>Ga0257124_1001396_pt1 | contig 18057 bp, 7 predicted proteins | sample SI106_150metaG_FD_190154 | JGI IMG/M metagenome (GOLD analysis project Ga0257124, IMG submission 190154) | Marine microbial communities from Saanich Inlet, British Columbia, Canada - SI106_150 | ecosystem: Environmental > Aquatic > Marine > Inlet | place: Canada: British Columbia | collected...
TTGCCCTATTGATTTAAACAATTCAGAATTTCATAATATGTATATAAACGTGGATCCAGATTACACTGGGTATACTAATAATAAACGAATTATCCTAAATCTCAATAATTGTATATTCAACAATCTTGATGACTCAGGTTTTCCGAGCCATAATGGTGCTAATAATATATTATTTTTTGTCACCAATAGTAGAATTAATGGCGGGATAAATCTTAATAGCTCTGGATTTGATTCATATAATTGGAATGTTATAAGTAATTGTGTAATTGACAATGGCAGTATTACAATCTATAATGATGATCAAAATGGTGGAACAAGATCAGTTTACAATTTATTTAATTGTACTTTTTATAATTCAACTATATCCACAGATTGTGCTCCAAGTGGTATTTTTAAAAACAATATTTTTTTTCCAGATTTTTCAGGCGTTTTTCATCCTACTAATTCAGAACATCCAGTAATATCGTATAGCATGAATGCTCCAGATTCTGGCCCCGGGAATATTTTTGGAGATCCTCTATTAAGGGACCCAGCGAATGGAGACTTTTCTTTGTTTCCAGCATCACCATGCATAGATGTGGGGAATCCATTTGATGCACTTGATCCGGATTCTACCCGAACTGATATGGGAGCAATATATTTTAATCAAAACGGAGAATATGAACCTCAAATAACATCTATTCTCGATGTACCTGATGATCAGGGTGGAGCTTTAAGGATTTATTGGAATCATTCACCTCTTGATATAGAATTTGGAAATATTACACATTATGGTATCAGAAGATTACTTACAGATGGCAGCACTGATTTAATAACTCAAGTGCCTGCATTCCAAGACGAATCATACCAATTTGTCGCTTCAACATTGATGGATTCTGTTTCCACTGGAAATTATTTAGAAACTTATGTAATTTCCGCCCACACAAGTAACCCTTGGATTTATTATGTTTCCGATCCCGTTTCAGGGTATTCTGTTGATAATATTGCACCGTTGGCACCATACAGTTTGACAGGCCATTTAATAGAGAATGGAGGTGTGGAATTAAGGTGGGATCAGGAATTAACTGAAGATTTTCAATATTTCAATATCTATCGTGAAGGTATGCTCATTGCTTCAACCCCTGATACCATGTATTTAGATTATTCAATTCCTGAAATGGGTATTATAGAGTATCATGTAACAGCAACTGATTATCATGAAAATGAATCTTTAGCATCTGTAGCAATAGAAGTAGAAATAATGCCTTTACAAAGTCAACAAATAACTTTAAGCCAATTAAGATGGAATAATATTTCTTTCAATCTTGAATTTCTTGATAACTCTATCACATCAGTTTTTAATGAATCTGAAATTTTAGCTATTAATGATGATGCTGGAAACTATTTTATTCCCTCTATAAATGTAAATTCTCTTGAAAATCTGCAGATTGAAAAGGGTTATCATGTTTTCACAAACTCTACATTTGATCTGAATTTAATTACTTCAGGATATCCAATCGATCTTTCCTCTTATCAAATTGAATTAATACCATTACAGTTCAATAATATTTCGTATCTGCCAACAGAACCCATGAGTGTTGAATCTGTGATGGCCAATTTACCAATATCATTAATTAGAGATAGTGATGGTCATTATTATTTGCCTGACTTTGGAGTTAATTCCATCGATCCTTCAGGTGGTTTGCAACCGGGCAAAGGATACGAGATTTTCATCACAGGTATGGAAAGTGTAATCTTCAATTATCCTGAACCAACGATATTATCCCGTTACAAACCAGCATTAGAGTCAAGAGAACAATACACACAGATGACTTCACAGCATTATCAGATAACTCCCACAGGAATATCTAAACCCGTCATCATCAAAAGCATCACCGGAGCAGTCAAATCTGGTGATGAAATTGCCGTTTTTGCAAATGGAGATATTGTAGGTGCTTCTCGGATTGTTGATGCTGACTCCCCTATTCTAGTGACAGTTTGGGAGGGATTCCATAATTATAGTATTGATCTACCCGGTTTTAAACCTAGTGATGAGATTGAAATCCGATTGTGGAAATCATCCGAAAACCGTGAAGCGAATGTCATCGCGGAATTAGATGTTTCATATTTTGGGCAATCACTATTAATCACTGGTACTATTGTCGTTAATGATCAGGAGTTGATTCCTGAGAAATTCACGCTGCATCCCGCCTATCCTAATCCTTTCAATCCAGTAACAACTATCAATTATGCAATCCCTCATGATGCTTATGTCGAGATTAAAGCTTTTGATGTTAGGGGAAAAGAGGTTGCCGAGTTGGTAAATGGAATGATTGAGGAAGGAAATCATGAAGTTGTATGGGATGCATCTAAATTGAGTTCTGGGATGTATTTTGTGAGAATGATCTCAGGAGATTTTAATGCTGTTCAAAAATTAATCTTTCTAAAATAATTAAGGAAAGAGAGAAAATTAAAAAATCCAACTTAATCCAATCAGCTTAAGTTGGTAAATTAGTAATGTCAATCAGGCCTGAAGTACTCTCTTTAAATAAGGACTGTTTTGTCCAACAGTTTATGGAGGATTACAGAAGCCAACATAATTATTAAAATAACATCTATGTGTCCGGGAGGTATTGGAGGATTACATGCATTGAGATTTATTTTTAAAATTTAAAATATCATTAACCAGTGTTATTTATACTGTTTTTCTGTGATTTTACGATTCTCGGCGAGGGGGAATTTCGAACCCTATTTGCTGTTGCAATACTGTTAACTTCACGAGCTTTGAAGAATTAACAAAATCAACTGTTTTATTACCACAGAATGTGGTCCAAATAATGGAGTTTGGTTAAGTACTGATGGGAATCTTTATATAAAACACATTCCCTTTTGGTTTATTCGGTTTCACACCAACTTCGGCATTGTGTGCATCGGCAATACGCTTTACAATTGCTAAACCCAAGCCACGACCTCGCTTTTCACCCTCTTCCAGTTGGACACTACGAGTAAATACAGCTTGGCGTTTGTCTTCGGGGAGTGTTTCACCAAAATCTTTCACATTAATTGTAAGAGAGCTATCAACCTCTTCGCTGTTAATTAATATCTTCTTTCCATTAGATGCATACTTTACAGCATTACTGATATAGTTTTTGAATACCTCAGAAATGATTGGATTTGCCCGTATATTAAGTTTTTGGGGTAAATCTGTCGCCAAAGTCATACCATGATCATCTAATGTGGGCTTCCATTCTATTGCGATCTCCCTCAATACTTCGGCTAAATCAAGTTTATCAAACTTAATCTCTTCACCCAAAGCGACATGTGATAGTACTGTTGCATTATCTATTACTTTCAACAAGCTATTACAACTATTTATTATTACTTCTAGCATTTCATTCCCTGGTAGCTCCTCCATCATCATATCTGACATTCCACTGATTACTCCAGCAGGATTCTTTAGATCATGTGCAATTACATCCAATAACATTTCTTTTAACGAGTTAGCGTTGTAAAGTGCTTCTTCTGCCCGTTTTCGATTAGTAATGTCACGATAAATACTGTAAAAGGCCAATTTTCCATCATTAAACTTCACTGGAGTGCAGATAATCAACACTGAAACTGCCGTACCGTCTTTCCGAATCCTGATTGTTTCTTTTTCCACACGTTTCCCAATTAAGTTAGTGGCCGTTATTTGTAGTGCTTCTTCATGCAACTCCTCATTTGTCAGCAATAAATCTATATTCTCACCTAATACCTCTTCTCCATAACCAAACAATTTCGTGAATTCCTTATTAATCCGTTGGATATCACTCTGGTCGTCCAAAACCGCAATTGCCAGCGGTGTACTTTCTATAAGTTCTGCAAGGTAAGCCTTTTCAATGCTCAGCGCTGTCTCAACTTTCTTCCGATCGGTTTTGTCACGTACGATGCCTTGGAATCCGGTGATCAAATCTCCATTGGTTATTAGTGTAATTGACTGTTCAACCCACTTCTCCTCTCCGGCTCGATTAACCATTAGAAATTCGAGGAGCGTTTCATTCACATGCTCTTGTATTTGCTTCTGGTAGAATAACTGAACTTGCTCCTTCCATTCTGCATGAATCAGGTCCGTGAAGTGTGTTCCGATAAGCTTTTCTTCCGAATATCCGCTAAATCTTTGACCAGGGGGATTAATATATGTGCAATACCCTTGGAAATCGGTAGTAAAAATGAAATCACTTGTTTCCTCAATGATTTGCCTGTACTTTTTTTCTGATTCACGGATATCCTTAATTTGTTCTTCAATCTTATGTTCAAGATTTCTAGAATAATTCTTTAATTTATTTCTAGAATCTCTCAAATTTTCCGTCATATAATCGAAGGAATCGGCCAACTCTCCTATTTCATCATTCCGCTTGACGCCCGAAATAATATCAAGATTTCCTTTTGCAACTAATTTGGTCCTGTTCACCAGAGTAGTAATTGGGTGAGTCATGCGGATTGTAAAAATGTAGATAAAAAGTGTACCAATTATAATAATAATTACTATTCCTGAAAAAAAAGATTTAATATCAGACTTTATTTGTGTGTCAACATGCACCAAACTGGATGTAATGGCAATAATCGCCATTACATCTCCTACTTCAATATCATCTTTTACATGACACGTAACGCACTCTGTCTCTGCTTTCATTGGAACCAGTGTTAAGAGGTTTTTCGAAAGTCCCATATCAATAATACTTGACATCAATTTACCATCTGCAATTACTTGTTTTTCCAAATCGATTGAAATGTAAGGGCTGCTTTCAGGATTATTTTTAAGCAACTTAGGATTTCGAACAAATTTCCTATTGATCTCATGTTCTAATGGTTTTTCATAATAATTTTCTCGAGCAAGATTATGTGACCCTGTAAACAACATTGTACTTTTCCAGGAATTGGAAAGATTCTCCCCTATACGAATCCACAAATCTTTCTCATGTTCAATGTGCTGAGAAGATTCCCTTATACCGATAAAGATAGCTAAAATGATACTGCCCAAAATAAATATTGAAACGATAGGAAATATAAGTTTTGTGCGGATTTTCATTATATGGTATTTTGTTGTTTTAACAAGCTAAATCTAATCTAATCGTTCCTGATGTTGTTTTTTTCCAGTTAGAACTTTTACTAATTCTGATTTAAAAACTGTAATACTCCAATACATTTTCATAATTATTGGCATCCATCGTTTTACTTAAACAGATTCCGTACATGCTTAGGACTTCAAACAAATTTAATTGATCGCGCTTCAACTCTTCATCTGAGGAATGAACTGCAAATCCAGTAATTGCCTGAATAATATTTATTTTCCCGATTCAGAATCATTGCAAGTATGAGAGTAAATAGTCGTCTTTTCATGGGTTACTCTTTAACAAAATCCGGAAAAAATCCCAGGGGTTTGATTTTTTAAGTGTAAATATATCTTCATGTCTTTTAATTATTATTCTTCAAATACAAGTAAAAATTACAAATTATTGTGGAATTGTAATAAGTTTATCTATATATGTTTATTAATTATGAATTGGACTTAGTATAAAAAGGTTTACAAAGAGTTAAACAACGATATTCCAGCTATGCCAAAGAGTAATTAGATATCATATGCGAACTTATTCATTTATAGCATTCTTAATATACTAATTCACTTTTGTACACTTTTCCGTCACAATCCAAATTTTGTCGACGAGAACGCAATGGACTTTCTCCGTATTGACAGCAAAATAAACAACAACAAATAACTATAAGTAAATAGTACAACCAATTGTATAATAAGTATTTATAGTAAATAGTGGATCATTGGCTACTCCATTCAGTTTTAATTCTATACATGTCAAGTAATCAGAATTTCTTCATTTATGGTTCAACATCACATCCTCATAAGTATAATAAAAACAATATATCAATCTCACCTACCGTACTGATTTTCAATTTCTAAAAATAAAATGTGTATTTTTTCGTCACTAAAATTATTTTGTCGACGGGTGACCAATGTACTCATAATCCATTGGTCCGGGGTTCAAGTCCCTGAGGGCCCACCACAATAAGCCCCTGTTAATATATTTGTTAGCAGGGGTTTTTCTTTGGTTTTTAGACATCCCCCAAACACCCAAATATGGCCAATTCCGGCCATTTCATGACATGTTTGGTAACATTTTGGTAACATTTTTGTATACTTTTTTTTATTTCTCAAGGGGATAGCAGTGTATAGACGTATTGGAAATTAATCTGGGGAATTTATTGGATTGGTAGATTGAATATGTTTCAAGGCAAAAAAAATAACCCACGCATTACACGTAGGTTACTTTTTTAGTCATTCGATTAAGATAACATCAGTAAGCCCTTCAACAGGTTTCTCAACATTTTCTTTTAATAGATCGACATAATGTGATTCAGTTACACGGACACTACTATGACCAAGCAATTTCGAGATCATGAATATGTCTGCTAATTTCTTTTGGATAAGTAGAGATCCAAAAGTTTTCCTGAGTACATGAACATTCGCATCCTTTATCTCAGCGATTTTATAATAATCAGCTAACTTATGTGAGACAAAATCTGTTTTGAAAGAGAAAGGAAATTCATAATTCATTCCCTTGTGCTTTTTCAGAATATGCTCAACACTTGTATTCATCGGTACAGATCTGGTTTTATCCTGTTTCCCCTTCAACCGAATCTCTTTGTTCTCAAAATCAATGCTTTCCCATGTGAACAGTGGTGGAAGTAACTCTTCCCTCCTTGCACCAGTATTAAGATAGCAAATAATTAGATTTTTGAAATCACTATTATCGATCACTGCCAACAACTCTTTGATCTCTAATTCCGTTAGAAATCTGATTTCCTTTGGACGAGCTTTTGGACTTTTGACACCAATCATTGGGCTTCTTTCTATATATTGATTTTTAACTGCATAAGTAAAGAATACCCTCAAATTCCTAATGTCCAGCAAGACTGTATTCGGAGATAACTTATCGCCGTTTCTTTTCTTTGAATTAAGTCTGAAATCAACAAAATTCTGAATATCCACTGTATGAAATGTATTAAGCTTTCGCAGTTTGTACTGTTTAAAAGACAAGAATGTTTTCAGAGTAGCCATTTCACGTATGACCGATTTTTCATCTTTATATTTTTTTGAATTTGATTCAAAATATTCTACAAATTCTTCTAAAAAGACTACATTTCTGACTGGACTCTCTATCCCATATTTTATTCTATATCTTTTCAATTCAAGTTCTTGAGCTATTGCTTTTGCAGCAGATTTTGGACCCTTGAAACGACGAATCTTTCTTTGGTTTGTAAACGGATCTCGAAAGTCGATTCGATAAGTCTCAATCTTGCACCCTGGAATTTTTCTAACAGAAGCCATATCAACCTCCTTTCATTGTGAATTTGCTTACTTGGTTTTGTACATTATATTCCACATCTATGAATTTCTTCATCTCAGATTCTGGGATTCTAATGCATCTACCAATTCTTACAGTTTTAATATCCTTTTCAACTACCCAACGACGAACACTTCTCTCGGAAGCACTCAATAATTCTGCTGCATCTCGATATCTTAATAATTTTTCCATATTGGCCTCCTCTTTTCTTATACCTAATTAATTTATATTTATACTTCTACCAATACTACTTTTGTCATGTAGTTTTTAACGTCAGGGTAAATCTATGAGATGAACTCACCATCTACCCAATCTATAGACTGTCTATAGATAGAATATTCAATCCATTTCTCTTCTAATATGAACCATCAGTCATTGCATGATATTCATAATTTCAATTTCATTTTTATCTGAAAGTATTTTTCAGTCATTTGAAATCTAGAGTATGTTTTGGACCAAAATAAAATCTATAGATCATCTATAGATTGAAAATTCAGTCTATTTACGTTTTTATATAAAAGCATTTTTCAGTCAATGGAAATCTATGTAATTCAATTACACAAAAAACTGTCTATAGACTGTCTATTAAATAGTAAATGCAATATTCTTTTTATTTAGAAATTCGCTATCTACTCAACTGTATATAACAACTCGCAAAAAATTGATGGATTTGATACATATTATGAGCTATACTGTGTAATATCATATAGTTGCATAATATTAACTCAATATGGGAACCCTTATGCTGAACGATAAGAATTCCCATATAAAGTGGGAACTTTTACTTAAAAGTATGGGAACCTGTATTATTCATCTTTCAATTCTCTAATCTATTTGACTGCAAGATGTTATTAGTAATTCGATTACGATGAAAAGTCTTATGACCGTCTTAAGACACTAATATTGGCTACTCCATCACTTCTGGATCTTCTATAACTAGTTGGAATAATTCGGTAAGAGAAAATTGAATATATCAGGGAGGATATTATGTCACAATGGATGTAAATTTTTAATTCTATGAAAGAATCTAAGGAATCAGATTTACCGACCTATGTTCTAATTAATGCCGGCAGGAAAAACGAGGTTATTTGCATTATGTTTTAGCCGGCTTTTCTTTTTTGGGAATGTAATTATAGATAGACATAAAAAAAGGTAATCTTGTGCGAAAGATCGCCTTTTCTTATTTAATGTAGAGTTTTACACTCTTGATCATCAGCGATAAGGTTGCCTTTCAGTATTGCCTTTACTTTGATGAACAATGAAATATATTATTTCTTGATTATATTATCCTATGGATGGTTTTTCTGTATTCGGTCAGATTATGTTTCTTCAAACCGAAGGGATTAACTTACCCAGAGATTTCTTACGGGGTTGACTATATTTGTCCAAAGGTTTTTGACGATACACAGTTGTGGCTTCGCGTTCTGTATCACCTTTGAGCCTTTTCTTTCCTGCTTCCATAAAGTCTTTACTCCAGCGGTAATAGACGTTCTGGTTAATTCCTTCGTTTCGACATAATTCTGCTACTGTCGCTTCGCCCTTAAATCCTTCTAGAGCTATCCTGATCTTTTCTTCTGCATTGTATTTTCGACGAGTTCTTCTTTTTATCTCTCTTACTCGTTTTTCTACTGTTGACTTTGAGTTCATTTGACTTCCTTTTTTAAGTTAAATTTAGCCCAAAGTCTCTCTTAATATTTATCCTACATTTGTCCAAAGGTTTTTGACGATACACAGTTAGTTTACCTCACTTCAACCGTTACAGGTTGAAGTTCAGGAAAGTTTATTCTGGGAAGGTGGGGGAGTATAAAAGAAAGGGCTCCAACCGATGAAGCTGGAGCGCTTTTACTGAGGATTTTTAAAATGAAAGATTCGGTTATTTCACAAGTGCTATTTTATGAGTTTGTGTGAAGTTACCGGCCACAAGTTTTACAATATAGATCCCAGATGAGGTGGATGTAGCATCCCACTGAACAGAATGATAACCTGCATCCTTGTGAGTATTTACAAGTTCGGTCACTTCCTGTCCTAACATATCATAAACAATTAGGGAGACATTTCCATTTTCAGGGATTGAATAACTTAAGTTGGTTACTGGGTTGAATGGATTAGGAAAAGCAGAGTATAATTTGAATTGTGTTGGAAAGGGGTTTTCAATCATTATATTTTCATTGTAATCATCGTTTATATTGATAGGATTATTATTGATTATAGATGCTAGTATTCCATATCCTGAATCTGGAAATTCCTTTTCCAACTCATTAAAATAAGTATTTGATTGACTAGTATTCTTACCTAATCCACCGTTTTGATAATCTTCTATAATTGCTTGCTCATATAGATGCTGAGGTGTTAAGTCAGTGACTCCATAATATTGTTCAAAATCATTTAGCATCTCCGAGGAAGAGAAATAATTACCAAATAAAATATTCTGAGAGATCAAACTAGATTTTGCATACTTCTCAGTTAGTGTATTTGATATATCAGACAATTCATTAAGATAAACTGCTAATTCATCAAAGTCATTACTCAATTCTAAGTTATGAACCAAAATTGCAATAAGAGAATGTGTGAATTCACTATTTGGTTCATCAAATAATTCAGTTATTATTTGTTCATTTGATAATCCTGACAACATTGAGAGATTCTGGTCACCTCTTGGTAGTCCCCCACAACCCTGATAAATATCATAAAGAGTTGGTTCCCAATCAACACTTCCATCACCAGGGACCGAAGCAATTCCAGAGAAACATGGATCTTGAGGATCATTTTGCCAATGATTCATTTCAGATTTAATAGGAAAAGATGGACCACTCCAATTGATAATATCATAAACACCATTATCAAATAATCTGTTTCTACCTTCAAACATCTGTAATCCAGGTGAGTAAATACCAAGCCAAGGTCGTCCCCAGCTTGCTGCATAAACTCCATAACTAGAGTTGTTATGAAATGAGTTATTGCTTTCATCAAGTAATACATTGTTTTGGAATAAATAGGGGTTTGAATAATCTACAACGAACAATCCAACCGTATTATCTTTAAATTCACTTGATGAAATATTTGGAGAGGAATGACCAGTTACAACTAAACCTATGTAATTATTCAAAAAAGTACAATTGGAAATTGTGTGAGTAGATATTGGTGTAGTATTTGAATTTATCCACATTGCAACACTGTTATTATCAAAAACGCATTCGTTGAATGTTGGGTTCCCATTTAAGCTGTACAGAGTTGTGTTTAAAAAAGTACTATTTTGAATTAAGCTAGAATTAGTTAAATTATCGAAATCAAGTCTTATGGCATCTTGAATAACTAAGTTGTCTAATTCCAAATTAGATCCTAGATAGGTTTGAATTCCTTGCCAATTTGTTTCGATTGCGAAAAATTCGACCTGGTTTTCTAGAGTACCATTAATAATGAGATTCCCCGATATGTCAAAATTCGTTCCACTATCCATTAAAAAAGTGACACCTTCATTTAATATTAAAGAAGCACCAGAATCAACAGAAATTGTTACATCGTTTGTACAAATTATGTTTGTATCCTCATTAATTGTTAGTGAAGAATTATTTGTTATCGTTAAATCTGTGTTTAAATAGACTACATTTTGCCACGTTAAATTATTTTCAATCACAAATTCCTCTGAATTTTCTGTGAATTTTCTAATTCCTTCAGAAGATGAAATATAAATAGAAGAAGGAATTTCCCTTGATATTTCGATATCTCTAATTAAGATATCACTATTTTCAGCGATACTACTCCATGTTATTCCACCATCAAAACTTCTTTTTATTAAATTTGATTGAGTAGGATTACTTTTTCCGCTGGCGTATAATAAATCTGGTATTAGTGGGTGGTATTTAAGAGACGTTATATTCCATCCTAATGAAAATACTGGTTGCCAGGTAGAGCCAAAATCAGAAGAAAAATGCAGACCATTATAATTTCCACTATGAACTTCCTGATTATTAAATGGATTGACTGCAATACAATTAATCCAATCGTCAGAAAATCCATCCTGTATATGGGTCCAACTATAACCTCCATTTTCACTTTTGTATATACCCATCTCGTCATTTTCACATTGAATTTGTAACGGGTTATCACAAATAAGCCCACTATTTAATCCTATATACATATTTGATGGGTTTATAGGATCAATTTCAATAGTATACACATTCTTATTAAATTGATTAACGTTTATATCTGTACCAGTCCAATTATCACCAAAATTCTCACTATATTCGAATTGATACAGATCATTGTTTGGACTGGAGTATGGAGAAAGAAGATACATAATATCAGATTGAACAGGATTCAGCTCATGAACAATTATACTGTTTCCATAAATATTATTTCTAAGTCTAATCTCTTCCCAGTTTTCTCCTGAGTCCAAAGTTCTCAAACAAGATCCGATACCTAAACCTGTTTCGAATGTTAAATAAATTTCTGAAGAGTTAGTTTTCCTTAGACTTAGATCAAATACGGCAAAAGCTCCAGAATTAAAATATATTGTTTCCCACTCTTCATTTGCGTGTTTTTCTTTCACAAATATCCTACTTGGATTAGTAATAATCTTATTATCAAAAGCATATTCTAGATCAAAAGTCGTTGAAAATTTTGCTCCAATATTTGTTTCATTCCAAACGACTCCGCCGTCCGTTGTATAGTATAAAGTGTGTTCTGTGCCAGCAAAAATCATATCAGGCTGAACACTGCTGCTCTCCAGTGAATTAATATTTTTTACAATAATTCCATTATTAATAGTGGTCCATCCACCAACTCCAAAATTTGTGTTTTTAAATATTCCTAACCCATCAGTACCTGCATAGAGTATTGAAGGATTTATGTTATTGATTTCCACCGTATTACAATATAATGGAGAGTCAGCCAATAAATTCCAATTTTCACCATTATCTATGCTCTTGTAGATACCGTGTTCAGGGCTCGGCACATACAAAATATCATTGTTAATAGGATCAATCTGAATTTTCCCCACTAATAATTGTGGTGAAAGACTTAATTTCAATTCCCATGTGGTTCCACCATCTATACTTTTATAGACACCATGCCCCTCAGTTCTTAATATTTCTTCACTATATTTTGAGTATGCGGCGTTAGAAAAGTGAGGAAATCCTGCGGTTGCAAAAATGATATTTGGATCTAATGGATCGAATTGAATGGATGACACGTTAAGTATTTCGGAATTAGTAAGTTGCAAAGCTTCCCAATTTCCCCCTCCATCCATAGTGCGATAAACAAATTCTCCAGTTGTAAAGTCAATCAAACATCCTATAAACATTCTATTGGGATTATTTTGATCAATCGTAATAAAGGAGATCTCTTGATTATTTATTAAATTAGCCCCATTTCCATTCCTTTCATCCCACGTAATTCCCCCATTATAGCTGACATACAAGCCTTCTGCAGGATAGAAGTATCCAGGAGCTGGTGAATATGTAGGTCTTCCAATATAAATGATGTCCGGGTTATCTGGTACAGAAGCTATTGCTAACGGATAATTTGTAAGTTCATTAATATCATCGTCTAAGTTAAACCAATTTTCTAAGTTAATATTCTTATATGGAATACTGGTTTGATCGGCAATAAAAACATGGATATTATCACTAGCGTCAACACTTATTGAGATATCATCAACCCTGGTAGTCCAAGGTCCTAATTCTTCCCATTGTGAATATAAAATGGAAACAAATATTAATGTCATAATTATAAAAATTCTAATCATTTTTAACTCCTATTGTATATTTAAAATCATATTTAAAAGTATAATAATGTCTTGTATGTTAATGTGATTATCTTCAAACAAATCAACAGCCCAGCTCTCATATAAATTATCTATATTATTTTCATGACCCAAAATTCGATCAACATAAATTATTATATCGAATATATTCTGCTGATGGTCTTGGTTAATATCACCTTTGATACCATCAATAACTCCTGGTTTAAGGATGATTTGATAATCATTTCCAACAATTGTGGATGACCAAATACTATATAGAAGATAGTTAGATATTGAAATATCTGGATATATATTGTTATAAGTTTCCATAAATGAAATTCTAATATCATCGTTCCATGTTTCACCATTATCTGAACTGGAATTATAGTAAATTTCTTGTGAGTTATTTGTGAAGCCGGTATCTCTTATATCACTGTAAATAACTGAGATTCTGTTATCGTCAATATCAATACTCGGAAGTTGTCCGGTCGGTTCATTTGTAATGACATGGGTAGATGACCAAATACCCTGATAATTTAAACTTCTATGTAAAATATAACCATGAAGAGTATTTGGTGAGTTTTGATAGTCATACCAAACAGTATGTAAATTTAATTCTGAGTCTAGTTTTCCAACTACTTTTTGTGAAGTGGCCCCGTCAATCGGAGAGATAATAGTGGGTGATGAAAAGCTCATTCCATCATCACTACTACCAATATAAATAATCTCTCCCTCACCTAAGGTTTGTGCAGAATTCATGCTGCCTACTAAATGTATATTAGAATTTTCTAAATTCATCGAATTAAAACCGAAAGAAGTTGTCGATTCTGAGATATCAAAATTTATCGTATCTACTTCTCCCCAATTAGATCCCCTGTCAAAACTTTTGACTAAATATTTCCTATTCATAAATTCACTAGTTTGAAATAGCAAGTAAATTTTATCACTAACAGACCCAAATAAGGGACCACCTAAACTATATACTCCTGAATATTGTATAGGCTCCTCCCAGTTGAATCCATTATCTGTACTCCTAATATACTTTACCATCCAATTGTAATCACCATACTCACGCCATGTTATGTGTAGTGTATCAGACTGGGCTAAAATCTGAGGGAAGTTACATGGTGATCCAATTGAAATTATTGAATATTCAGACCAGGTTAATCCACCATCGAGGCTATGAGTGTAATACAATCGATATTCGGGATATGACGTATGCCAAACAATATGGATATTTTCATTGACTGAGGTTATTCTGGCAGTTAGATTGTCTCCCAGTTGATCTGAGAAAATCGTTGAGTCCAGTAAAGTAATTTCTTGTCCAATTGAAAAACTAATATATAGAAGGAAAAATAGCATTTTAACTACATTACTATTCAATTTATTATTTTGATTTGTAGTAATTTTCAATTTTTTACTTTAAAACAGTTTCTTAAAATACAATGTAATTCCTTAATATCCTCGGTCTTGTCAAATATAATAATAACATTAGAATTTTTGACATTAATTTAAGTTTCGGTGTGTCAAGTTTTACAAATCCTTCAATTACTATACGTTACTAAATGCATTTTAAAAAGACATGCAAATATCTTTTAATTTTCAATATCATATATTTAAACTGTGCGTCTTCAAAAACGAATGGACAAAACAATCCATATTTAAAAAGAGTACTTCAGGTCTGATTACATTATTAATAACCATCGTTTTCGAAACTATCCGAATTTACCACGAAATCCTGTCATTGTGCTATAAAAAGAGCCTTTAATCTTTTCAATAATTCTCGTCGAAAAAGGTATAAGAAGTATGAACATACAAAGGAGAATATTATGTCACAATGGATTATCACGCCGGATAAATACCTCAATTGTGAGGAGGAGAAAGCTATAAGGAAAACGGCTTTAGATCTTGCCATCATTGCACGAAGTCGAGGAAATCAAATTGATGTGCGGAATCATCTAATAATTGAAGTCGCACTGGGTACAGGTCTTCGGGTTTCGGAATTATCTAACCTAAAGATAGAGGATCTGCATCTTGGCAAAGGTCAGAATACATTAATAGTCAGGAATGGTAAAGGCGGGAAGGATCGAGTAATTGGATTTAACAGTAAACTCAAGAGTCTGATACTGGATTATCTTGATTATCGCGTCAGTTGCAGTCAGTATCTGTTTCATTCTGAAAGAGGTGAGAAGATGACCAGATTTGGGATTGGTCGAGTATTTAAGACTATTGCAGAGAAAACTGATGTCGTTGCCCCCCATCATTCCATTCATTCCCTTCGTCACACCTATGCCACCAACCTATATAAGGCATCGGGATACAATCTTCGGCTTGTCCAGAAACAGCTCGGTCATAGCAGCATTATGACGACATCAGTTTATAGCGATGTTATTAATAAAGACTTGGATGAAGCCCTGGAGAATATGGATTAGGGTCTTCGGACTCTTTTCTAGGTTAAATCTTGTTGGAATGTCGCAACATTTCATGAGGGAGTGGTAACAATAGCTTTGGTATGGGAGGGGAAGTCGCAACATAACGTCGGTTATGTGGTGAGTTTGTTACACATACTATAAATAGAATACCTATAATCTTAATTGTAGATCGTATACTTTTTGATACATCTGACTGTTTCTGAGGTGGTTTGACAAGTACCTTCAATATTGAAATCGTAGATCTCAGCTTGTATAAGTAATTAGTTGATTCTACAATTTCTGAGCATGAATATAAGTGGGCTATCTTTTCTATACGAAGGAGCTGATGGCGGCATACTCACCCATGAGGAATCATGGAAAGGGGACTTTATCTAATTTTTAATATTGTTTTCCGATAAACTTAGTTACCGTAATACCTACTTCAATAATATCACTTTTTGGACTGCATGATAGTCTTCTGCATTAACTCTGATAAAATAGATGCCGCTAGAATATTTTGATGCATCCCAGGTAATAGTATGGTACCCTGGTGATAAGGAGTTGTATGAAAGCTCATCAATCTGGCGCCCGATTAGATCGTACATATTTATTTTGACAGATGATAGAATAGGTAATGAAAATTTAATATTTGTAATAGGATTAAATGGATTTGGATAAATTGGAAATAATTTAAATTCAGATGGTATTATGTTTTCATCAATAGATAAATTCGAATCGGGTGTAATCATACACTGTTCATTATAGGGCGCTGAATAACTAAAATGATATCCTTGATAATCAATACTATAACAAAAATATTGATTTTCATCTAAATTGTAATCAAAATAATTTGATGTTGTTAAGTTTTCTGCGATTATTTCATTTCCTTCATAAACCAAATAAGAAGAACCTAAATTGTAATCATATAGATATTCAATACTATTTTCAGATCCCCAGTCTGGAATATTATCTCCATTCAAATCAAGATAATAGCCAGGTTGAACATTCATATTATCTTCCCAATTTATTTGAATCACCCAACCTCCTTTATCCCAAATACCATCATCGTCATTATCAGTGAATTCTTCCATTGGGATATAACCAGAATCCATATTCCAATTTTCATCGTCCCAAATACCATTGCCATTATTATCTGTAAATTCTTCCATCGGGATATATTCATCTAGTTCTAAATTTATATCGACTATGGGAAGAACAGAGATACCTATCAATTTATGATATTCATCAACTCCCACAGCTTCCCAAAATTGAGCATCAGTGTCATATTCAGGTTTAAACTGATTTCCTATTTGAAATACTTCCCAAGGTTCATAGAGAGTATATCCGGTTGTATCGTTAGGCCAATCAACATTCCATGCTACATATCCCCATTCACCAAAGTCAACGGGATTCCCATCCTGATTAATATCTCCTTCCCACCCAAATTCATTTGCCCATATTTCCCAATCTCCATCGTTATCAACTCCGTCAGTATATTCCCTCATCATACAGTTTAGACCAGATTCACCCAAAGTATTATCGCAACTGCCATCGTCTATATTTGCCAAGTAATTCCAATCACAATACGTTGGATCTGTGCACCCATAAATAAACTGGTTCAATTGCAAAGCCCCCATATCAATTATGGTTCCATCAGCATCATGATTTAGATCAGGATCTCCTGCATCAATAGTTGGGCTTGATGTTTCTAGTTTGAAATATCTAAAAAGCGTGTAATGATATCTTCCATCTTCATCGTACTCATCTATTAATCCGTCTCCATCATTGTCATCCCCATCAAAATTGAAATAGATCGGATTAATTGTTTCATTTCCCACATCGGGTAATCCTGGCATCGACTGCCAATATGCTACATAATCATCATCGCATCCAAAACAACCATCACCTGTATCAAAAATACCATCGTTCTCTCCTGCATCCTTTACATGGAAACCATCTCCCTCTCCAGGGTCGCCAGTATCAGGTAAGCCGTCAAATCCATAATCATACACTTGTTCACCAACATCCCATATTCCATTGGGGGGTGGCCAGACATCTAAATAATTGTCTTCGGTAATATTTGGGTCATATCCATCAATACCATCAATATCCACTATTCCATTTCCATTACTATCTATCCACCCGTCACCGGGCTGCCAGATACCATCTCCCTCTCCATCGTCAGGTCCAGGGTAATCGGGAGATAGAGGACCAAGACCATCAAGTCCATTATCAAAAAATATCCAATTTCCAAATAAAAGGAATGCATTTTCACCCATTTGATATTCGCCATCACCACCTAAGTCGTCAAAGGGATCTCCAGGAATCCCATCTTCCCCATAGTCATTAATATAATTGTCAAACAAAATAGAATAATTATCATCCTCATACTGATAATTGCCCCTCAAATGTGGATCAATGCTATTAGGGTCATACCATGGGTTAGGGTTCCCATGAAGAGTTGGCGAAATTCTACCATTATATAAAATAATGTTCAGATTTTCTATGTTATTTGCCCATGTAGGGT
>Ga0257124_1001409_pt1 | contig 17890 bp, 17 predicted proteins | sample SI106_150metaG_FD_190154 | JGI IMG/M metagenome (GOLD analysis project Ga0257124, IMG submission 190154) | Marine microbial communities from Saanich Inlet, British Columbia, Canada - SI106_150 | ecosystem: Environmental > Aquatic > Marine > Inlet | place: Canada: British Columbia | collected...
CTTGAATGCTGAGGTGTAATTGGTTCGTTTTTTACTCATGATTTTTTACTCCGAATTGTTGGGTTTAGTTTAACTCGTTCGAAATAAGAAATCTTAAATTGTTGTCTTAATTTGTTGGGGTGTTATATATCATCTGCTGATGGAAATTATATCAAAATCTAAAAAGAATAAAAGTAACTTTTGGCTTAGTTACCAGAAATCTGTAATTCTAACTGAATATTAGTGCATTCTGTTAAAAATAATTCAGTATTAATAAATCCTATTTTATATTTTTGCTCCTTATAAGTTTATTTTGATGACTATTCATCCAAAAATCAACAACCCCAAGATGAGGTATAAAATCACCATGTAGCTGCTGATAAACTTGATACTGATAAATTTGATACTCTATTTTGATATTATTATTAATAAAATCTTCTTCAATAAGATAACCCTTTCCCAAGACACCGGAAATATACTTTTCAGCACTAAAATATTTACACAGATCCAATACAAGATCAGACTTACTAGTATCAATTGACAAGTCACTGCTTTTCACAACTTTAGTTTTAATACTCAACTCATCTAACCAGAACATTAGATGACTATATGTAAATTCAGAAAATAGATCATAATTTTCTTTATATAGACTCTCTAACTTAGGATATATTTCATCAAAAAATGGAGATTTTTTATAATTATAAAAAATACTTTTTAAATGCTTTTTCTTCCACTGTTGAGTATTATCAACCAAAACATCTTTAATTGCTTTACCAGTATGTCCTTTCATTTTTAAAGGTATTGTTAGCCATGTACTGCCTTGTGGTGTTTTTATTTTATTTCTATAACTATAACTATTCTTTTCTAATTGAACACTATCCAAAAAGACATAGATATCACTTTTCAATATTTTGTCGAAATAACCTAGCCATGGGAGATAAGATGGCTGGTGTATTGTTATTATCATCGTGTAGATTGGCTGTTAATCATACTTTCACATTTATCTTTATAATATCCACGCTTAATCTCATTGCCAACAACTAAAGAAAAGGGAGGGATGATTACAGATCTTATAACACTACCTGCTGATATTACTGTATGGTGTCCAATATTTGCCCCACCAAGCACCACACTATGTGAACCAATGAATACATTGTTCTCAATTTTTATATCTCTACGATGGATTTTATCGTCTAATCCTATACATCTGTGATGTGAGTCTGCCACGTTAATTGCAACAAATGATGCAATATCACAATTTTCTCCAATAATTACTTTGGCTCCCTTTGCGTTAACTTCAGAGAAACCGCCAATACATGTTTTTCTTCCTATTTCTGGATTGCCATTTATCCAAACTAGTGGGTGAAAAGGGTTGTCAATATTGTCAATAGTTTCTAAAAATAACCTCTTAAATTCTTTCTCTTTCATATTCATCTATAGCTCTAATGGGTCGCCCTTTTTATAGTTTTTAGGCGCTTGCTTGGTTAAAATAAAATCTAAATAACTTGGCGGAAAACCTCTTCCATTTTTTACTCTTCTTAATGTAATATTCTTATCAGTAAATATATCGCCACTACCGATATCACATGCTGCCACCAAATGTCTTTGATACTCATTCTTATTTTTAACTTCTATCTGTGTTGGACGAACTATTGGACTACCTTTCATTATGTACGCTGTTCGTGCAGAATTAACCCATTCCTCTAATCCAATTGGGTCTTCCGAAAACCAATGATCTGGGCCAGAAAGATTTCGATCCAAAGTAAAATGTTTTTCTATAATTGTTGCTCCAAATGTAACGGCCAACGAAGAAGCTAATGGGCCTTTTGTATGATCGGAAAAACCTATTGTAATGCCTGGAAGCGCACTTTTCAATGTATGTAGCCTTGCAAGATTAACATCTTTAGGCGGTGTCGGATATTGTGATGTACAAAGCAATAGTGCTACTGAATGACCATCAAACCCGCCTGCAGCATTGATTGAATCATAAACTTCAGACAAATCAGACATGCCAGAAGATAAAATTAATGGTAGTTTCTCTTCTGCATAACTACGAATAAGTGGAATATTAGTTAGATCATCTGACCCTATCTTAATAGCAGGCACTCCAATCTCCAAGAGGAGATCTAGATCAGTACGGTTTTGCGGTGTTGATATAAAAGTTATTGATTTCTTATCACACTCTTTTTTTATTTCAAACCACTGTTCTCTGGTAAATTCATAACGTTGAAACATATCTAACATGGACTCTGTAACTATTTTACCTTGTGACTCATAAGTAAATTTATGTCCTTTACTACAAAATTCAGCAGCACGAAAGGTTTGAAACTTTACCGCATCTGCGCCAGAACTTTTAGCCACATCAATCATCTTAAATGCATTCTCAATTTTGCCATTATGATTTATTCCTACTTCTGCAATACAATATGGTTGTTCACCTTCTCCAATTTTTCTATTGTCAATTTCAAATGCCATTACTATTCCTTGTACTTACTGTGAGCATTTTTTCAATAGTTCTCTTTACTCCATTTCCATCACATACTTTGAAAGCACTCTCACACATTTCTATATATAAATTTTTATCCTGCATAAGCATCATGATAGAATTCTTGATATTTTCTTCCATTTTGTCATTTTTTTGTACAGATATCGCCGCTCCTACTTGAGCTAAATTTTCAGCAATTTTCTGTTGATTGTCAGCAAGTATAATCAAAATTGTAGGCAATGCAAGACAACAACGCTCCCATGATGTTGTTCCACCTGCGCCTATAGCTAAATCCGACTTCAACATTAACTCTGCCATATTGCTTACATCAGTTTGAATATTCACAAAAAACTTATACTTAGGTAAGGCCTGTTTGACTTTTCCCAAATTAGGCGCATCGGATGCTAACACTACATCTATAACCGGTAATATCCTCCATTCTAATAATGAAAGTGAGTCTAATATTCTTAGAACAATATTGCCCTCATCCGTTCCTCCCATCGAAATTAAGATACTATTAATAGCAGTATAATTCCTTCTGAACTTTATTGCTATTGGCCTGAGTTTTCTAAAATCTGGACGCAACAATGCATTTTTACTTCCTAATAATAACTCACAATTTTCTGAAAAAAAAGATTTGTAATCTAATAATTTTCTGTCAAAAGTTTGATCTAACAATATATCGCAATCATGACTACGATTAGCCAAATCATCAATTACCATTATTTTCTTAACATGTGCTTTAAATTTCTCTTCCCAATTGTAATCTAATGCATAATGATCTACAATTAACCAATCTGGTTTTTTATCAAGAAATACTTTGATCGTCTCATTAGCATCTATATCTTGTTTTACACCAAGCCACTGCTCATAACCTATTAAATCCTCTTGTAATTGATTTTCGATTGGACTATTTAATACATGAACTTTAAAACGCTTGTCACTGATATATCTATTTAGATTACCCGGATGATCACGAGTTATGAACTCTACAGTTGCACCTATATTACGTAACGCTTCTGCAAGAGAAAGACAGCGCATAACATGGCCTAAACCAATTTTTTGAGATGCATCTGTACGAATAACTACCAATTCAAGCATTTAGTTTAAGCGCTTGAATCCTACATGACATACAGATCCGTCAAGTAATTGATCTATCGGAAACCCATTTTCGCACCTTTCAATCTGTTCAAATATAGGCTCAAGTTTTTCAAAATAATCTTCCACGATTCTATATTTGTGCTCAATGCAAACATAGACTGAATCAGTTGCTAAAATACCTTTTTTTAACATTTCTTGAGTAATAAGCGTCTTATACTTTAACCAATCATCAGAATGTATATTAAATCCTGTCAATGCAGGTAATCCACTAACAGAAACATCTAATTTATACTTATTGCCGAGGTTTAACCAGCTCTTACTAATATTGTTACCTGTATTGGTAATTGTCTCCCAGCTCTTATCTCTCTCCATTATTTCTAACGTTTTAAGGGCTGCTACTGAACCAATACGCTCTGTCCAAAAAGTACTACTAATAAAGGTTGACTGTGCTGCTTCCATAATCTCTCTACGGCCAATTAATGCTGTAATTGCATAACCATTACCTAAAGCTTTCCCAAAAATTGCCATATCAGGATTTACACCGTATTTCTTATGTAAGCCACCAAATGTCTCACGAAATCCCGATGTACATTCATCGAAGATAAGAACTATTCCTTTATCTGTTGCCAATTTCCTTACTTTTTTAAGAAACCCATCTTTAGGCTCCTCATTGCGTTGCACCTCCATCTTAATTACGCCTATATCATGATTACTCACAAGTAATTCAAGCTCTGAAAAATTATTATACTGGAAAGGAATAACTGTATTTTTTAAGTTACGTGGCACTCCTTTAGGGTTTAGGCCTGGCATAAGGTGCCCGTCTAGAGAGTCATCATTACCTAGATTTGCAGATAAATACCAATCATGCCAACCATGGTAACCACAAATAGCAACTTTATCTTTCCCACTAGAGGCGCGCGCTATCCTAATTGCAATAGCATTTATCTCACCACCAGAACGGGCAAAACGCACCATATCTGCCCAAGGATGTATTTCTATTAGTTTTTCTGCAAGATAAACTTCTTCTGGCGCATTAAATGTGGACATGTTTCCAGACTGTACTGCCTGTAAAACCGATTCATCAACCTCAGAATGGCCATAACCTAAGATATTAGTACCAATACCCATAATTGACATATCAGTAAACTTATTACCATCCATATCCCAAATTTTACATCCTTTAGCTTTGCTATAGTAGGCTGGCCACAAATCAGGAAGAAACATCTCAGCACGCTTTGAAAGCAGCATATTGCCGCCAGGTATTATTTTTTTAGCTCGTTTCCAAAGTTTTTGTCCTTTACCTATGTGCACACCATCATTACGAATTAAGTTTTGATTGGCAAAAAAGATAGCTGGTTGTAATATTTTAAGTTGTAATACTTCGCCCCAGGTAAAATTAATTTTTGGTGAAAAATATTCAAAAATAGATTTAATCACCTCATAATCTTCTGGATAATCAACTGTCCAACGTTCATTTGAAAAATCTATTTTATTAATGATATTTTCAATTTTAAATTTTTCAGACTCGTATATAAACGGAGTTACATGTTCACGTTCAGATAAGTTTTTGGCTTCTTTCCAAGCTATTTTTAATGCTTTGAATGAAAACACCTCAACATCCAAACCATCGGGATATGTTGGTGGATTTGTATTAGATACATAATCTACATTACTTTCTTTGTATGTTTTAATAACGGTATCCACAACTTCTGAGTCTACTAATGGACAGTCTCCGGTAATTCTTACTATCACATCTGGATTGTATTGTAATGCAGCTTGGTAATAGCGATCTAGCACATCATTCTCACTACCTTGAAAAACATTATAGCCTAACTTAGTAACATATTCTGATAACGGCTGATTGCACATATCGGTAGATGTTGCAAGGACAATTTGATCAATCTCTTTAGATTGGCTCAGGCGAGAAAGCAAAACCCCAATCATTGGTGTCTCCGAACCAACCGGCTTCATTACTTTATTTGGCAAACGCGTTGATCCCATTCGCGCCTGAACTATTGCAATAATATACATAAGACTATTTAAGGTACTCTCTTAGTATTATTTGTGCTGCTCTTTTACCTGCATTATTATCTTTATATTCAGAAAAATAATTTCTAACCATTTTTTCACGATCATTTTTTTTATTTTTCCACAATTCTTCAATCCTACTAATAGACTGTGAAAGAAAGTATTTCAGATTTTTATTAAAATTTTGATCATCATCATCAAAAACAAACAAACCTTTTGATAAACTGGCATGTGCCTCATCTGTAAGTGGGCTTTTTTCTTTTCTGTTAATAAAAATCACAGGTTTCCCAGACATGACAGGCCAGCCTAATGTACTTGTTGCACCAGATGTTATGATCACCCTATGCTCAGAGAGTAAGTATCTCATATCTATCTTTTTGTCAAATAGCACAATATTACTACTACTACTTATATCATTAAAAATTGGATCTTGGTCAGCATATCTGCGATCCTCCTCTGGATAAGGCTTATATAAAACTCTATGTGGTATTTTATATAACACCTCTTTAACAAACTCCTGTTCTTTTCTTGCCCTATCATAATCTGTATGCCAACTTATTAAAGATCCTGTATTTCCTCTATATAGATTAGTGGATATATATACAACCGGTATATCTGAGTAAGTCTTGGTTCTAATATTTTTCATTCTCATATGACGAGAAGACATCCCAACAACGTAACTTTTAGATTTAGAAAAATAACTTTGGTCTTCAATTTCTACGCACTTAGAGTTGTAATACAATACAGCATCTGCAACGCTATTCTCAAATCCAACACTCATCTCTCCATGTAATTTACTAATTTCTATTGTTACACCATGTTGAGCAGCGATAAAAGAAATTCTTTTTTTTCTGCAAACATACGATAGTGTCTGTCCTTTAATATTACCCGGTGTATTCATAAGTACAGATTGTTTTAGCTTATTGTCTATCGTAAGGGATTTTTCCCACTGCAGTACAAGTCTATCGAATAGTATAAGTTTTTTTTGAATTCTTTCTTTAAATAACAACATAGTAGAATTCACTACTGGTCCTACCACCCACTGTTCTACTCTCTTCTGCATGATTGGGAAAACCGCGCTATAAAGATCATTACTATGTATGTTGGGTTTTATATTTTTAACTATATTTCTAGGTCTTAACTCTGTAACTTTTACTCCTTGCAACATAAGAGACGCTGCAATTTCTATAATTAGCTCATTCTCATTAGGCACAATCAATTCTTTTTTAAAAAATTTCCTAGGTAATTGTTTCATTATTAAAACCATCAATCGATAAATCAAGGTTTTACTGCCTGCAATTTTATAACGTTGATAATATGAAACGCCCTTCGTAGTAAGCACATTCCATATATCATTTTTTAAAGTGAAATTTACAGTACTAAATAATGCATTGGAGGGGAGTAAATGAATCCATGGCGGATTCATATTGTTACCTACTGGACCACTCTTTCCATCTATCTGTATAAACAGTGTTGGTTTTATAAAATCTGATTTCTTTAGACAGGCAGCCTTATAAACTACCTTTTGAAACATAACTGCGGATTGCGAAATGGCAAGTGCCATCTCTCTCTCTACACCTTCAACACTAAGAGCGGCATCAAATATATCCTCAGATAGCTTTTGGATTGAACTTTGAAATTTTTTCAGCTCTTTAATAGACCATCTTGATTCAATATGCTGAATATTAGGTTTTTTATCCCATAGCATTGCAGGCGAACTAGTTCTAACCAGTGCATTCTTAGGTAGTCCATGTTTATAGGCGAACTCAAGAGATTCTTTACTATCACAAAATACATTATTATAACCTGACAAGTTTATAAACTGCATATCGCTCATTATAGCTTCCAATTAGAAGGATTAACATAAGCAACATCAGTAACAGCAAGATTGGAATATTTCTCTTGATTAATCTTGACTGTTGATGCATCAATAATTTCACTTAACTGATCAATCGTATTAACACCTATGAGTATCTTATCAATTTCATCAATATTATGAATAAATCCAAGGGCTAACTCAATATTACTCAAGGCTAATGAAGATGCACAACTTGAAAACCCTTCTATATTGTTATATATTTTAGAAAAGTATGATGGTATCGTATGCATAGGCATCAACAACAGCCCCTGCAAAAAAACACTTCTAGCATGTATCTCAATTTTATATTGCTTAATCTTTTTTAAATGTTCAGATATAATTAATCTCTGATCTAATATACTAATTGGCAATTGAATAATATCAACCTTATAATGATCAAGGATGTAATCAATCTGCTTAGAAGTATAAACAGAGACACCAATTTTATTTATAAATCCTGATTCTTGCAACTGTTGAATTTTTTTAAATAGATGCCCCCCTCCAGGTTTCAATAAATCATCTGCAGAATGAAAAAGAAGTGTGTCTATACTTTTTTTACGAAGATCAAATAGGGACTCCTTGAACGCAACATCCATAAACTTTAGCTGCTCTTTACTAATTTTTTCACCACTAAAATGTGGTGTTTTGGTAATTATATTCCATTTATCGTTATTTGTTAATTTTCCAATAACTTTCTCTGAATCTCCATAGCTTCTAGCAGTATCAAGAGTATCAATTCCACTTTTCAATGCTAAATCCAATATCTCTGATACTTGACACTCTAGAGTCTTTCCACTTGTATTTGAGACTCCATAATTAAGTCCAAATTGAGCTGTTCCTAATACAAGTTTCATTTAATTTCAATTCCTTATAGAGCAATTGTTAGTTAATACTACTTTTGTTTTCTAGATATATAATCGTACAATTGATTAAGATTAAGCAGTTCAAACTGATCAATATCTTCTTCAGGAACTTTAATATTAAAATTATTTTCAACCTCAAATAGAAAGCTAATTACATCTAATGAGTCCATATTTAGATCATCAACAAGATTAATATTAAAGTCCGAAACATCTCTATGCGTGGCTGATGAAACAATTTTTTTCAAAATATCTCTATTATCTTCCATTGGTAAAATCTCCTTTATTAAACAAAACAACAGTGCCCCATGACAGCCCGACACCAAATCCAGATATGACAATTTTACCTCCAATACCTCCATCATTTGTTAGTTGATGTAACGCAATTGGTATTGAACTTGACACAGTGTTGCCAAAAAGAGACATATAATTTATGAATTTACCCGTTTGGCTATATTTCGATCGAAGCGCAATTGATGATATAACATATGAACTTGCTTGATGAGTGATAAAATAGTCTATCTCCCGCTCATCTAAACCATTAAGTTTGCAAACATCTGATATCTCATCAGGAATCTTTCCAACAGTAAAATTAAATATGTTTCTGCCGTTCATAGACAATATGTTATTTTTACAACCACGGTCATCATATTTTTTACGCACAATTAAAGAATCATAAAGCTCACCATCAGTACCAAATTTATATTCACCAGGGATTAATTTTCCATCCCTTGAAAACAATGTTGCCGAAGATGCATCACTAAACAAACACTTGGTGTTTCTATCGCTGTCATCGATAATACTTGAATATTTTTCAGTTGTAATTAGTACGCCATAATCAAGTTTAAGTGATACAAGTAATGACTCTATTACTGAAATTCCATAAACATACCCAGAGCATCCAAGGCTAAGATCAAATGACATAATAGAATTACTAAGACCACAACGACTCTGTAGTTGTGATGATACTTGTGGTAATTGAAACTCAGGCGTTTGTGTACAAACAACTAGTAATTCAATTTTATTTCGTAAATACTCTTTATTTTCTAGCAATGACTCTAATGCATTTACTGCCATGTCTGTTGTGCTTAAATCATTTGCAATAAAAAGCTTAGTAACACCAACTTTCTTTTCAATAAAGTCTTGATCGTACCCATAGTTATCTGACAGTTCTTTTGATGTAATAACATCTTTCGGCAAATAATATGAAATTTTTTCAATGCCTATACCTTCATTATTCATTGATTCAACCTTACAACCTGAAAGCCAATCAATACGGGCTGCACATTAACTCCAAAAAAACTAACTTCATTCAGAGTAGAAAATCCACTATCGACTGCATCACGAATTCCAATATTTTTGATTTCAATATCCAATGTATTTATATATTTATGTAAACCAATAGGGATATTTTTCATAAAAATATTCAATATTTTAAACTTTACTGAATTAAAAGACTTGAGATGGATCTCTTTATTTGACTGAATTATATTTTTTATAAATTCATTGTAATTACTAGAATTAATACTATATTGACCAGAAAATTCACCATATGAACTTACCTCCTTCACGTGATACACGGAATCGTCTATATTTTTCCTTATGGAATTATTATTACTAAGAAAATATATAAACCTTATATTATTGTCAGACTTTAGGATGCACTCGCACATTACTTCCTCATCATTATACTCATGAGAATTGCTATAAAAATCAACCCTACAATTAGTACTTATCTCCTTGTGCATCTTTATATCCAGAAAACACTTACCTAGTGCGCCATCAATAAAAATATTTACATTATCATATATAAACTCAACTAAACTTGCAGAATTTATATAATTCCTCATTCCTATATATGAAAAATCTGTATCTATATTACTGTCCATAAAAAAATCTATTTTAATACTGTGCTCCAGTATTGACTCTGTTTTTTGGGCATCCATTCACTAAATTCATCTATTAAAGTATGCCGAGGAATTGCTCTCATCATATCAAGTAATTCTGACTTGCCTGGCCAAAGAATACCATCTCTTCTGTTTATAATCTTTCTATAATCTTTTACAAGACATGATGACATATAAACATCATAACTACATCCTCCTTTTATAAATTTATTTCTAAATATTCCTTCTATTTGATATCCAAATAATATTTGCCATTTTTGCCATCTATCAAGTCTATCAACTTGACCACTGTTTATCCTTTCAACGCCCACAACATCAAATGCATGCTGGGTTAATCTTGCTTTTGCTTCCATTCCGTAAAATAAAGATCCTTTGCCGCTGGTTCTATCTCCTATTACCATTGCAAAATCACACTGTCTATGAATATAGTCGATTGACGAAAGAGATGCGACACCAATAATTTTATCCTGATTTTTTGGCCTAATTAATACTACAATTTTTGTCTTATCATTCATCATAGAATTGCAGTATTTTCTTTGCAAGTCAATTGTATTAGGATATAAACCCTGGTCTAAGTATTTTGTAATTTCACTTTTATTGAACCATCTATACCACTGATTTAAAATATATTCATCACATGATGCTACACACAAATCAATTGTTTCGCCTTCTATAAAAATATCTAAAGAATCTACATTGTCGTCTTTCATAATACTACGCTCATTAATTAACTTTTCTTATTACTTCACTGTCGAATTAAACCAATATGTTTTGTAGTATTATCAACAACTGTATTAAGTTCACTAGTAGTTATATTTGTAAACATAGGTAATGAAATTGTTCTTTGATAATACATATCAGCCACTTTAAGTGTATCAGAATTACTGTAATATGCTTGTCTATATATGGGAATATAATGAACATTTACTCTAATATTATGTTCATACAGATAATTGTATAGCTTTTCCCTTTTATTCTTACCTTCTCCAACTAAAATCACATATAAATGATATGCCGAACTTCTATCTGATTTTTGCATTAATGGAGTGACAGCCACATCCTTAAATTTCTTATCATACCATTTTGCAATCTCAGTTCTTCGCAATATATACTGATCAAGTCGCTTCAATTGGCTAATTCCAAGTGCTGCTTGAATATCTGTCATTCTATAGTTAAATCCAAGATCGATTTGTTCATAATACCAAAGACCGCCCAGCTTATTCTTCATTTTAACCGGATCACGAGTTATTCCATGAGTTCGCAATAAACTCATCTTTTCAGCTAACTTCGAACTATTAGTCATTGCTGCACCACCTTCACCTGTAGTAATAATCTTAACTGGGTGAAAACTAAACACAGTTATATCAGAATATAGGCAATTTCCGACCGGATTATTCTGATATTTTGCCCCAATTGCATGAGCCGCATCTTCAATAATTTTAAAACCATACTGCTGACTTAAAGTATGAATTTCCTCCATATTGCAAGGCTGTCCTGCAAAATGAACTGGTATAACTATTTTTGGAAGTTTTCCTTCTTTTTCTGCATACTCCAACTTTTCCTTCAAGCTTTCAATACTAATCAATGCAGTATCTAGATTGATATCTACAAAATCTACAGTTGCATTACAATATAACGCGCAATTGGCAGAGGCTACAAAGCTTATAGGTGACGTCCAGAGTATATCACCAGGCCCCAAGTCTAAAGCAAGGCAAGCAATATGAAGTGCGGAGGTACAACTGTTAACTGCAACACTATACCTTGCTCCCGTATATTTACAAAGTTTATACTCCAATTCAGGAATGACTGGACCTTGAGTGAGAAAATCAGATTTTAAAGTCCGAACAACAGCGTCGATATCCTCTTGAGTAATATCTTGTCTACCATATGGAATCATAGATCGCCATTAAGCCTATAACTTATTATTGTAAATTTTAATTTCATCTACAGTAAGAAAATGTGGGTTGGTACCGGAATTATATTCTACACCTTGATCAACTGCTACCCCTGCTTCACCAAGTAAGTTCGAAGTAAAATCATTATCGCGCGAAAAAAAACTAATACTTGGCGTAATAACAAAATGATCATCAAACTCAATTGTTAGATGAGAGTCATCGGCAGGACACATTACCTCATGCATCTTCTCTCCTGGTCGAATTCCAATTATTTTTATTGGTAAATTTGGTGCCATCGCTTCTGCTAACTCAGTAATCCGAATTGAAGCTATTTTAGGTACAAATATTTCTCCTCCCTGCATCCGTTCTATATTCTTAAGTACAAAATCTACGCCCTCTTGTAATGTAATCCAAAAGCGAGTCATCTTATCATGAGTTATAGGGAGTTGATGAGCTCCATCGCCAATAAGTCTTTCAAAAAGGGGCACAACAGAACCACGAGATCCAACCACATTACCATAACGCACTACTGAAAACTTTGTCCTGCCGCCAGACATGTTATTCGCTGCTACAAAAAGCTTGTCAGAAGCAAGCTTAGTCGCTCCATAAAGGTTAATAGGATTAGCAGCCTTATCTGTCGATAAAGCAATAACTTTTGATACATTATTAGTTAGAGCTGCCTTTATTATATTCTCAGCGCCATGAATATTAGTTTTAATACATTCCATAGGATTGTATTCTGCTGCAGGAACCTGTTTTAATGCAGCCGCATGAATTACCACGTCTATATCTCGCATCGCCTCTTTTAAGCGCGATTCATCACGCACATCACCAATAAAAAATCGCATAATCTTAGGATTATAATTTTTATTTTTTTCAAATAGCATTTCCATATCATATTGTTTAAGCTCATCGCGAGAAAATATTACTAGTCGCTTTAAACTATATTTTTCTAATAAGGTCAATGCATAGCGATGCCCAAATGATCCTGTACCACCTGTAATTAATACTGATTTTCCATTTAACATATTGATATATTATTATTATATTATATTTTTAATATTTTTGTAATAGAAAGAGATATTTCATATATATAAAGTTTTATAAATGCAATGCCCGTATGAAGCGCTGGCGCTCCTTTTTTACTGCCAATTCTCTGTAATTCGTTGGTAGGAAATTCTACAATTTGTATATTTTTTTTGAAACAGCGAATTGTACTTTGATATTCTACCGTATATCCATCCGTATCTATTTTAATTGCGTCCCAAGTCTTCCTGGTGATTGCACGAAATCCATTAATCGTATCATATGAATAACTGTTTCGATTCCAGAGCATATTGGCCATTATATTAAAGATGATATTAACCCATTTCCTTGGTTTAAATAATTTATAGTCCTCTTTATTAATTGCTCCCGGCCCCAAACGACGTGCCACAACCATTCCTGCATTTTTATTGTTCTCAAAAACTTGCATAAATTTTACAATATCTGTAGGGTCTTCGTTACCATCTGGTCCATAAAAAATAAGTGCATCTGAATTTGTACCCCTAAATGCATCCCGAAAAGCTTGCCCCCTTCCGTTAACAGTTTGAGTAATCACCTTTACATTTTTTTTCTTTAGAAATTCCGCGCTCCCATCAACGCTCATTCCATCGATCGCGACCACTTCATCAAATTTATCAAATGGTATTTGATCAAAAAGTTGGACAATGCCCTCAATTTCATCTTTAATCATTATTATTAATGCATATTTCATATATTAGTAAACATAGACAAGTATATGGTTTAGATTAAAAATCTGTTTATAAAACTAGACAATACTTACACATGCAAAAATATTTTAATTTTGTCTAAAAATTTAAAATATCAAGCAATTTATTTAGGAGTTAAATAAATACATATAAAATCATACATTCTTATGACTACTTATGCCACATTAGTTCAGTTTTACACTTTTTAACTTCTAAAGCAAGAACGCTACCACATTGTCACCGAATTACAAAAATATTTTACGCTTTATTTGTAAAATTTTACAAAATATTTAGTAAAAAATTCAACTTATTTTTTAAGCAAATATGACTGTTACCAACAAAAAAACCGTTCTCGTGCAAATAATCTGCATTGACTAATTCCTGATGAATTTCATAATGAAAATATTTCATCACTTCGTTTCTTGTAAAATTTCCCGTAACAATTGGTCTACAATCTATCTGGTTTTCTTGCAACTTCCTAATAACATATTTTCTTCTTAGTTTTGATATTGGCCTAATAATTAATGAAAATCCAAACCAAGAGCTATTACCAATATTCTTTTGAATAATAAAATCTGGATGGTCTCTAAATAATTCAACAAATAGCTTCGCATTGCATCTTCTTTGCTTTAAAAATGACGGAAGTTTTTTAAGTTGCTCTACGCCTATCGCACCACTCATCTCAACTGGCCTTACATTGTAGCCGGGCAGTACAAATCTAAATGATTCCTCAAACCAATCATCACTCTTATTAGATACATGATTCTGTTTTGGTAAGCTTCTAGTCCAGCCATGCGCTCTTAGTGATAATAAAACATGGTAAAGTTCTTCGTCATCAGTAGTAACAAGTCCACCTTCCATTGTCGCTATGTGGTGTGAGAAGAAGGTTGAGAATGTACCCATAACACCAAAAACACCAGTTTTCTTCCCTTTGTATTCAGCGCCCATTGACTCACAATTATCCTCCAAGATAAAAATATCTTTATCTTTAATAAGGCTGTTAATTACATCAAAGTCATTTGGGTTACCAAGAATATTGACCACCATAATCATCTTAGTATTACTTGTAATTGAAGACTCAAGTGCATCTAAATCATAATTCAATGTATCCAAATCAATATCAACAAACTTTAATTTTAGCCCATACTGCTGCAAAGGAAAATAAGTAGTAGACCAAGATACTGCTGGCACGATTACCTCGTCACCTCTTTCAAGCATTGGGTTTTTTGTATAAAACAAAGCTGCAGTTGCAATTAAATTAGCGGCTGATCCGGAGCTAACCATAACACAGTATTTTCTATTAATAAACTTGGTAAAATCTTGCTCAAATTGAGTAACATTACTATCCATACTATAAATATCTTTTTCTATGACCGATTGTATAGCTTGAATCTCTTTATCATTCCAAGTACTGGTAGCTAATGGATAATTACTCATTTATCAATCTCGCTTAAAAAATAATCATAAGTTTTTTGAATACCTTGTTCTAACGTAGTTTGATATTGCCATCCAAATACTTTTAATTTGGTATCGTCAATTAACTTTTGTTGCATGCCAGTTGGTCTTGATAAATCATGAGTAAAACTACCTCGATAGCCAACTATATTCGCTATCTTTTGATAATATTCATTAATTGTATAATCACGCCCTAATCCAACATTAATATTTTGTGGCATTGTCTCGAAATGATTAATGGCATAATATACAAAATCAGCAAAATCAGATGTATACATAAACTCTCTTCTTGCTAGACCGTCACCCCAAATATCAATAGATTTCAAACTGTTATTTTTAGCTTTATTGATTTTACTAATTACTGCAGGAATCATATGAGAGTGTTCGGGATCAAATTTATCATATTTACCGTATAGATTGCAAGGTATCACAGTTTTATATAGGTAACTCTCATTTTCTCTATTAATATACTCACAAAGCCTAGTGCAAGCCACTTTGGCAATAGCATAACCTTCATTGGTAGGCTCAAGCTCACCTTTTAAAATTAGATCTTCTGATAATGGATTTTGTGCACCCCTTGGGTACACACATGAGCTACTAAGATTCATAAATCTTTTTACACCATGCTCTTTAGAGGCGGTCAAAATATTAAGCCCCATATACATGTTATCAACCAAGAACTTTACAGGCTGATCCATATTTGCTTGAATCCCGCCAACAAAACCTGCCGCATGAATGATCATATCCGGCTTGTTTACTTTAATGTATGTTTGTACATTTTCCATATCCAGCAAGTTTAACTCTTTACTAGTTGGTGCGAGTATTTCATGCATAGAAGAAGATGGGTGCTCGATAATATTACTACCAACCATTCCTCTAGCACCTGTTATAAAAATTTTCATATTAAAATAATGAACTTATTTACTCTACAGCAATATAAACTTCGTGCCCATGCTCTTTTAATAGCGCATGGCGTTTAGCTTCTTTTAAATCTTCACAAACCATTTCAGCACACATTTCCTGAACCGTAATCTCTGGTACCCAACCTAACTCATCCTTGGCTTTTTTAGGACTACCAAGTAATGTCTCAACCTCTGCCGGTCTAAAGTAGCGCTTGTCAACTCTAAAAACAACATCTCCAACCTTTAGTGCGGGCGCATCATCGCCTTTAATAGAGTCTACAATGCCAATTTCATCAAGACCTTCGCCTTCAAAGCGAATGGCGATACCTAGTTCTAGTGCAGACCATTCAATAAATTGACGTACAGAGTATTGCACACCAGTAGCAATACAAAAATCATCAGGCGCATCTTGTTGCAACATCATCCATTGCATGCGAACGTAATCTTTGGCATGACCCCAATCACGCAAGGCGTTAATATTACCCATGTAAAGACATTCCTCTAAGCCTTGAGCCATATTAGAAAGTCCTCTTGTAATTTTACGAGTAACGAATGTTTCGCCGCGTCTAGGGGATTCATGATTAAACAAAATACCATTACAAGCATACATACCGTAAGATTCACGATAATTAACTGCTATCCAATAAGCATACATTTTTGCTACTGCGTAAGGGGATCTCGGATGGAATACTGTAGTTTCGGTTTGAGGGGTTTCTTGAACATCACCAAATAACTCCGAAGTTGAAGCTTGATAAAAACGAGTTTTCTTTTCTAAACCTAAAAAACGAATTGCCTCTAAAAGTCTTAATGTGCCCATTGCTACAACATCAGCCGTGTACTCAGGCACTTCAAAACTTACTGCCACATGCGACTGTGCAGCTAAGTTATACACTTCGTCTGGCTCTACTTCTTTTAGAATCCGAGTTAAATTTGAACTGTCTGTTAAATCGCCATAATGTAAGTATAAATTTGGATTTTTATCGTGTGGATCTTGGAAGATGTGATCAATACGCTGCGTATTAAACGATGATGATCTACGTTTGATGCCATGAACTTCATAGCCTTTTTCTAAAAGAAATTCTGCAAGATAAGATCCATCTTGACCCGTAATTCCTGTTATTAATGCTTTTTTCATATACCGTTAATGAGCTACAATTAAAATACAATTCATATTTTAACTTATGCCTAAACAACAATTTCTACTAATTTTTTTCAAAAAATAAAAAAACTAGCGCTAGCTAATATTAAGTTATCTTAATACGGTCAGCTGCCCTTAGCACATCATTAGCCTTTATAAAATTCATACAATTATGATGCTGTAAAGGGCAAATTCGTTTCATACATGGCTGGCAGTCTAAACTTCTCTTAACAATAATGCTTTTTTTATTCATCCACTGAGAGGTTTCTTTGTCTTTAGTGGGGCCAAATATAGCCACTGTAGGTATTTGAAAAGCTGCAGCAATATGCATAGGGCCACTATCGCCAGTAATAAATAAATCTAAGCTCGCTATCTTATTAATCAGCTCTGTAATGGTTGTATTACCTGCAAGATTTTTATAATTCTTCACACTACTATCAATTAACGCTTGTTCGATATCACCAGCAATGTCGACTTCATCGGGACCGCCAAAGATAACAATATCGTACTCAGCAGACAACTCACTAGCAA
>Ga0257124_1001412_pt1 | contig 17877 bp, 15 predicted proteins | sample SI106_150metaG_FD_190154 | JGI IMG/M metagenome (GOLD analysis project Ga0257124, IMG submission 190154) | Marine microbial communities from Saanich Inlet, British Columbia, Canada - SI106_150 | ecosystem: Environmental > Aquatic > Marine > Inlet | place: Canada: British Columbia | collected...
CTATAATGTAAATTGTCCCAATAATAAATACATCATACTAGATATTCTCCAAGTATTATCTTCGCTGCTCGTTTTCCTGCCCCACCTTTATATGCGGTAAAATACATCTTAATCATCTCTTCACGAGAACTTTTTTTCTTTTGCCATAACCTCTCAATTTCATCAATAGGTTGTGAAAGAAATACCTTTAATTTGTTGTGAAAATCTTCTTCATCATCATCAAAAACAAATATGCCTTTAGACATGCTTATATGCGCTTCATCTGTCAATGGGCTTTTATTTTTTTGATTAATAAATACAACTGGTTTTCCGGACATTACAGGCCACCCTAAGGTACTTGTTGCGGAAGTTGTGACTAAAACCCTATGCTCTGAAGTCAAATATCGCATATCAATCTTTTTAGAAAATAATTCTATATTGTCAGCACACTCTACATCATTCAATACTGGATCAGTATCAGCATATCTACGATTATCCTCTGGATACGTTTTGTAACGCACCCTGTGTGGTAGTTTGCTTAAAATTCCTTTAATACGTTTTTGCTCTTCTCTAGCTCTAGAATAATCTGTTTTTGATGATATGCATAAACCCATATGATACAAATTAGTTGCAATATAAACAATTGGAGGGGTGGAAGTATTTATAGCTTTTACACGCTTCATTCTAATAAGACGCATAGGCATTCCAACAATATAATGTTTAGATTTATCAAAATATATATTCTTTTCAATTTCTGCAATCTTGGCATTGTAAGAAAACATAACATCTGCTGCACTATTATCAAATCCAACATGATACATACTATGGGCTTTACTAAATTCAATAGTTACGCCGTGCTGACTTGACATAAGTGGCACGCCTATTTTTCTACAAACATGGGCCAATGCCTGACCTTGCAAATTACCTGGAGCATTTACTAATACGGCTTGCTTTATACCTTCCTTCTTGTTAACAACCTTTTCCCATCCATTTACAAATTGTTTAAATTTATTAAGCTCTTTTTCCATATGAGACTTAAACAATGAAATAGTAACCTCGACAGCTGGTGCCACAACCCAGTATTCTATTCTTTTACGCATTATTGATAAAATCACTTCACATATTGTCACGATATTCTTATCTAAAATCTCATCATTAGAACTAGATATTGGCTTTAATTTGATTTCTGAAATTCTAACTCCATGCAAAGCCAATGAGGATGCTATCTCTATATTTAATTCGTTCTCATTTGGAATAAGAACCTCTTTTTTAAAAATCCAGGGAAATGAGGGTTTCATTAGCTTTATTGCCAATCTATAAATTATGGTTTCATAGCCTGCTACTTGGAAACGCCTCCAGTACGAAACCCCCTTTGTGGTAAGCACACTCCATTTATCGTTCTTTAGAGTGTATTTCACCATTGAGAATAATGTGTTATTTTTAAGCAATTGATCCCATGGAGAATTCATCATATTGCCCGCTGGACCAGTTTTTCCATCCACATAAATAAACAGCCTAGAATCAGTAAAATCACTTTCATCCAAACATGCAGCCTTATAAAGTAACGGCTGAAATCTATCTACAGCCCTGGAGGCGGCAATCGCCAACTCTCGCTCAACACCGGAAACCTCTAATGCTGTATCAAATATATCTTTAGTCAAATGATTAATTGTATCTTGAAATTCTTTTAACTCTTTAACACTCCACCTCTTTTCAACATTGTGAATATTTTTTCTTTCACTCCATAATACAGCTGGTGAACTAGACTTAATAACTGCTGTTTTAGGTAAACCGTTCTGATATGCCCACTTTACCGCCTGCAGGCTATCACAAAATACAGTGTTATATTCAGATAGATTAACTTTATTAATATTTTTTAGGGTCATGACAACTTAAGCGACTCTTTTCTAAAGATTCCAAGCAAAATTTTGTAAATATTTTGCTTGCGATTATTGAATCTAAATTCGCATTCTTTTAGGTGTAAATTAAACATCTTTTTATCCATTCTTTTAAATTTTACCAGTCTTATTTTGGCATAACCCCAAAATGATTCTATGCCGTTAATATGAGAGTTTCCCCTAGCAAATTCATTTTTGCTATGATGCACTCTAAAATGCTTCTTATAGCCAAAATCTACTAAACCATTATACCCGCGCCATCCATCTGAATGGATAACGCTATCAATACTAGTCTTACCCTTGATAATCCTTTGTAGAGTAGCACTCTTACAGTTTGGTACTATTTCTGTATATACCTGATCACCTCGTTTTAACAAGCCAAAAACTATCGTTTTACCTCTGGCACCACGGCCGCGTTTTCCGCGAACGCGCCGTGCACCAAAGTATGATTCATCGACTTCAATCTGCCCCACTAGTGGAGCAGATTGAAGCATGGATAATTCCAGGATCCTTAGTCTAATAGCAGTCAAATATTTGTTAATTGTTTGTCTACTTAAGCTTGTTAAATGAGAGATTTGAGTCGCACTCAAATCCTCAGAAAATAACAAAATTATTTGCCTAAATTTAGCCTCTGAAATACGTGAACGATTTACATACTTGTTTTTTACTTTCATGACGGTACTTTAACAGGTTTTTAAACATGCTTAAGTTGTCATGACCCATTTTTTATTTTATCAACTTGCATTGCTATAACTACTAACCAATCTATTAAACAAGTAAGCCCCAACTAACAGGATGTCCTTTCTTTACATCACAATTTACCTTTCGGCCAAGAACTTTATCATAATACTTGGGCTTTAATCCCTCTCCAGGACGGACAATTCTCAAGTTATCTTTAGTAAAAATATCTCCTGAATTCATATCCTCTGCAATATAAAGTGACCTCCTAAAAATCTTAGATTTTTCCTCCTCTCCAACAATGCCATAAGAAATTTTTCCCAAGGATTCAAAAGCTCTCTTAGTTTCAATAACAAGCAATTCCAACTCATTTGGTTCTAATGAAAACGTACTATCTACTCCTCCATCATCTCTAGAAATAGTAAAATGTTTTTCAATTACTGCTGCACCATGTGCTACTGCAGCAATTGAAGTGCCGACACCCATAGTGTGGTCTGATAATCCAACCTCACAGTCGAATAATTCTCGCATATGCGGTATAGTCAATATATTGCTACTTTCTGGGGTGGCAGGATAGGTGCTAGTACATTTTAGTAAGATTAAATCCTTGCATCCAGACTCACGTGCCGCTACAACAGCTTCATGTATTTCTGAAACTGTCGCCATTCCTGTCGAAATAATTATTGGCTTACCAGTTGATGCTGCCTTTTTAATTAAAGGCAGATGGTTGTTTTCAAATGAAGCAATTTTATAGGCTGGCACATTCAAATCTTCCAGAAAATCAACCGCTGATTCATCAAATGGAGAACTGAAACATATCATACCCAGATCACTTGCACGTTGCATTATTGGCTTATGCCATTCCCAGGGTGTATAAGCTTGTTTGTATAGATCATGTAAGCTATTACCGCTCCATGGGCTATCTTTATCGCTAATAAAAAAATCGCCTTTTTTAACATCTAATGTAATCGTATCGGCAGTATAGGTTTGTAATTTTAAAGCATGCGATCCAGCTTTAGCTGCAGCATCTACAATATCAAGTGCTTTGGATAACGACTGATTATGATTGCCAGACATCTCAGCAATTATAAATGGAGCACACCCTCTGCCTATCTTTTTATTATTGATCTTTATCATATTTTTCAATCTTCAATATATACTTATGGTCGTTTAATTCAAAAAAAGCTGGATACTCATTATTATCCACAATTCGAAGTAATTGGAACTGCTCAGACAGCGACTTATCAACATCGATTCTACTGTCCTCTGGTTTTCTTCTTATGTAAAAACTCTCTTTACCTGATTGCTTACATGCATTATGCAAAATTTTAGGGTATTCAATAACAAATTGATTGCATAATTTAATTATAGTTTTGGCTAGAGCAGAACGTAACCCATCTAAGAGTTCATGGCCTTTGTACACTATGCCTTTCTGCAAATATATATCACCGGCATCTAGAGCAGCTTTAGCTTCAAATAGAGTTACCTTTATATTATTTTTACCTTCAAGAATTTGCCAACTTAATGGAGACATGCCCTTTCCCTCTGGGAGGTTGCTAGCATGCACTACCAAATTATGCTTGTTAAGTTTCAAAATATTCGGCTTTATAATTTTCTCATAACTCAAAATAAAACAAAAATCTCCTTCTGATACTTCTGAATCTTTGTTTACCCAGTTAACCTGATGACCATCTAATAGCCAATCTTCCAACAGTTTATCAATCCACGAATCCATCCATGTTTTACGATCAGACAGAACTGTAATAAAAAACAAATCTTTTCTTTCTTTATAAGTAGAATTTCTATTTAATTTAAGCAGCAAATTGACAGTTCTTTTTACTCCAAGACCGTCAACAAGTTCTTGTCCTTTTTCTGCTTGTATACGCAACTGATCAGAATTATTAATCGCTTTCAATATTGCGTTGTATATTATACGTTTATCAATTTGATTCGATTTGCCAAGCCATTTTAGATATCCATCTCGATCAAGATATTTAGTAAATACAACTTGATTATCAGCAACAGTAACAACAATACTAGGTACACCTAGAGCCAACCTCTCCCAAGTTGTTGTGCCGCCTGCACCTATAGCAATATCAGACTTAACCATTAATTCGGCAATATTGTCTATTTGAGTATAAAGTGTAGCATTAGGGTGTTTATCTATCTCAATTTTTAGCATATCCTTATAAGGATAAGACGAACCAACTACCACATCAGCCACAAGATGTTTTAATTTTGGCTGAGAAAGTGCTTGTAGTGTAACATTTGTCAAATTATCTAAATCTGCACCACCAAAAAATACAAACACTCTCCTAATATTATTAAAATTTATATTGTGTCTTTTTTTATTTTCTTCAAAATTTCTTCGCAATAATGCATATCTTGGTCCTAATAACTTTATCGTTCTTGACTTAAGGATATTATTATATCTAGTCTTATCATAGATATAATTTTGATCAAGTAATAGGTCGCAATTATGATTGCGATTTGCCAAGTCATCAATTACCATAACTTTTCTGGTATATGGCCTAATTCTCTCTTCCCATTTAATATCTAATGCATAATGATCAATAATCAATAAATCTACTTTTTTACTTTTAAGAATTTGGATGGTTTTATCTGCATCTACCTCCTGTGTAATGCCAAGATACTGCTCATATTCTGTTAACTTATGTGATAATTTTAATTTAATTTGGTTGGATAATAAATTAACATTAAAACCTTTGTTTTTAATTTGTTTATTTATATTTCCTTGATGATTATGAGTGACAAATTCTACAACCGCCCCTGCATCACGCAACTCTTCAGAAAGAGCTAGACAACGCACAACATGACCTGACCCTATCTTTTGTGATGAATCAGTGCGGATAAAAATAGACAGTGACATTCTTAATTCAATCTCTTAAACCCAGTATGACAAATTGGTCCTTTTAATAATTCATTTGGATCTTTTCCATCTTCACATTCATTAATTAATGAAAATATTGGATCCAGTGCACTAAAATACCCATCTATAATATCTTGCGTATGCTCTGTACTAACATAAACACTATTTGCCGCAAGATAACCTTTGGACAACATTTCTTGTGTGATTAATGTTTTATAGATTAACGCATTATCACTTTTAATAGTAAAACCAGTTAATGATGGAATTCCCCAATGCATTAGCTCTAATTTATATTTTTCGGATAGTTGCTGCCACCTCTCTCTGATATTTAATCCTATATTTGTGATTTGTTCCCATGATTTTTCACGCTCCATAATCTCAAGTGTCTTAAGCGCTGCTGTTGGTCCAATACGCTCTGTCCAGAATGTACTACTGATAAAAGTTGATTGAGACGCCTCCATAACTTCTCTACGACCAATTATGGCCGAAATTGCATAACCATTGCCTAGAGCTTTACCAAAAACAGCTATATCTGGCTCTACGCCATATTTTTTATGTAAACCACCAAATGTCTCTCTAAATCCAGAGGTACACTCATCAAAAATTAAGACTATATTATTTTTTGTAGCTAGGTCTCTAACTTTTTCTAGAAAGCCGTCTTTGGGTGCTTCGTTACGTTGTACCTCCATCTTAATTACACCTATATCATTATTGCTAACAATATCTAATAAATCTTCAAAATTATTATATCTAAATGGGAAAGTTGTACCTTTAAGATTTTGTGGCACACCTGCAGGATTAAGCCCTGGCAATAAATGATCATCCAGATTTTTTTCATCTTTCAAGTTAGCTGCAAGATACCAATCATGCCACCCATGATATCCACATATTGCAACCTTGTCTTTTCCACTGGCGGCTCTAGCTATACGAATAGCAATTGCATTCGCCTCACCTCCAGAACGAGCAAAACGCGCCATATCTGCCCAAGGGTGCATTTTTATTAGTTTTTCTGCAAGATATACTTCTTCTGGAGCGTTAAATGTAGACATATTGCCAGATTTAACTGTATTTATAACGGCATCATCAACTTGAGTATTGGCATAACCTAGAATATTAGTGCCAACACCCATAATTGACATATCAATAAATTCATTATCATCCAAATCCCAAACTCGGCACCCCTTGGATGCACTATAGTATGAAGGCCACTGATTAGGTAAAAACATCTCTGGCCGCTTTGATAGAAGCATATTTCCGCCTGGAATTATTTTTTTTGCACGCCTCCAAAGTTTTTGCCCTTTACCCATATTTTCTCCTTCATTACGAATTAAGTGTCGATTATTTAAAAAAATTTCTGGATTTGTTTTTTTTAATTGCAAAATTTCTCCCCAAGAAAAGTCTATCCTTGGGGAGAAATATGCAAAAATAGACTTTATTACTTCATAGTCTTCTGGATCATCAACTGTCCAACGATTATTTGACTGATCTTTGTCGTTAGTAACAACATCTATTTTAAATCTCCCAGAATTACGCATAAATGGGGTTACATGCTCACGATCAGATATTGTTTTTGACTCTTTCCAAGTTACTTCTAACGTTGTGAAAGAAAATACTTCTACATCTAATCCATCAGGATACGTTGGTGGGCTTATGTTTGACACATAATCTGCACCACTTATTTTATATTTTTTAATAACATTGTCTACAATCTCTGAGTCTATTAATGGACAATCACCTGTAATTCTAACTACTACATCTGGGTTTTGTTGTGATGCAGCCTGATAATAACGATCCAGCACATCATTTTCACTTCCCTGAAAAATATCATAGCCTAACTTATCAACACAGTCCACCAAAGGCTGATTGCGTGGATCGATTGACGTTGCAAGTACAATTTTATTTATCTCTTTAGATTGGCTCAAACGTGAAAGCAAAACTTCAATCATCGGTATGTCAAATATAACAGGCCGCATTACTTTGTTTGGCAAACGGGTTGAGCCCATACGTGCTTGAACTATTGCAATAATTTTCAAAGATTTTTCCAATTTGAAGGGTTGATTAAATCCTGATCAATTGTTACTATTTCTTGCGGAATTTGATCAATATTTTTATTTAAAGCTAAAGTTTTTATAATTTGTTCCAATTGTTGAAGACTGTCTACACCAATCACTACAATATCAATTAATGGCTCTGAATTTACAAAACCAATACACGCCTCTAATGGGCTTAAATTAGAATCTCTCAGCCATCTTTCCCACTTTTTCCACAATAAACTCCAACGACTAAATTTCTTTATACGGTATTTATCATTCATCAATAACAAACCTTGAAGAAAAATTGACCTTACATGCACCTCTACACCATCTTGGTGTAATTTTTCTAACCATCCTGACTTTTTTAGTCTCTGATCAAGTAAATTATAAGGTGCTTGAACAATATCCGCTTTGAATTCTCCTAAAAGAAGGTCTAACTCCTCTACATCATAAATTGAAAATCCAATTTTTTCTATTATTCCTTTGTTCTTTAATGCTTGCAAAGCTGCCCATAGACACCGTCCATTTGACTCAAGCAATTGCTTTGGCCTATGAAGCATAATGGCCATTATGCTTTCAGCTTTAAGCCTCTGCAATGAAGCATTAATTTGACAGTTAACCCAATCTGTCACATCTAAACAATTTTCTGGTATTGGAGGCAATTTAGTAATTAAATTCCAGCCTCCTACTCCTGCATTACCTAAACATTGTTCACTTTCACCATAACTAATTGCAGTATCTAGGGTATTAATATTAGCTTCTTTTGCACGACTAAGTATTTTTTTTGCCATCTCGTTTGTTACTTTTCCATTTGTATTTGCAATACCATAAGAAAATCCAAATTGAGCCGTACCAAGTGCAATATTCATTACTATATTTTTTTGTAGATTTCTAACAGGCCTCAGCTAGTCCTTCATCAATCCATAAATTTACGTACTCATACACCTCGATAATAGGTAACTCATACCTTTGGGATATTTCTATTAGGCCTGTACTTCTATCCATTAAACGTGGCAATGCATTCATCAAATTATTCCATCGACCTGCATTACTACTATAATTTACTCCTTCTGACTCTACAGGTGGAACAGGCTTATATAGCCCATAATGTGATAAATTTACCAGGCCTTTAAAGCATGGTTTTAAACAAATATTCATTTCTAATGCCATACATATATCAAATACAGTATTAACCGTATCAGCCAATCGATCTTCAAATATTTTATCTGGAGTATCTCTATCTGTATGATATTCAGGAAATGGCCAGCGAGTTAAAGATATAGATGGTATATTAAACGGCGGTGACTCAAAGACTGTTTCGTCATTTCCATAAATTGTACGAAATTCTCCCCAATCATATGTATTATAGTTTGTGCTCATAACACTGTGAGCTGCCGTATCAATAACACTGTCCCCAGAAAAACTCTGCTGCAGACGTAGACTGCTATTGTTACCAACAGATTTCAACATAATCGCACCCTTAATATGATCAATATCTTTACTATCAAGATCATTTAACCAATAAAGTGGCCCAAATAGCTCTGGTGAAATCATTAATACGTAGCTATAACGCCGTTCTGATATTCTGGATAAATTCTGCATTAATCTAATACCTGTGGCAACTCCAGATATATCATCATTAGCTTGAAAAGGGTGGCAATTATGAGCATGAAGTAAAATAGTATCGTCACTTTTTCCAGGCAGTTTGTATGTCAAAACTTTCATTGTAGCAGCACTCTTGGTAACACGCAGATCAACATCATAATTACCATCAGTCCATGTTTCTACGGTGCTTGCCGGCACACAAAAACCCCATAGTGGCTCATTTGGTCGATATAAACGAGACCAATGGTAAGGAATAGCATCCATATTTTTTTCATCACTAAAGATATGTTTTTTCAATTCGTCTAAAGTAACAGAACCTTGAAAATTATCCGTCTGAGACACTACTCCCAATGGGGAAATTCCTCCATCATATACAAGATTACCCTCTTTTCTTATTTCTGCTTTTATTACTGTCATTTCAGGAGGAATATGCCACCCATTTAGTGACTGACCAGATCTATACTCATGTACATCGAAATCTAGCTCAGAACACATAACCTCAATAGCAGAATCATTTCCATGACCAGTAACTGAGTAGTTAAATGGGTATAGTTTTTTTACTAATTCTAATATGTTCATTACAAGTTACCATTATTTACAGGCTCATAACCTTTAGATGAAAACTTTGGTCGGAAGCATGCAGCATGCTCTAAATACTTATTTGGTGTATTTAAGCGAAAACCCTCTTTAAACGTTCCTAATGCATCTTTATTAAACTCATCAACAGCTGAGCCAATTTGCAAAGCACCTCCAGCTGCGGATACAATCACTTCGCTATCTGTACAACGAATAATTAGACCAGCGCAAAATGGATGAAAGTCATGATCTAAACTTACAAATGTTATTTTTTTTAGATGTATTAATTTACCGTTTAAAAAAGTCATCGCCCCTGCATAAGGTTCATCAAATGCATTGCAAAATCGCTCTATATGCATGGCAGACCACGACCAGTCAATATATGCATGCTCTAATGTTATTAGGCGAGGAAAATAGATGCGATCAAGATTAACAACTTTAAAATCTACAATTGATAATGGTACAGCATCCACAATATGTTTAATGAAATTACCGAGCGCAAATACCCCCTCTTTGTAATATATTTGAAAATAATCTGATGGTGTGCAGGCAGATTTAGGAACTTTAAATTTGTGCGAAAATAATATTGCACCTCTATCCACATCTGAAGTAATCTCTTGAAAATAACACCCTCCTTGCCTATCTTCATTCAGTATCTGCCATGTAAAATGTGCGCCGCCAAGATAGTTAGGAATGGGTATTAAATTTACATTTATCATTCCATGATTAAATAACTTCATAACAGCTGTTGAAAAAATCCAACTAGGTCCAAAACAAATGGCTAGTGTATCTAAATCAGATATTTCTGCATAAGACCATGATTTTAAGTCGTTAATATCTTCAGTTTCTATAATATCCATATTTTCTACACTACGTAATTTTTCTATCAGAGTACCACCAAGTATGGTGAGATCTTCACCAGCATGTCGTGGAGCAAGTATAGAGCAAACATCATATCCAGCATCATTAAAAGCATTTGCAGCATGCACCATTAAATCACCGCCACCAATAAGGCATATGCGCTTAATGTTATTATATTTTTTTATAGGAATAACGTCAGCCATGACACCCTTCATACAATTTATACATTAAGATTTGATCCTGAAAGCTACCATCACACAACCAATAATCTTTCAATCGAGCCTCTTCTAGATATCCACTTTTAAGAAATGCTTTGTATGATCCTACATTTCTATTATATAACCCTGCCATAATTTGATGCAGCCCAAACTTTTCAAATATATATTGTGTAATAGCACAAATAGACTCAGAAGCATAACCATGTCCCCACGAGTGCTTATCTCCAATCATAATACCAATCTCTGCACGTCTATGAATTTTTACAATAGGTCCAATTTTAATATTTCCAATATGAGTACAAATATCATCTTGCAGAAAAATACCGAGAAGTAGATCGCAATTATTCTTACTAATATCTTGGATATATTTTTCCAATTCAATTAAATTTTTTGGTGGTGAAAAACGAACTTCAAGATATTTTGTGATTTCTTTATCTCTCAACCAATTTAAATACTTTTGGCTTGCATCCTCTCGTGTCAATGACCTCAAGATCAAACGTTCAGTAGCAATAGGGGAATCTAGAATCATGTTATATTTATTTCAAATCTTTTTTAAAGGTATATTATAATTCTTTAAAAAAGATTTTGCCCTTAAAGGATTGTTGTCACCAAAATTAAACAAACTACCGCAGGCTGCAGCACTAACACCCAATTCAAATGAGTCTTTTAAATCTGAAAAATTCCCAGCACCACCACAAACAATAAGTGGCATATTGCAAATTTCTAACATTAGTCTTATTAATGATAAATCATAGCCCTCCATTACCCCATCATTATCGATAGAATTTATCATAATCTCGCCAACACCAAGATCATTCATAGACTGGACATGGCTAACCAGTTCTACTTTTTCTACTTTTTTACCGCATTCAGATTTAGCTACATATTGTTGACTAGAAATACGATGAACATCGATAGATACAACAAGGGATTGGCCTCCCCATCGGCTAATAATACTAGCCAGTAAGGACTTGTCAGAGTATGACTCTGTATTAACAATAACCTTATCTGCTCCAGAATCAAACAATAACTGTGCGTCTTCAATATTACGCACCCCGCCGCCAACAGCGATAGGCATAAAACATCTTTCTGTTATATTTCTTAAGTATTTTGCAGTTTCTTGGGCACTTCTATTGTCTCGATCTATATTTAATAAAATTAATTCATCCGCATCCTGATCGCTATAAACTTGTGAACTTTTAATTGGATCACCAACATCCCGAAAACCGGAAAATTTGACTGTTTTTACTAATCTGCCTTTATAAAGTAACTCAACAGGAATAATGCGCTTCTTTAACAATTTCCACCCCATAAACAAAAGTTTTCAAGAATACGTAATCCATTTTTTTGACTTTTTTCTGGATGAAACTGCATGCCTACAATGCTATCATTAAATACTATAGATGGAAATGTCTCACTATATTCTGTATTACCAATGACATACTTAGAATTACACTTAACGCGATAACTATGCACAAAGTAAAAATCAACATCGCTCTTTATACCATGAAGAATTGGATGGTTTTGCACTTGTGTCACTGTATTCCACCCCACATGTGGAATATGAAAAGATTTTTTTTCTTTAATTCTATCAACAGTACCAGGTATAAATCCTAATCCCTTGTTTGATCTACCTTCATTGCCGTAATCAAATAATAATTGCATTCCTAAACATATACCAAGTAATGGCTTCTTATCAGTAATATGATTATTAATAGGCTTGATTAAACCTGCAGCTTTAATTGCACTCATCCCATGATAGAAAGAACCCACTCCCGGCAGAATCAAAGAATCACAATTGTTTAATGTATCTAAATCATTAACCAGACAAACATCAAAGCCAAGTTCATATATGGCACTATTTAATGATCCAATATTTCCAATACCTACATCTATAATTCCAATTTGGTTCATTTCTCCCTGTACCATTTTTCAAAATCATGAGTACGCTTGCTAAACTGGTTATTTTTAAAATTTGGTTTATAAGGTGAGACTGCCGTTTTCTCTATAATTTTATTAAACTCACCTTCTGTCATATTTAAATATTCTAAAAAAACCTCAAGAGAATGTGGCTTTTTACCCTCATACTCTTTAATATAGCTGTCAGCTTCCTTTTTGGTAATAAGATTATTACGTATATCTATTGCTGTCATTTGTGTAACACGCCCATATCCCCGTTTCTGATACTTAATATAGTCACGCACCCCTTGCATCGCACATTCTATTTTTTCGTACGGATACAAATCTACTGGCACACCTTCAACCTCATCACCTTTCCATCCTAATTCATTCATAATCAACTCTGATTGACTACGCACATTCCATGGAATAAATGAACCAAGACATACTGAGCGATAGCGTAACTTCTTTAAATCTCTGAGTGATGGATAAGTATATGGCGCTAAATCACGATAGTCTAAGTCAATATCATCTTCAATCATACCCTTCATATCTTCTGCTGTAATTCCTAAGTTGACAAAACGATTGAATCTTGTTTCGTCCACCTCTTCAACTTCATCATCCTGATAATCGTAATAAGCCGTATATTCAGACGATGGCTCACCCCATAACACAAGCGGTGTATTATATTTAATGGCTAAGTGCATTGGATAAGAAAAGATGCCTGTATGACAATGCCAACAAAAATCACCTTTACGAATTAAAGATTCTTTTATCAACTTTTTAACTATTTTCCAATTTGGTCTAAAACTTATAACATCAACGCCTAGTTTACGAAAAGTACGTTCATTATTTTCAAGTAAATTAGGGCGCATAAAACCATGATCAAACTGAACAACTAATGGTTTAATGTTGTATTCTTTCATCAAGTAATAAAGTGTAAAAGTAGAGTCCTTGCCACCTGAAAATGGCACGATGCAATCATACTCATATTTTCCTCTATACTCCTCAATTAGTTCGTCAAGCATCTCTTTTCTTGACGTCCAATTGATTTTATTTTTCTTAAAATTCTGCTGCTTGCAAATATTACAAACTCCTTGTTTGTCAAATTCTATCGTTTCGTAAGTTTCTGGCAAGCCGCATTTGATACATTTACGTAACGAATTTATTGTTTGATTATTTATAGGCATATACTTTTATTGTCTAGATTTAAATTAATCTTTTTATTCGAATAACATTAGGTAAGTACTTAATATATTTTGCTTTATCCATTAATATCTCTCTACTCTAATAGTTTTTTTTATTTTATTGATATTTCCTGATCATAGCAGTATCTACACCATTTTACTTTGTATGTAATTTATCAAAAAATTAAGATATTTTGAGTATTGTATTACAGCTAAAGTACGATTGAACTTGGACTTATAACATCTATTTTTGTTAATTATTTTTTTAGATGATTGTTTAATCATTATTTCAATAGAACACTGTGTATAAATAATTAAATACAATTAAACACGCCAGATTTTTTCTTTTTCAGATATCGCTCTCTTGTCAAGCCAACAATTACCACGTCTTTGTACTCTCCATCGGCATATACATAAGATTTAATTTTCCCCTCATTATCAAGACCTGCTTTTACATTAGACTCTACTGCCTTGATATTATCTGAAATATTATGTTCAATTACTCTATCCAAATTCAACTGATCAAATATGTATCTAACTAACAACTTGACCACTTCCTTTCCAAAGCCATTTGACCAATACTCTTTTCCAATTATTCTTCCAAATCCTGTACGTCTATGAATCCAATTTATTGGTCCAATTTTTGCATTTCCAACATGTTTTTCAGTCTGTTTATCTATTATGGCAAAAAAAACATAATCTTTACTGTCTCTCATACTATCATAATAAGAATAAAGATTGTCCATGGTTAATGGAAATGGACTATCTAGATATTTCATGATAGCCTCATCATTTACCCAATTATGATAATCATCACCGATATCATCTCTTTCTAGAGCCCTTAAATATACTAATTTACCTTCTAAAAACATTAGACCTTCCTTATTATCCTTGCTTAATTTTGTATTCAACCTTCATAATATTATTAACAATCATTTTTAGATTATTAAAATCCAGAGTTGGGAATATTGGTAATGATATCGCTCTACTATAGTATTCCTCTGAGCCTGCAAATGTACTATATTCACCTTTATAATAGGGGTGCATATAAATAGGAATATAATGTAAATTCACACCAATGCCGCTTTTTCTTAGTTCATTATATAAATAATTTCTTTTGTGCTCACCACCAATTACCTTAACTACATAAAGATGATGGGACGAGTTTCTATCATCTTTACAAATCAATGGTTCAACTAAAATATTTTTCAAATGTTCATTGTACCAATTTGAAATCTCAAGCCTACGTGATACATAATGCTCTAGGCGATTTAACTGACTACATCCAAGTGCTGCCTGGATATCAGTCATTCTATAATTAAACCCAAGACTAATTTGTTCATAATACCAAGAAATGTCTATATTTCTATACATTTTTGATGAATCTCTAGTTATGCCATGACCTCTTAATAATTTCATTTTTTCAGCTAGCTGTGGACTATTAGTCATTGCAGCGCCACCTTCACCTGTGGTAATTATTTTTACCGGATGAAAGCTGAATACAGTAATATCAGAATATTGGCAATTTCCTACTGGTTTGTTTTTATATTTTGCCCCTATAGCATGGGCTGCATCCTCAATAATCCTGAAGCCGTACTGTTTACTTAAAACATGAATTTCTTCCATGTCAGAAGGCTGGCCAGCAAAATGAACTGGGATAATTATCTTCGGGAGCTTTCCTTTTTTCTCCGCCTCCTCTAACTTAGCAGACAACTTTTCGACACTCATCAATGCTGTGTCTTTCTCAATATCTACAAAATCAACAGTTGCACCACAATAGAGTGCACAGTTAGCAGAAGCTACAAACGTAATAGGGGATGTCCATAATATATCTCCAGGACCCAAACCTAAAGCAAGGCAAGCAATATGAAGAGCTGAAGTGCAGCTATTAACCGCAACAGAATATCTTGCACCAGTATAAGAGCATAACTTCTGTTCAAATAAAGGTACAGCCGGGCCTTGTGTGAGAAAATCAGAACGAAGTACATTTACAACTTCCTCAATATCCTCATCTGTAATATCCTGTCTACCGTAAGGGATCATTTTTAAAATTCTTGCATATTTCTTAACAAAACATTATATGTAAGTATTGTAGTTCTGTATCTCTTCTATATTCAAGAAATGCGCATTGTCCCCAGAATTATACTGAAACCCTTGCTGAACAGGGGTGCCCTCCTCATTTAAACTATTTGAATTAAAGCTATTCTCCCTAGAGAAGAAAACAATACTTGGTTTAATTACAAAATGATCATCAAATTCAACTGTTAAATGTGAGTCATCTGATGGACACATAACCTCATGTAGCTTCTCACCTGGTCGAATTCCAATAATCTTGATTGGCAATTCTGGCGCCATTGCTTTTGCAAGATCTGTAATACGGACAGAAGGTATTTTAGGAACAAAAATTTCACCTCCTTGCATTCTCTGCAAACTCTTAAGAACAAAATCAACCCCTTCTTGCAATGTTATCCAAAAACGAGTCATACTCTCATGTGTAATTGGTAAATAGCCAACTTGTTCTCTAACTAATTTATCAAAAAGTGGCACAACTGAACCACGTGACCCAACTACATTTCCATATCTAACAACTGAGAATTTTGTTCTACCTCCTGCCATATTGTTAGCTGCGACAAAAAGCTTATCAGAAGCAAGCTTAGTTGCGCCATAAAGATTAATAGGATTTGCCGCCTTATCAGTAGATAGTGCAATAACCCTTTCTACGTTATTAGCAAGCGCTGCATGAATAAGATTTTCAGCACCATGTATATTCGTTTTAATGCATTCCATAGGATTATATTCAGCTGCTGGAACCTGTTTCATTGCTGCGGCATGAATAACAATATCTATACCGCGCATTGCCTCTTGCAATCGATCTTTATCGCGCACATCGCCAATAAAAAAACGTATGGAGCCTTTAAACTTATCAAACTTCATTTGCATTTCATACTGTTTAAGCTCATCCCTAGAATAAATTACAATTCGCCTAACCTTGAATTTTTCTAGCAATGTGTAAGCATACTGGTGACCAAAGGACCCAGTGCCACCCGTAATCAAAATTGATTTATTATTTAGCATTTGTTACTCTTTAATTTAAAATTAATATATTGCACAAAAGTGCTGAAAACCGCACTATTTTAGCACTGTAAGTTAATCAACACTCGAATTTTATTCATGGTAATTAAACACATTAAAACCTTTTTCCTCACACAATTTATCTTTTTTAGCTTCTTTTAAATCCACTGTCATCATTTCTTTTACAAGCTCTTGAAAAGAGATTTTTGGCTGCCAGTTAAGTTTGTTCTTTGCCTTTGTTGAATCACCCAGCAATGTTTCAACTTCTGTGGGGCGGTAATATCTCTTATCAATACGAATAATAATGTTATTAGTTTTTGTATCAATGCCCACTTCACCCGCACCTTCTCCCCTCCATTTAATCTCAATATCAACTTCTTTAGCTGCAATCTCAATAAACTCACGGACAGAATGTTGCACACCTGTAGAAATTGTAAAATCTTCAGGCTTATCCTGTTGCAACATAAGCCATTGCATTTCAACATAATCTTTCGCATGACCCCAATCTCTCTTTGCGTCAATATTTCCTAAGTAAACGCAATCTTGCAATCCTAATTTTATCCTTGCCAGAGCACGAGTAATTTTTCTAGTAACAAATGTTTCACCACGAATAGGGCTTTCATGGTTAAAAAGAATACCATTACAGGCATAGATTCCATATGCCTCACGGTAATTAATAGTTATCCAATATGCATAGAGTTTTGCTACTGCATATGGACTCCTTGGATAAAATGGAGTAGTTTCAGTTTGAGGCGTCTCTTGCACTTTACCATAAAGCTCTGAAGTAGATGCTTGATAAAAACGAGTTTTTTTCTCCAATCCTAATATACGGATAGCCTCTAGAATCCTCAGTGCACCAAGACCAACGGTATCAGCAGTATATTCAGGGCTTTCAAAAGATACAGCTACATGAGATTGAGAACCAAGATTATATATTTCATCTGGCTGAATTTGCTGAATAATACGTACAAGACTCATAGA
>Ga0257124_1001418_pt1 | contig 17812 bp, 25 predicted proteins | sample SI106_150metaG_FD_190154 | JGI IMG/M metagenome (GOLD analysis project Ga0257124, IMG submission 190154) | Marine microbial communities from Saanich Inlet, British Columbia, Canada - SI106_150 | ecosystem: Environmental > Aquatic > Marine > Inlet | place: Canada: British Columbia | collected...
AGATTTCATCTTGGTGACATTTGATAGAATGTTACTCAAGGCATGTGAATTTGTAGGAGTTGCAGCATTTCATCCAACAATGTTGAGGGGAATCTAAAATGTTACCCTCAATGTATCCAAGAATAATCCGCGAGTTTGATGATTCAGATGATCCATTAATTTATGGAGATGAATCATGACTATTTTATTTAGATTAAAAGATATTTCATCAGACGATAGTATTGCAATGTCTTTTGCAAATTTAAAAGAAAAGTTGGAAGAACAAAAGGAGAGAGAAAATTGAAGGTAATGGATTTGGGAGAATGTGAAGCTAGTTTTGGATTAATAATTCGAGATAAAGATAATCATGATAATTACATCCTCATGTCTTTTGAGAACATCAAAGAGATATCAGATGAATTTCAGAAATTAGAAAAAAGATTAAAAATTATCAAAGGTGAAAATTAATGAAAGATAAAAAATACTATACTGTAAAAGAATGGAAAAAATTCTACAACATTCAAGAAGTAATGTGTCAAAAATATGATATCATTCTAACTGATTACAAAACAAAGCGAGAACACATTACATCAATTTTAAAACAAATTAATTTAAAAAATATGGATAAAGGAATTTCAACATTTAACAAAATAATTCAACAGTTTGGAGGATCAATGGACCAACTAACTAGAGATATCAATGGTGCAGGGCAAGGTTCACCATCCAAAGTCAAATTGTGGTCAGATACGCCTAAAATTTACTCTCAAAGCAAGGACCAGGAGAATCTAGATAAAATTTGGGGGAAGCGAAATTGAAAGAGGGGGAATTCAAAGACTCAAGACTGTCTCGTGAAAGAGCAAGAAAATTATTTGAACGTTTCAGAAAAGAATATCCATATTTTGAAGATTTAGTTAGTGAACGTGATAAAATTGTGAGAATTATGGAAATTCATTCAATCACAATGGATGCGTTAAAAACAGAATTAAAAAAATGGGACAGTGAAATCGAGAAAGAGTTTAAAATTTTGAGGAACCAAAATTGAAGTGTCCTCAATGTGGCAAATCATGGATTGCAGAAATCTTTTGGGGATATCCTGCAAATGTGGAATCAATGGAAAAGTCACTTGAGAGAAAAGAAATTATTCTTGGAGGGTGCTGTGTTACAGACCATGATCCAAAATGGGAATGCAATGATTGTAATCATAAATGGGGTAATCGTGAAGACGATGAATTAGATTCTAAAAATACTGATTCTTTTGATTTTGATCAAGGGTTTAATCTTGATGAGGTGTATGGTTAATGGGTAAAATAGGCAAAGTATTCTTTTGGATACTTGTAATTATCCTCGGATTTGTCAATCCGTTGATTAGTTTTGCATTAATTGTGTTGTATTATTTGCCAAAGATAATCAGTGATGCATGTAACACCTGCAATGATGCATGTTCTGAAGATGATTCAAGTGCGGATGAATTTTTCACATATGAAGAAAATGGCACCCATACCACTGTAAGAAAAAAACAGAATCCTCCAAAAATGGATTCATTTTCAGACCATACCTTGGAGGATATGAAATGAAACAATGGAGTAGAGATGAAATCATGAAAGGTCTAAGGGAACTAGTTACAGAAATTGAACATTTAGAAAAAGCAGATGATATTGATGGTAAGAGTGGAGGTATCGTTACTACTACCGAAGATGCTTGTATTTTCAAAGATATTCCACCATTTAATCACGATTTAGAGTATGGTGAAATGTTGGTATCTGAAGGAACACGCATAATTCCAGATCATAGTGGAATGAAAGTAAAAGAGATGTACATCTATGGAATACATCGAGAAATTTACAGTTGGCTTGAGGAGAGAGGATGGTATCCTGAATGGCATGATCGTGTTACATTGTTGTTCTGGAAACGCACTGAAGACTCTGATGAGGAAATTGTTGAGAATCTTGAAACTTATCAAATCTATCTTGATACTCATCAAATAGATGGTATCGAAGGCGAGATATTAAAAAAATTAAACAAACAATTTGGAGAAAAAAATGATTAAAACAGTTCCAAAAGACTCGCACAAAAAGAGTTTGAGTGAAGCATTTGTCAATTCGTTTGGAGGATATCCAATTGGATACGGGTTGGGGATTGTAGTATTACCATTATCTCTGGGATGGTTTGAACAAGATCCATTAACTGCAAACTTGGCAATTACATTTGTTTATGCATCAGTATCTTTTGTACGAAGTTATTTTTTGAGAAGAGTTTTTGAAAAGTTTGGGATTGATGATAATTTTATCAAACTATGTGCCAAATTATTTAAAAAAATTATCAGGAGTACAAAATGAGCAAGTATCAGAAGATATGTTCAGTTGTAGCAATTAGTTCATTTAGTTTTGGAATTGTGTATTTTTTTATTGACGGAATGTTTTTTCATTCAATTGCATTTTTTGCATCAGGGCTTATTTTATTGGTAATGAAAAAAGTATGGAATATTTTAGATAATACAAAAAACCAAACTAGAAAATTAAACGAGGGTGATTAATTATGATTAAAATTATTTTTCTAATTGTAATTGTACTTGGATTTATTGCATATACTGGTATTGATGTAAGTGACGAATATGGTGCATTATCAAAAACAAGAATGCTTATTTTTGAAAATGTTATTGATCCATTAGTTAAAAAAATACTAGCATATGTGTCTGAATCCGATTTTGATTTGATTGTAGATGATGCAATAAAAAAATATGGGGAAAAATAAATGGGCATAATAAAATGGTTAAAAATGCAATTTTATATTCCACAAATTAACAAGGCTGAAAAAAAAGTTACAGGTCATAGATATTTTGCAAGATGTTTAGAAGAAAAACCGTTGGAAAAACGAAGTAGGCGGGAGCAAAGAACAATAGAGTACAATTATGCTATGGCAGATATTTGGCAAGAAGAATTAGAAAAACTAGAGTTTAAAATTAAAAAAATAGAATAAAAAGGATGAAACAAAAATATTTCTAGATTGTTCACACATGATAAAATTAAATACATAAATTCTTAAAAATATTTCAATATATGATCCTGGTATGAATAATACAAATGTAAGAAAAGATTTTGAACGTGAAAAACATTTTGAAGGAGTTCGATTATATGATCAAAAAAAATATGTTGAATCTTTAGAATGCATTACATCCGTTCTTGAAAATGATCAACATAGTCACCTTTTAGATGTAGAGAATCTACTCTATGCAGGAAAATGTCTATTTCAGATGAAAAATTATCCCGAATCGTTGATTTTCTTTGAAAATACACTCAAACATTTTCCAAATCATGAATTAGGTTTACTAATGAAAGGACGATGTTTATTTGAAATGAAAAAATATGATTATGCCTTAAATTGTTTTGAAGATGCAATCAAAACAAACCAAAATAATCCTACCACCTGGCATTGGAAGGGTAAATGTCTATCTGAATTAAAACGGTATGAAGAATCGTACAAATGTGATTCAAAAAGTACTGACCTATATCTAGAATCAAAACATAATGCTTCTGAAACTAATGATGATTTTGAGCCGTCAATAAAGGGTACTGCGTTGACCGATTCTTATGAAAAAGAAACTTCCTAATAAAAAATGTCAAAAAGAAAACGAAGAAAAGAATTAGCAGATCTGAAAAGAGCAAAAATCATGGCATCATTAGATGAAAAAGGAAAAATCGACATACCTAGATCTAGTCAAGAAAATTGTGAGCACGTTTGGAAAGTGTTTTGTAATTCAGAGAATAGTATGGAAATAGAATACACTTGTGAGAAATGTCTTATTCATAAAACAGAAGCAAAATCATATGAAAAATTTGAATCAAAACTATTACCGCATGAATTAAAAAATCATGGTCCAGCTCAACACCACAACAATCCAAGAAGATACACGGCACCATCTAAATCTCAGATGTTAATTGGAGATATTGTTGAAAAAACTATGATTTTTCAAAGATGTCTTCTAACTGGAGTTATTAAAAAAAATGTGATTGGAATGGAAAATAAAATAAAAGAGGTTGATAAAATAATCCCCAAGATTATCCTCGATGAATGTGTAGCAAATCCTACTTTGATTAAAAAAATTCAAGAGTTGGGATACAATGTATGGTATCTGGGAAGAAAATTATCTGATGATGAAATTTTACTAGTAGTTGAAAAACAAAATGCAGTATTAGTTACAGAAGACAAAGAATTCCATAATAGAGTATTAGATAATAAACCAATACGTGATCCGATATTTGTAGGTAGAAATACAAATCAAATCATAGAGAATGTAGAGGTGATTCAAAAGCACATGAAACAATTTGAGGAATAATCTGATCGAAATCAATAATAATTTTTTCAATAAATATAATTAATAAAATTAATCTTCAAGCTCAAATTCCCCTTCTTTTGAAATTCTTGCAACCTTCCAGTCATATTCTTTCTTTTTTACAGTCTCACGAATAGATTTGTGCAACTCTGCCAAATTACTATTTTTTTCATGCAAAAATACAACATTGTTAATTTCACCATCACTCATTCCATCATATACAACATAGTCAATTGGATGATTAATTGGCTTGATATCATATGGATTATACTTTAGTTTTGTAATTGCACCAGACAATGAATCATTGACCATCTTTGGAACCTGTTCTCTACCTCTCTGAATTGCTTTTTCCCTAATTTCATTAGCTTTTGAGTCATGTTCAGATTCTAGTACTCCAAAATCACGTGTCCTGGATTCAAAATCATCTAACCATGTTTTCTTTGTTTTTTTATTTGAAGATAAATGTAATTCACTCAGTCTTGAAATATTATTGCATTCAGGACAAATACATAAAATATTTTTAAAATTTGTAAATGTCGATAATATTTCACTCATTATAATTTCTCCACTAGAACATTATTGTCCTGTACTGCATCACGAATCATTTTTTGATGTGCATTTAGTCTTGCAGCACCTGTTTTTATTTCCATAAATGTAATGTGATCAACTTTATTTTTTGATGAACCATTAAAAACAATAACATCAAGGGGTTCAGCAAGAAATCTACAATCATCTAAAGGAATACCAAAGTCCTTGTGTAAATGAATGATTTTCTCCATAGTTTTTCCAAAACCTACATCAATTGCTTTTTGTTCTGCACCTGCATCTGTTCGTAGAATTTGTTTATCTAAAGTATCATGTTTTTCTTGTAAACTAGTTTCATATTTATCAACTATTTTTTGAATGTCTTCTGAAAAATCTTTAGTTCCATCAAACAAAATATATTTTGAAAGAGATGATGAGGTTCCACAATGTCTACATTTTGCATTTAATTTTGAATCTTGTAAGGATTTAATTAAATCAGAAATTTCAGTCAATGGCAATTTTTGTTTCACTAGTTTAAAAGGTTATTTACAAATATGATCCTATGATCTTCATGTGTTTGGAGAGATAATCAGGCTACATTTTAAATGTCATTAAAAATAAAAAACCACATTGACTAACATTACATTTCATGGAGGAGTAAATGACATTGGAGGAAACAAGTTTCTAGTAGAATCCAAAGATACCAAAGTTTTCATGGATTTTGGAATGTCTTTTTCTCAAGAAGGGCAATTTTTCTCGCAATTCTTAGGGGCTAGGACATCCAATAGTCTCAATGATATGTTTGAGTTGGGAATTTTACCTAAAATCAAAGGATTGTACAGGCGTGATTATGCCCGTCACATGGATTTTGATGGAAATGAGGATACTGAAATTGATGCAGTTTTACTAACACATGCTCATGTGGACCATTGCGCATATCTCCCATATCTTCGTGAAGATATTCCAATTTACTGTTCTGAAGAATCAAAATTAATTTTACAAAACTTTGATGAAACATCATCTAGTCAATACCTAACATCAAAACAGCGATTCCAAATTTATGAAAATAATAAAGGAACAATGAGTAAAGCAACAGGGGATAAAGTTGCAATTCCTAGACGAGTTGAAATATTTGAATCAGGAAAAGAATTCTCTATTGATTCAATTGGAGTAGTTCCATTACCTGTAGACCATTCAATTCCAGGTGTTCATGCTTTTATTTTACATACCGCAGATGGTTCAATTGGAAACACAGCTGATTTGAGATTTCATGGTAGACGAAAAGATGACACTGAAAAATTTGTTGAGAGGTGTGCAGAGTCTGATTTGGATTTATTGTTATGTGAGGGAACAAGAGTGGATGCAGTACAGTCATTAACAGAGTATGATGTTGAATCAAAAGTTGCAGATATTGTAAATAATACAAAAGGGTTGGCGATTTGTGGATATCCTGTAAGGGATTTAGATAGATTGTTATCATTTTACATTGCAGCAAAAAATAGTAATCGTGATCTAGTAATTGACATGAAACAAGCATATCTATTGAAATTGTTTCATGCATCTGATGCATTACGAGGAAAATATCCGTCCCCAACTGATAAAAATATCAAAATATACATTCAGAGAGGATCGTGGGGATTAATTGATAAAGATATTAACAAATTCACTGAAAAATTATTACTAGCTGATTATGCATCATGGCAACAAGAATTCTTAGACTATCCAAATGCAGTTGATTATAGAGACATTCAGAAAAAACAAAATCAATACATCTTTTTTTGTAGTGACTTTAGATTACAGGATTTAATTGACATCAAGCCATCAGAGGGAGCCACATACATTCGCTCACTAACAGAGCCATTTGATTTAGAAATGGAATTAAAAGAAGAGCAGGTGAAAAATTGGTTTGTACACTTTGGTGTGCTCAAAAAAGAGCAAGATTGGCACCAAATCCATGTTTCAGGACACGGGGATGGTGAGCAAATCAAATATGTTGTAGATAACACCAATGCCAAATCACTAATTCCAATTCATACAGAACATGACGAGTATCACAAGAAATGGCACTCAAATGTGACATCAGTTAACCAACATGAATCATTTAAACTATAAATGAACAGATATGCAGTGCAAAAAATGTTCAAAAATGTTTACCCCAAGAGCTGGACGTAGACTAAATCCAATATGTCCTGAATGTGGAATAGATCCACAAAATAATGTTGACCCAAAAAATATCGATATTAGTAAAGGGCAAGCTAAAATCCTAAAAGAAATAATAAAATCAATATCTCACAAAAAATTATCAAAATACTCATTAAATAATACATTACGTGATAACACTGAAAGAATATATCAAGTTCATGATAATTGGGGAACTAAAGAGCATTTTATCGATTTAGTATTAAATTATAAAAATCCTAATCAAATTTCATTGATAATGTATTTCCTTAGCCTGAAAAATGAGATAGGGAAAACCCCTACAAAAAAAATAATGGAAGAAATTTCAAAATTTAAATTAAATGAATATGAAAAAAAATTTGAAAGTTGGGAAAAATTCTTGGATTTATTGGGATTTGACCCTTGGTATCGAAATAATACAAAACCTAACGTAATTACAAGATCTAAACCAAGAAAAACTAGAAATGCAAAAGAAATTAAATCAAATTTAGTCAGTCGTTTTACTAAAGATGATTCTATTCAACAGATTGTCCAAAAAACAAATTATCTCAGAGAAGAAATCCAGAGTGCATTAGAAAAAAAGGATTTAGAAGAAGATTATTCAGATTATTCATATGTTGAAATGTTTAATCTTTTAGAAAAATATATCAAAATTATTCCAAATTCACAAAAATATTTAGATCTCAAGAGTTATTTTTGGTCTTAATTGTGCCTGAAATAAAGTCCATTATTTCATGTTCATCTTTAATGGCACCATGTTCTTCAGTAATGTCAAGTCTATCTAGAATTATTTCAATATTTTCTCGAAGTAGATTCTCTAAACCCCTTTTCATACGATTAGAATCATTCCAAAAATTATCACCGTATGAATGAGATCTAAAAATATGATCAATTGCAGTTACTAAATGAGAACACAGTTGTAATGGATTTTCAGCATACTTTATACAATCACAATTAAAAATATCTCTTTTTTCATGACATTTAAAATTTAGATGGACAGTATTATAATCAAATTTTAATTCAGAAACAGGTTTTGAGTATTTAGGGTCTTCAGTAAATTTATTTTTAAAAAATCCATTAATTAAATCATCATCCATAGTACAATTAGTTAAAATTTTTATAAATTCAAAATAATTCTTAGCAATTAAATTAAAATTAGAAGGGTTGAATTCAAACAAAGGGATTTCCTCTAAAGATCGTGCTAAAACAGTTACTTCATTCATTTCAGGAAATACAGTAACAATCGCAATTCCTTTTTCATAAAAAACAGAATCTACTTTAACAATTTTATTCTCCAAGGTACTTAATTTATCAGAATAAATTTTACAAATGGAATTAACTCTAGCAGGTAAACGTGATGTTATAGATACCCAAATTTTAACACCTTCTTCATCAATTACTTGAATAGTATCATCATTAGCAATCAATTTCTTTACACTTAGAGGGAGTAGTTTGAATGTGATAACAACCCCTTGTTCTCCATCCGATAATTTTTCAACTAATTTTTTGTATGTACTCAAAGTCAATATCTCATCAACCATTACCTTTACATGAAAAACTTCAGAATTTATTTTGAAATCTAATTTTGCCATGGCTTCTAATTGTTCAGGCCTAAAACGATAATTTTGTAAATTCATTGAAAAATCAAATTCTTCAATTTTTTCAGCAGGAGGTTGCAAAGTAATTGATTCTGCTAACACCAATCCAGCAAGTCTTGTTACTTGATCATCACTATCATTGAAATCTCCTTTGTCTAAATCAATTAGTTCTGAAATAAAGGTCTCAGGAGTGATTTTCCGGCCTTTGAACGGAATTTCACCAGTATTTTCAAGATATTTGATATCATATTCAATTTTTTCAAAATCATCGTTTAGGAATATTTGATAATCATTTTTTTTACTACTTCTATATTCTTTATGAATAAATTTTTCACGTTCAAGTTCATCAACTGCAGTATCAAAAATCCCTAAATCAGGAATAAGTTTTAAGCTTGGGAAATTTTGATTGACAAGGGTATTAAGAGAAAACATCGAAATTGTTCCATCATTAAACTTTAGATGTTTTTTAGTAAAATTTTTGACGTCATCAATATTCAAATTACTTTTTAATTTTTTTGTTTCAGTTCTATTAAAATAAACTATTTTTTCAGACATTAATTCATTTAAAATTTTATCTATTCTTAGTTTTAAATTATTTTCTAAAAATTGATTAAATTTTATTGAAAGAGTTTCATCTATAAAACGAAATAAGGAATAGTTTAATTTTATTTCTAAACATTTCTCAAAAATTTCTTGTCGATCTAAATATTTATCCATCAATATAATGACCAAATAAGCTTGTAAAATATTCTCAAAAAATAATTCAGCTAATTCATTTTCAAAATATTTAAAATTATTTTGTAAAATTACATGTTTTTCATTCCACCCAATTATGTTTAAATTTAATTCAAATGCATCATCATATTGAGCTGAGCGATATCGTTCTTCTTTAAAATTTAAAATATCTTTTATTATTATTTGTAAATCAATATGATTTGGAAAATGAAAAGTATCTTGAATTTTTCCCACAGCCTCACCATGGATCAAATCTTTTAGAAAATAAGGAATATAGCAAAAGGGGTTTTTTTTGTAGATTTTTTTAACTTGTTCTATAAAATTACGTCTATGAATTAATTCATCAGTATTTTTAATACTATTAATTTTTGATTCAATTAGTTTTTCAAATTTTTCTTCATCAAAAATGGTTTCAAGATTAATTGATTGTGATGGAGTGTAATTTTCATTATTTTTAGGTTTAATTCGAGGTGATTTACTAAGTATTGATTCTTCTTTATGTTGTTCTATATGATCATCAAATAATTCTAAAGAATCAAAATTCTCAGAACAAATTGGACATTTATGACTCATCTAACAAATCACTTAGCTTTTCATCATATCCACGATATGGATCCCCTACGGATGCCTGGTTATTCATTTTCATTAGTTGATGAATTCCATAATTAGCATATTTTTCACAAATTTCTACGATTTTTGCAGGATTGTCAAACAATTCTAGCAACTCATCACTTTTCATATCATCAACATTTTTTGCATGATCAAAAGCAGTTGCAATCATCATCCAAACATATTCAGGTTGACTGGCAAAATATTCCACATCGATTGTTGCTCTTCTATCTATCTTTCCATCTTTTTTATCATAATCACTAAACAGTCCAGCATTTTTTCCTAAACACATGGCATAAATGAAAATAGATGTAAGTTTTTTCCCTTTGAATAATGATGTTCTATCTTGAGTTTGACCTGATGCTTTAGAATAAAATGCAACAACTTCATCAACATTACCATCATATGCAATTTTAGGTGGCCATCCTAAGAGAATTCTCTTAGTATCTTTAATGTCAAATTTTTTAGGCGTATCAGACATCTCGCTTAAACTCCTCCACAGTTTTTCCCTTTACACCATCATTAGCAGTTGTTTTTACAATTTGGTATTCTTTCCAAACTTTGTTTGTTGGATTAAGATAAGTTCTAACAGGTTTTGCTCCTCTCTCATCACCTTGAAGATATTCTGAATCAGTTACAAACAAAACAACTTGTACTCCAGGTAAGTTTTTTGATAAAACTTGAGAAATTTCATTTCTAGAATCCCCTGAAATATTATGTAATGGGGAGTCAATAAACAAAAATGTGTTAGTATTTGTTATTTGTCTGCATCCAGATACATAAGACAAGCCCAATACGTGTGATTGACCTTTAGATAATTCTTTAACATAATCATCTGCATCACATGCAGTAATATCGTATTTTGAGGAAATTTTAACATGATCAAAAATTTCTTTTTCAGGAGCACTTTCCAAAAAGTACCTGTTTGTTGCCTCTTCAGTCTTGTTTCTTAATTCATCTACAATTTCAGATCTTTTTTCAGAGGCAAATTTTTGCACAGCTTTAATGATAGAAATTTTATTTCTCTCAGTAATGTCTACTTTTTCATGTTCAATTCTAGTATTAAGTTTGAATTCTCTAGCTTTTCTCTCAATTTCTAAATCCTCCAAATCTTCTTTCCAACCAGCAATTACAGCAGTTAAAAGAGAGATGTCCCCCCACAATGTTTTTTTCTGTTGACCATAATCTTCATCATCTTCAAATTCTATAGATTTGATTTCCTCATTCAAATCATCCAAGTCTGAAAGAATTTTTTCTTTTTCTTCTCTTGAAGATCGTCCATCTTCTACTAATTCAAGATAAATTTCATTGATTTTTTTAGGCATTGAACGATCCAATATTTGACTGATCAACCCCCTGCCTTGTGTGATGCCTTGTGATATGTCATCATCAATAATGATTTGTTTAATTTCATCTAGTTTTTTCCAAGAACCATCATCTTTTTGAAAATCCCTGCCACAAATACATCGAAGTGGATCCGATGCCAAAATTTTATCAATTGCACCTCTAGAAATTGATGGGGGGATTTTATCTTCATCTTCTAATTTTGCAAATATCTCTTCAGATTTTTCCAAAGTATCACGAATTAATAATTCAGGTAAATTATCAAACAAGAAATCCTTCATTTTAGATTCTGTTTTAGTGATTTTTGTTGTTAGGTTCTTTTTTGTTTTATCTAAAACAATAATTTGTGAATGAATATCTTTTCCAGTCTTGTTTGATTGAATTTTTTTTACAACACCATCATACTCTAATTGTTTTTTTGTTAATTCAACATCTTTGTCATTTAGGGTATTGTTAATTTTTTCCATTTCCTCTTTAGTGTCTTGCAATAATTTTGCCAACACACTGGAATCTGAGTCTTTATCTGCAATGTGACTAATAATAGCATCACGAGTATTTTTTGAATTTTTTATCAGATTATCAACAATTGGCAATCCTGAAATTTTTTCAATTCCATCTTTGATTAATTCTGCAGCTTCTGATTTTGTTCTAAATTGAACAAGTTTTTCACCATCAAATAAGAAAAAATCAGATAAATTTTCAGGAAATAGTTTAGAAATAGCGTTTTTGATTAAACGGGTATCCTTTTCATTAACTTGCTGTCCTTCTTCCCCAGTCATTCTCATCTTAGATTCAGAAATTATTTGGATTCCAGAATTTATTCTAGAATTATTTAATTCATCAAATTTTTTTGAATTTGTTTCACGATGACTAGTAGCTGTCAGGGTTCTTGATAGAACATATTTTTCTCCATCTTGATCATGTATGTCTAGAGTTACAGATGCACTGGTTTTCTCACCATTTCCAAGATTTTTCAATAAAGTTGAATTTATGATGCCCTCATCAGTAGAATCAACTTCAGTTTTAGGGTCATAATGGGAACCAAAAAGACACCAATAGATTAATTTGAAAATAGTTGATTTCCCCATTCCACTAGTACCAATAATAATTGTAAAGTTTTTGTCTAAAGAATCAGATAGTTCAATATTGTGTTCACCATAAAAATTTCCACAATTTTTTATTGTGATATTTTTTATTAAAATTCGTTCTTTATTTGACATAATCTTTACACCATTCTACAAATTTTTCATTATTTGCATATTTTTTTAATATAATATCATACAATTTATCAACACCCGTTTTTTTCATACTATCAGAACTTTCAATCTCAAGAAAGCTTGTTAGAATTTCTTCTAGTTCTTTAGGATTATTAGGATCAGAGAAATGTTCTAAAATAATTTTGTTTATTCCAACCATGATGAATATCTCCTGTTCGTAGGTTAATAATCATTTGTACATACTATGCATACTCTACATACTTAGTCATGTTTTGATTCAAAAACTTCTTTTGGTAAACCATAACTAAATTCCTTAATTTTTTCTAGACAATCATCATTGTTAATTGCCAATTCTCCCATCTGCTGAATTCTATTTAGTTGTCCTCTAATCAAACCAATTTCTAATTTTTGAGATTCCAAATCATCTAAATCATAAATTCTTGGTTTAACTAGAATATCAAAAATATCTGCATGAGTTTTTCTGCTACCATCTTTGTACAAATCATCGTATTTTCTTAATACTCTGCCTCTTCTTTGAATAAACTGAGTAGGATTACCAGTTGAGGCTAAAACAATACAACGTTTTGCTTGGGGTACATCCATTCCTTCATCAAGAACCCTGTTTGATAAAATTATTTCATAATCTTCATCTGCAAAGTCTTTTAGAATTCTCATCCTATCCTTTTTCTTTTTTGGGATATTGTATGTAATTCTATGATATGTTGGAGATTTTTTAAGATCTAAACTAGAAGGAGAATCTAATAATTTTTCTAATTCATCATATTGATTTTCAGAACAAAATAAAAGTAAATGTTTAATGTCTGAAATATTTTTCATTATATCTACAAATGCATTAATTTTTGCTGCAGCATCACGAACTATTTTTCCTCGTTTAATTATTAGATTTTCACCTTTAAGACGTTCTTCATAATGTTTAGAACTCAAATAAGAGACTGCCAGTTTTGTTAATCTCTTGTATTCAATAAATTCTTCTTCAGATAATTCGACAAAAGATGGATAGTAATTGTAACGACATAATTTTTCTTCATCAATTGCTTGTTTTAATGACATGGTGTATACAGTAGAATCACCTGAAGATCCAGTAAAGTAATTTCGGATAAAATCAGTACCATCTTGATCAAAATATCTTTCAATTGTTGCAGACAATCCTAATCGGTATTGATATTTTTCAGAGAGTCCTTTTCTTGAACCATTTGTAACTAGTACCCCGTCATCATCTTCTCCGGTATTTCCTGCACCTACATGATGTGCCTCATCTACTATTATCATTGTCGGAATTTTGGATTTTTCTAGAATTTCTAAAAATTCTTCTCTTGCAAATTTTGCATGTGAGCAAATTAAAACAGATAATTTTTTTCCATCTGTATTATTTGATACTTGAATTTCTTGTCGTAGTTCTTTAGTCCAACCTTTATCTAAAATGGTAGAATCAATATGCCATTTTGAGAGTTCTTGTTTCCATTGATCTACAAGATTTGTGTATGGTGCAGAGATTATTACAAGTAAATTATCATGAATTGTTTCTAATTTTTTTATGCACCCAATAGATGTGAATGTTTTACCAGTTCCTGTAGCCATCTCAAAAATACCCTTACCATCATTTTCATGCCATTTACGCACAGCATCTTTTTGATATTGTCTTAGTGTTGGTAATTTTTGCAATTTTGGAATATCTTGTTTTGTTGCAGGGGCTTCTTTTTTGAAATAATCTAATAGTTCTTCAGAAAGAGGTTTGATTTCACAAGTAATAGAGCCTATTTGATATGATTCATTGTTCCAAAAATTACCAAATGCAATATGATCAGAGTTTATTCTATCTTTTTCAATCCAAGGTCTAGATACACGAATTTTGATTGATTCACCTAAAACTTTGTTATCAACATCAATAAACCCTTGAAAAGACAATAGATCTTCTGGTTCATCAGCATTATGAAAAATCCCAATTTCATCTTTGAGTAAATCCTGTTCATTTAATTCTGAAATTGTCAGAGGTGTGCCATCAGAATGTTTTGGAAGAATTAATTTAATTTCTAATTTCTCATTGGCAATCATCCAGGCCAATGCCTTTATGTGATCTTGTTGAAATTTGTCTTTGATTTGAGATAAATCTTCAATCCAATTTGAAGTAATTACCTCATCAATTGTTTTGTCTTTGAACGCCTCTTTGTCTTTATCAGAAAAATTTGGAATTAATGCAAGTTGCATTGTACCATCATGTTCATGAATAAAGTCTTGTAGTCCTTCAGCACAATGAATGAATTTTTGTCCAGTAAACACGCCACCAAATCTACGATAAAAATTAGAATGTGATAAAACCTTGTTGAAAAAGTCACTGTATACGTTTTGACGTTCAGAAAAATATTCTAATTTAATATCTAATTCTTCATAAAACATATTCTCACTCCAACTGACTCTCTATATTTTTTTTATCCAAGTTATGACTTTTGTGAAAAGTAATTTGTTCTAAAGTCTTTTTGCCAGTATTATCAATTATACTAGCACCATCCCTATCAATTGCAATTATTTTGTAATCAAATTGTGTGTGATGATTTGGACATACCACTATCATATTTGATTTATCATCGTCACCATGGTCTTCTAGAGGATGATAGTGGTGAACTTCGGAATAAAATTGGTTCTTTTTAATTTCAAATGTTTTATTGCAAATTTGACATTTATTTTGATATAGTTTTTTAAGATCTTTTACGGGTTTTGTATCTCTAAGAAAACGCCAGATTTCAGATTTATTCTTTTTTGCAGGACCATTAGTAATGGGCGAAATGAATTTTTTTGGCTTTGATTTTTTAATTTTTGTTTGATAGTATTCTTTTTTTAATTCATAAATTCCAGAAACAGGAACAGAAAGTCTTGCGATAGAATTATGCATTAATTCATTAAAAGAAAGATTCGTTTTTTGAATATCATCAAAAAATAAAAAATAATGAATTGAACTTGCATCAAGATCATTAGGATAAAATAACTTTCCAAATTTTGGATTTTTTATTTTTTTAGTTAGAGTTGCAGAAATTTTAAAATTTTCTCTAGGAATTGTAAAATATATTTTATCATTTTTCTTTAATTTTGACCAGAAAGATGATTTGACTTTTCCTCTATGAATTCCCCAAACAAAATTAGAAGAATTATTTTTTAGAATTTCTTTTGTATCATCATTGAATTTTCCTAGTTTGAATTTACGAAGTTTTTCATCATTACTTTTATCAATTAAAATAAAAAACTGATTTGTCATAAGATAACAACATAAAACTATTTCATAATAAAAAAGATTTAGGGTAATTATCATCACATATGAGAATAACACATACATGTTTCATTTAATGATGTGAATCATGGATTTTCCTCAAACTACTGATGAAGAATTTCAAAGAACATTAATGAATATTTTAGATCTATCTAGTAAAGATAACACTTACAAATTTGCATTTATGCGATTTTTAATAGATTATTGCAATACAAATTCAGAAACCCATGTAGAGTTTTCAAAGATTGCAGAATATTTTTTTAAATATTATTGGTTACAAGAGTGTAAATCAAAATTCAGACAAGCACCACAAATTGAAAAAAAACCTGAAATTATAAAAATTATTCAAAAAGAGTTTGACAGACCATTTTACCCACAAACATTTGAAAAAATAACCAAAGAAGAGCCTCAAAAAATAAAAAATTGTGTTAAAAAAATAGTCAAACTTGGATTTCATAATGTAACATGGAGGTTTCAAAGACTAAAAGCAGGCCTCAGTGTAGAAGAAAAGAAAATTTTCTTTGATTATAAAATATCCAAAGTAGATAATCCAAATAGAAAGTGGGTCGATTTGGATGCAGGAATCGACATTAATCCAAAAGCCATAGAGTTTTTCAAAAAATACAATACAGTGTTAAAAAAAGCAGTAAATCTAGAATGGGCGAGATTTTTAGAAAAACTAAACCTGGGTATTCCAAGGTTAATTCAAAAAACAGAGGGGGAGATAGTTCCAAGAACGGCACTTGGAAAATATCGAAAAGTACTTGAACCCTATTTCAAAAATTGTTACTATTGTAATAAGATACTAGAAAAAAATCAAACACATGTAGAGCATGTAATTCCATTTGACTATATTGCTGAAGATAATATTTGGAATTTTACATTAGCATGTCAGAAATGCAATTGTACTAAACTAGGTTCATTACCACCAAAAAAATTCCTAGATGAATTGATTAATAGAAATAAAAATTACCGTAGTAAAATCCCAATGTTAGATACTTCATTAACATTGCTAGGGGGAAATAATGAAAAAATTATTAGAGATCATTTTGAGAATGCAAAATCTCACGGATATGTTGTTTTGAAAGATTTCCCATAAGTTATACTTGTGCTTTATTATTTATTTCAGATATTTTTTGTAATAAAATTCCTTTTTCATCTCCAAATAAACTTAAAGTAGTTGGTTGATTCCAAAAATAATTAAAATCATTTTCTATATTTTTTTCTAAATCTTCTTCAGATTGAAGAGCCAAAATTTCCCTCTGTGCTCTTAACATTATATCTAAATCAATAAAACTCCATGCCTGATTTTTTGTGAAATAAAATCTAGCGTGTGTTTTTTCACCTATCTTTTTATCAGTAAGAAATTTTAGGTCTAGAACAATATTTGGAAATTGTTTTTTGAATGCATCAGCATACAAAATTATTTTTTTGAATTCAATATCCTCCACTGAATATTTTTTTGTAAAAGGTAATCCAGTTATTATTTTTATATCCTTAATGTTTTTGTTATTATCTAAAACTTCACGCAAAATATCAAAATGGTTATGTTTGAAATAACCAACAAGTAGCCAAATAAAATCATCAGCATTAGATAATAAATCGACTATTTTTATTCTATTTGAGAGATATTCACCGTGACGAAGTGTGATTAGTGTCTTCTTAGAATCTTTTCCAATAAAATCTGGATCAATTATTTTATGAACTCTACCTTGTTGTCCATGTTCTATTTTTACTACAATTCCATTCGGATCATGGGCAATAATACTTAATTTTTTTTGTACAATTCCTTCAGTCAAATTCCCTGTGCCTTTATCTTTTTTTAATTCAACAAGAACTTTCATCCCTACTTTAATTACTTCATTTGATGGGTATTGTTCTATGTCAGTCAACCAAAGAAATCCAAATTTGTTCAGCATCACCAGCAAAAAGTTCAGAGCGAGTTTCTATGGTTTCAGAAGTCCATTTGGCAGTACCAGATAATTCACTAGTGATTTTGATATCTTCTGCTGATTTG
>Ga0257124_1001420_pt1 | contig 17777 bp, 19 predicted proteins | sample SI106_150metaG_FD_190154 | JGI IMG/M metagenome (GOLD analysis project Ga0257124, IMG submission 190154) | Marine microbial communities from Saanich Inlet, British Columbia, Canada - SI106_150 | ecosystem: Environmental > Aquatic > Marine > Inlet | place: Canada: British Columbia | collected...
ACTGTTGACCAAATAAAAAAATTGATTCAAGCCGGTTGTGAAATTATCCGCGTAGCTGTTCCTAATATGGAAGCAGCGAAAAATTTAGGTGAAATTAAATCACAGATAAATATTCCTCTTGTGGCTGATATACATTTTTCCGATGAACTGGCCTTAGAGGCGATCAGGCAAGGCGTAGATAAACTAAGATTAAATCCCGGAAACATTGCTCCGGAGAAAATAATAAAAGTTGTCACAGAGGCTAAAAGAAAAAATGTACCGATACGAATCGGGATTAACGCCGGATCTTTAGAAAAAGATATTTTAAAAAAATACAAAGGAGAAGCAACCGCCGAAGCCATGGTTGCCTCGGCTAAGCGACATATTGAAATTCTGGAAAAATTAAATTTTAACGATATTATTGTTTCCTTAAAAGCATCAGATATAGAAAGAACGGTTGAAGCCTACAAAATTTTAAGTAAAGAAGTTGATTACCCAATGCATGTTGGCGTTACCGAGGCCGGAACACTTTTCCGCGGTACAATAATGTCTGCTATTGGAATTGGGCATTTACTGTACAATGGGATTGGAGATACTATTCGTGTTTCTTTAACAGCCGATCCGATTGAAGAGATAAAAGTTGCTAAAGAAATTCTGCAATCTTTAAATTTAAGAAAAAAAGGAATAACTATTACCAGTTGCCCAACTTGCGGGCGATCAAAAATTGACCTAATTACTCTTGCTCAAAAAGTAGAAAAAGCTTTGGAAAATTGTAATAAACAAATTCATATCGCTGTTATGGGCTGTGTTGTAAACGGTCCGGGAGAAGCTCGAGAAGCTGATCTAGCTATTATCGGCGGAAAAAAAATAGGGTTAATTTGCAAAAAAGGAAAAATTATTAAACAAGTTGAGGAAAAAAATTTATTAAAGGAATTCTTAAAAGAAGTAGACAACTATGAAGATAACAATTAGTAAATTTGCTGGTTTTTGTTCAGGGGCTAAGAAAGCTTATGAAATCACAACAAACATTGCCAAAGAAAATAATAAAAATTTACATATTCTTGGAGATCTTTTACACAATAAAGATGTAATTAAAAAAATAGAATCCTTGGGAGTAAAAAAAGTAAAAAAAGTTCAAGATATAAAAAAGGGGCGCATTGTTATCACCGCTCACGGGGATGGTAAAAATGTATTTGATGAAGCACAAAACAAAGGAGTGGAAGTCGTTAATACAACCTGCCCTAAAGTTATAAAGATTCAACAGCTGGTTAAAAAATTTCATCGAGACAACTTGCCGATAGTCATAGTTGGAGATAAAAATCATAAAGAGGTAAAGGGAATTAACGGTTGGTGTAATAAAAGTGCTGTTATAATTTCTAGATTGGAAGAAATAAAAAATATTAATTTTGACAAGTTGAAAAATGCTGTAATAGTCAGCCAAACTACACAAAACCTAAAAAAATTTCAGGAAATAGCTAAAGTTCTTCAAGAAAAAATAAAAAACACAAAAGTATTTAACACTGTTTGCGACGCAACCAGAAATAGGCAGGGGGAGACGAGAAAGATAGCTAAGGAAAACGATGCTGTTATTGTAATTGGGGGAGAAAAAAGCGCTAACTCGCAAAAATTATTTGAAATAGCCAAAGAACTTAATCCAAAAACATTTTTTATTGAAAACGCAGAGCAGTTAAATCTAAAAAATTTCATAAATTTGGAGAAAGTTGCCATAACCGCCGGAGCCTCTACCCCGGATTGGGTAATCCAAGAAACTTATCAAAAACTAAAAACCTTAAAAAGTTAATTATATGTCTCTAAAAACAAGACGGATTCTATATATATCTTTTATTATATTTTTTATATTGGTATCAGCGGCTACCATTACTTATACTGCCGGCTATCGTTTTCATTTTAAAAAATATAAATTCCAAAAAAACGGTGGGATTTTTTTAGAGTTCAAGCCTAAAGAAGTTAATATTTATATAAACAACAAACTTGAAGAATTAACCGGTTTCTTTGACAACTCTTTTAAAATTACAGATCTTCTTCCGGGAGAATACACAATAAAAATTACCAAGGATGGGTATTATTCCTGGGAAAAATTAATAAAAGTTGAAGAAGATAAAATAAATTTTTTGAAAAATATTATACTTTTTAAAAAAAATACTCTGCCAAAGCTGGTAACAGAAAGAAATATTATTAATTTATATAATGCTACCTCAACTAACAATCAAATTAATAGATTAAAAGAAATACCGGGGCTGAAAGAAATTGATAATGTATTGGATTTTAAAATTGTTAATAACAAAATATATTTAATACAAAATGAAAATGAAAAATTTATTCTGCAAGAAATAGATAGAAATGATTTTTCAAAAAAAACATTGCTCGATAATATTTCTGCGAGTTCTACTTTTCAATTTGCACCAAAACCTTTTTTATTCTTACTTGATGAAAAAGATAATAATTTAATGGTAATAAATACTAAAAGCCAAGAGATCATACTTCAAGACAAAGCTAAAAATATTCTTTGGACTCAAAAATTAAAATCAGGTAGCTACAAAATAGCTTACAACAATGATTTTGAAATTTATGTTTATGATCTTTTAAGTAATGAAAAAAATCTTATCGCCCGCTATAGCGAAAAAATAAACGAGATTCTGTGGCATCCGGAATACAATCATTTATTTTTTGTCTTTAATGATTCAATAAATATAATCGAACTCACAGATGATGAAAAAAATCTCCATACTTTATTTACAGGTGAAGATATTAAAAATATTACCGTAAGCGATAAAGGGGACAAAATATTTTTTAACGGTAAAATAGGAAACCAAATTGGGCTGTTTGAGTTGGAAATTCTATAATCAAAATAAAAAATAGCCCCTCCCTTTACTAGTAAAGGGAGGGGCTATTTTTTATTTTAAAATATTTTTATAATTTCAAATCATGCAAATAATCTTTAAAGCTATCTCCTACTTCTTTATGCTTTAAGGCAAACTCGACATTAGCTTTTAAATATCCAAGCTTATCTCCTGTGTCGTAATATTTCCCCTCATAAACTAAAGCATGCATTTCTTCGTTCTTTATATATTCTTTTATTCCTTCGTTAACATAATACTCTCCACCTTTACTTGGTTTTAATTTTTCCAAAAACGGAAAAATATCAGGAGTTAAAATATTTCTCATTCCGGCGATATAAAGACCGTCCGGAGAAGCTTGCTCTCCTTTGTCCGGATCCGGCTTCTCCACGGAATCTTCTATTTTATACAAATTATCTTTTATTTCTTTGCCGTAAATGTTACCGTAACGAGATAAAAACTTTCTTTCTTCTCCTTCGGCCTGCTTGACTCCCACAATCGGCTTACCAGTTTCTTTAAAAATATCTATAAGTTGTTTTGTCACCGGAACTTTAGCGTCAATTACACTGTCAGCATCTGAAAATGCAAACGGTTCATCACCTATAAACTCTTTAGCGGATAAAAGCGCGTGTGCTGTTCCAAGCGGTGCCCACTGACGAACATAGGCTATTTTTATCTTATCGTGAATTGCTTTAATTTTTTCTAAAAGGTGCATTTTGTTACTTTTCTCCAAAGTATATTCCAGCTCAAATAATCTATCAAAATGATTTTCAATGGCGATTTTATTTTTATTAACCACGAAAATAATTTCTTTAATTCCACTATCGATCATTTCTTCAACAATAAATTCCAAAACAGGTTTATCAACAATCGGCATTAATTCTTTTGGTTGAGCTTTAGTAGCCGGCAAAAACCGAGTACCGAATCCAGCGGCAATAATAACAGCTTTTTTAACTTGCATATAGTAATCATTTAAATATATAAGCATTTAAACTTTTAAACAATGGCTAGTCTAAAATATTAAAAGCTTATATTTTTATTTATATTATATTTTTTTATAATACTCTTTTCTTGGGTTTTTGTCAACGAGGTGTTTTAGTTTGTACTTTATGGCATCTTTGAAATGTTGCCTTAAAACTTTACTTTGAAAAAATTTCATTCCTCCACCAACACTAAGCCTTTCTCCGTCGGCTCGCACAACAGCTTTTGGAAAATATACAACCCTATATTTATTTTTCCAAGACAAAAAACACAACTCAACATCAGCCATAAACAAAAAATATTTTTCATTAAAGCCACTAAGCTTGTCCCATAACTTTTTTCTAACAACAATAAAAGAAGACTGTAGCCAATCAACATCTTGTATTTTCTCATAATCAAGATGCTGCATCTCATCATATTTTACTTTATTCTTTAAAACCCATAAATAGCGAAAAAAAGTACGCCGCGCTATTTGCAAATATAGCTTTGAAAAAGCTCTGACTGTCATTGCGGTCTTGTTGGTATTATCATTAATTTGTTTTGGACCAAGTATGCCAATATTTTTATTTTCATCCATATAATTTATTATTTTTTGTAAACTATTTTCGTCATCACAAACAATATCAGGGTTTACAATAAACAAATATTTGCTATCTGTTTTACGGGCAATATCATTATAAGCCTTTGAGTAACCTTTATTTTTTTTATTTATTATTACTTCAACATTAGATAAATTTTTCAGCTCTTCCAGTATTTTTGCATTACCCTCATCACAAGAATTATCAACCACAATTATCTCAAAACTAAAATCAGTCTTTTGCTTCAAAAAAGATAAAACATTTTCCTTAACTCTTTTAGCCTTAAAATAATCAAGAATAATAATTGTTGCTTTATTTTGCATATATTTTTTTAACCACTCTTAAATAAATATTAAACATCGGATTAGCGATGTATTTTAATACTGGATTATCGATTTCTTGGAACAATACCCTGCCCTCAAAATTTTTAATAATTTCTTTATCTTTGACTCTTCTAATTTTATTTATTTGCTTCCGTTTTTTAAAAATTTTCTGCCAAGAAGACGGCTTTAAAAAATAAATATTTGCTTTTAATTTTATCTTGAACCAACCATTAACAATTGAATAAAAAATCATTCCCAACTCCATCGCCAGAATGGCCGGTAAAAAAAGTAAAAGAGTTAACAAAGAATAATAATGTAACATCACCAGGTATCGATTTCGCTCCATATAATAAAGCATTCTGACGCTGCGACTAAATTCATACTTATGATACATGATAGACTTTGGAGCTAAAACAATTTTATAGCCGGCTAATTTTGCTCGCCATCCCATCTCAATGTCGTCGTGATACATATAATACTCTTCATCGTAAAATCCAATTTTATCTATTACATCTTTTCGAGTTATAAAACTACATCCACTTGCATAGCCTTTAATTTCTGGTAAACCATTCATATCTTTATCTTGCTTGCCATAACTATCGGTAAAGCCAAAGCCTAAAAAATGCATAACATTTCCTAAGCTATTTATTTTTGGACTATTCCACTCATCTTTATTTTTCGGATACAAAAGCATTTTAGACTGAGCCATTCCTATTTTAGAATTATTTTTAATTGCACCCACTAATTCTTTTAACCAATCTTTTTGAAACTTAGTATCCATATTAGCCACAACAAAATACTCACAACCATCTTCTATGGCTTTTTTAATCCCTGCATTATTAGCAGCAGCATAATTACCATTGTCTCGTGGAATAATAATCGTTTCTGGATAAATTTCTTTTAAATAATTTTGAGATTCTTGACTTGACGCATTATCAACAATATAAACCATAAAATCAGAATAACCTTGCTCACGCAAACTATCCCGACACTCCTTTAAAAATTTCTTAGCGTAATCTTTATAGTTAATCAAAATTATCCCTGTTTTTTTCATACTTGCAAGAATATTAATAAACCTGTAATCTAATTATAACAACACTATTTATAATACACAACTACTATGATAGCATTTGAAGATTTTCAAAAACTGGACATTAGAATTGGAAAAATAATTTCCGTTGAAAAAGTCCCAGAAACCGACAAGCTAGTAAAATTAATTTTTGACATTGGATCAAAAGAACTACAAATCATCGCCGGCATCGCCGAGCACTTTGAAGATCTAGACGAACTAATAGGTAAACAAATGCCTTTGATAATAAACTTAGAACCAAGAAAAATGCGCGGCCTAGAAAGTCAAGGAATGATCCTGGCCATAGACGACAACGACGGCATGGTATTACTACAACCAGAAAAAGAAGTTAAGTCGGGCAGTAAGGTTCGGTAATCAACTTTAAACAAAAAAGTTCGACACTATGGTCGAACTTTTTTTATTTCTTAATTTTTGATATTAATATCCCGATTGGCCAGGTTATTTTTAAAATGTAATACTGCCAAGCTGGGTGCCATTTTTTGAAATATTTTAGCATTGAATCTCTGAAATATTTTTGCGTTGTTGTTCTTTTGACCTGGGAGAAACTTTTGCCGGTGTGGTTAATGCATCTTACTTCAGGATTGTACATAATCTTAAAACCGGCTTTTTTAACTTGTTTGCAATAATCAACTTCTTCAAACCAAAGAAAATATTGTTCATCCATTTCGCCTACTTTTTCAATTACCTCTCGTTTAATCATAAAAAATGCTCCGCGGATAGAATCAACTTCCGTTTCCTTATCGTAATCAAAATCTTTCATTAAATATTTATTTAATACAAAAGGAAACAAATGCGGGACCTTTAGAATAATCATTAACTGATCAAAAAATGTTGGAAATCTTCTGACGTGTGGAACTGTTTTCTTGTTCTCATCGATTAAACGACAGCCAACTACTCCGGCTTTTTTATCTTGCTTCATCCACTCAACCATTTTTTCGAGTGTTCCGGGCAAGACCTGCATATCAGGATTAAGTAATAAAACGAGTTTACCTTGAGATTTTTTAATTGCTTGATTGTTGGCCTTAGCAAACCCGGCGTTAAAGTTATTTTCAATTAATCTAACTTGTTGAAAGTCTTTTTTTATCATCTCTGCGGTATTATCATGAGAATCATTATCAACTACAAAAACTTCAAAATCTACATTTTGAGTATTATCATAAATCGCCTTTAAATTTTCTTTTAACAGTTCTTTAACATTCCAAGAAACTATTACAATTGATAAATCCATGTTATTTATATTTTTTTATTTTCTTTCTTATTTTCCAAAGTTTTGTTATTTCTTTTAATAAAAATCTTTCAAATAATAAGCTAAAAATTAATGCTTGAATTTCAAATAAAATAATTTTTATTTTGCTGTAAAAATTTTGTTGTTTCCAATATTTAACAAAAATAATTTGTTGATTTAAAAAAGACCATGCTCTTACTTTTTCACTTTTACTTTTTCGATCCTTAATAACTTTTAATTTTCCTTGGCCGCTAGATTCTGCTGTCCTATCGTGATAAACTTTTGCTTCGCAAACACACTTAGACTTAAATTCTTTTAAAAATAATCTATAAGCTAAATCAGCGTCTTCTTTGTACATAAACATTAACTCGTCAAAGTACTGGTCGTCTTGTTTTACTTTTTGCAGAGCACTCAACCGATACATCCCACAAGCTCCGGTTGGACCAATAATTTTTTTATTACAAAACTTCTCATTATCCTGTTCTCCCTGCCCTACATCAACAAATCTTAAACCAGATTCCATTCCAATTCCACAACTATCAATTATATTTGTTTTTCGATTATTATTAAACTCCCATTTCAAAATCTTAGGCGATACAGATGTCAATTTATCATCACTACTTAAAACTTTAATCATTTTTTCTAAAACATCCCTCTCCAAAGCAACATCCGGATTCACAACCATAAAATATTCAGCTCCCAAATCAATTGCCTTTTTAATCATCTTATTGTAAGCTTGCGCAAAACCAATATTTTCTCCTAGCCAATTTAAATTTATATCATTATGATTCTCTTGAACAAATTTTGTGTTCACATTTTCTTTTTCTTCACTATTGTCAATTGCTAATGTTTCAAAATCTTGAAAAGTTTGTTTTTTTAGACTATCTAAAAAATACGGCAAATATTTAGCCGTAGATTCTCCATAAGTTATAAAACCGATAATTAACTTACTCATATAATTAATTTATCCTGTAATTTTTCCTTTGCTAAAATTTGTGCCTCCAAAAGACTGTCGAATGTTCCGGCATCAAGCCATTCTCCTTTAACCATTGCTACCTCAAGCTCTCCTAGACCTAAATAATAATTATGCAGGTCAGTAATTTCTATTTCTCCTCTTTTGCTTGGTTTAACTTTTTTAGCTGCTTCTATCACGCGATTATCATAAACATAAAGCCCGGTAATTGCATAATCAGAAATCCATTTTTCAGGTTTTTCCTCTATTTTTATAGCCTTGTTATCTTTATCAAATTGCACAACGCCAAAACGTTGCGGGTCAGATACTTTTTTAGCGAAAATTTTACCGCCTATTTTAAAACTTTTTATTTCTTCAGCTAAATTATCTTCAAAAATATTATCGCCTAGAATCATTGTCACATCGTCAGAGCCAATAAAATTTTCTCCAACTATAAAGGCATCAGATAATCCTCGTGGCTTGTCTTGAATTTCATAGGTAAATCTAACACCAAATTCACTTCCACTTCCAAGTAAATTCAAAAAGTCCCCTGCCCGCTCCGGAGCAACGATAATTAAAATATCTTTAATACCTGCTTGAATCAAAGTATTAAGTGGATAATAAATCATTGGCCGATTATAAACCGGCAAAAGTTGTTTACTGGTTACCTTAGTACAAGGACGAAGACGTGTTGCACTTCCACCAGCTAAAATTATTCCCTTCATACGAATAATAATTTAAGTATTTAAATAATCAACTAATGCTTCTCTGTAATTTCTTAGTTGAACAAATTTTGTGTTCAGCAACGCTGAATACTTTGGCCTTCTGGCTGGACGAGGAAATTTATCACTGGAAACAGGGTTTATTTTAATATCTTTGTTTAAAATTTTAAACAACTCTTTAACAGCTTCGTACCATGTTACTTGCCCTTCATTAACTAAATGATAAATCCCATATTCTTGCTTACTTTCAAGTAATTCTTTAGTTGCTTTTGCTAAATCAGGCGTATAAGTAAAGCAACTCAATTCTTCGTCTACAACATCCAGTTTATCTTTGTCTTGACTAAGTTTAATCATTATATCAAAAAAACTTGGTTTAGTTAATTCGCTTTTTCCTTTTGGGCCAAATAACTTTGAAGTTCTAATTATATAATAATCTTTTGCTTTTTCCTGAATCAGTTCTTCTCCCAGCAATTTGCTTTCCCCGTATTTATTTATCGGGCTTGGTATATCATTTTCTTGATAACCTTCTCTCTGCTGTCCACCAAAAATATAATCTGTTGAGTAATGAATAAAAATAGCGCTAATGTCTTTTGCAACTTCTGCTAAATATCCAGGCGCTAGTCCGTTAATTTTTTTAGCCAACTCAAACTCTTCTTCACTTTCCTCACATCTATCAACTGCATTATAGGCAGCTGAATTAATTATAAAATTTGGTTTTACTTTTTTTATTTTTTCAAAAACCAATTCCTTATCAATCACATCAAAATCATCTCTGTCCCAAGCAATAACCTCATAATTTTCATCACTAAAAATTATTTTTAATTGCTCTCCTAAATTTCCTTTAGCTCCTAAAATTAAAACTTTTTGCATACTTAAAACTGTCCGCTATTAACTAAAAAGTGGACAAATATACTGGCGGCATAGCCAAGCGCGATAACCGGAGTCCATTTTAAATGACCAAAAAAAGTATAGTATTTTTTGGCTTGCCCCATAAGAGCAACACCGGCAGCTGAACCGATTGAAAGCAAACTTCCACCAACTCCGGCTGTTAAAGTAACAAGTAGCCACTGGCCTTGCGACATATCAGGCATCATACTTAAAACAGCAAACATAACCGGGATATTATCAACAATAGCAGACATTATTCCTACTGCAATATTAGCATATGTTGCCCCCCAACCGTCGTAAACTAAATGCGAAGCCATAGACAAATAACCGATAAATCCAAGTCCGCCTACACATAAAATAATGCCGTAAAAAAACATCAAAGTATCCCACTCTGCTCGTGCAATTTTATCAAAAATATCAAAAGGAGCCACATCACCGATTCTTTCTTCTGCTTTTTCCGGGTCATAGTCTTCCGGTTTTTTATCTTTATGTGTCTTTTTCAAATAAAACCCAAAGAATTTTAAATAAGCTAGTCCAGTCATCATTCCTAACATTGGCGGTAAATGTAAAAAATTATGGAAACTAACTGCTGTAGCAATAGTTAAAATAAATAATCCAATAACAATTTTCGCTCCTCTTTTCATGTTTATAACTTCACCATCACTTGTTGGTTTGGTCTTGGAAACAAAGAAGCTCATAATTATTGCCGGGATAAGCCAATTTACAAGTGAGGGCAGAAACAGTCGAAAGAAATCTTGGAAAGCTACAATTCCTTTTTGCCAAACCATTAAAGTTGTAATGTCACCAAAAGGACTAAAGGCTCCTCCGGCATTAGCTGCGACTACGATATTAATACAAGCTAGACTAATAAATTTTGGCTTTTCTTTCCCAAGAGCCAAAACAACAGCACACATTAAAAGAGCCGTAGTAAGATTATCGGCGATTGGTGAGATAACAAAAGCCAAGGCTCCTGTAATCCAAAAAAGTTTTCTGTATGAAACGCCCATCCCGACAAGTTTCGCTCGAAGAGATTCAAATACAAGACGCTCTTGCATAGCATTAATATAAGTCATTGCAACCAAAAGAAATAAAAACAATTCAGCGTACTCTAAAACATTATGTCGGACCGCTGCTTCGGCTGCGTGCGTAAATCCATGTGAAGCATAAACCCAAGCAACTCCCGCCCAAATAAGTCCGGCGGCAAGTAAAACAGGTTTTGACTTACGCATATGCGTATATTCCTCTGCCATTACCAATAAATAAGCAATAACAAAAACAACTAATGCCCCATAGCCAATCCAATGAGATGTTAAATCCAAATGCTCCCCCGTTACTCCGTCCGAAGCCAGGGCAACAAACGGAAGCAATAAAATTCCCAACAACGAAAACACAAAAATACTTTTCAGCTTTTTCAACATAAAAAACAGTCTATAAAGTTTACAAAATCATAAGCCTATAAAGTTATTAGACTTCTAATTTCATAAACTTTCTTAAGTTTACTTATTAAAAATATATTATTCAAAAATTTTAAAACTTAATCATCTATTTTGATTTGCTCCAGTCAATTTGTAAATTATTTGAACGCTTTAAAATATCTCTCCACCATTTTTCATTATCCATATACCATCGTACTGTCTCTCTAATACCTTTATCAAAATTTATTGTTGGTTTAAAATTTAACTGTGTTTCGATTTTTTCAGGATTAATTAAATAACGACGATCGTGATTCGGTCTATCTGCAACAAACTCTACCCACTTATCAAAATCCAAATTCATTTCTTCTAAAATTATTTTTACAATATCAATATTAGTTACTTCATTTCTGGCTGAAATATCATAAATAGGTAGCTTGGATGCTTGGGTCGCAGCATCTTTTCCAAAGCTTGGTCTTTCTTTCATTTGTAAAATTAAATCAATTGCTAAACAATGGTCATAAACATGAAGCCAATCTCTTCTTTGTTTTCCATCTCCATAAAGAGCGACTTTCTTTCCTTGTATTAAATTACTAACCGCAAGCGGAATAAGTTTTTCCGGAAATTGATAAGGACCATAATTATTTGCACAATGAGTTATACAAATATCCATATCCTCGTATGTCTGCATATAAGCTCTAACCAGCAAATCTCCGGCCGCCTTAGCAGCAGAATAAGGAGTCTTAGCATTAAGAGGGCTATTTTCTGTAAAATATGGAGTATCCTTCCCTTGCTCTCCATATACTTCAATCGTTGAAATATGTATATGCCTTTTGACGTTAAACTGCCTAGATGCTTCAAGCAACTGCTGAGCTCCTAAAGCGTTAACTTTTGCAAAAATAGACGGGTCAATAATCGCTCGATCGTTATGACTTTCCGCCGCAAAATTAACTACATTATCTATTTCATATTTTTTGTAAATCTCACTAATTTTCTCAAAATCAATTATATCAGCTTTTTCAAAAATAATTTTATTATCTTTTTCAAGACTAGAAATATTCTCCATATTAGAATAGGGAGATAAATTGTCAAGAGCGATTACTTTATAGCTAGGGTATTTTTCCACGATAAAATGAGTAAAATTAGACCCAATAAAACCAGCGGCTCCCGTAATTAAAATTTTCATAGATTATTTTTTGTAATAAATATTTTCTAAAAATTCTTTTTGCTCTATTATTGTATTATCTGGAATCTTTTTAAAATACTTAAATTCATCGATTTTAGTTTTACTGTTTTTAATTTCTGCTATTATATCTACCTCATACGCAAGACCTATTGGAAAAGAAAAATAATTTTCATCAGAAAAATTATATTCAATAATTCCAAGTAATTTTTTACTTCTAACCTCAAAATTTAATTCATTCTTGGCAACACGTTTTACAGAATCCTCTATTTTCTCGCCCATTAGAACAGTGCCACCAGGTATATGCCAGAGCCCTTTTCTGGGCGGTATAGTCCTCTTAACAAGTAATATGCCATTTTTTGTTTTGATAATAACTTCAACTGTCAATCTTGGAACACGACTATATATATTTTTAAATTCTTCAAATGGCAAATATTTAACATTCATATCTTTATTTTATTAACCGCTTTCTCTGCTTCGCCCTCATTATACTTTCCCTGCGACCAAAGTTTCAAGCCGTCCCCTTCTTCTCTTGGAATTATATGAAAGTGAAGATGAGGAACAATTTGTCCGGCAACTTCTTTGTTATTTATATTGATATTATATCCTTTTACTCCTAAGCCTTCTTTTATTGATTTACCGATTCTTTTTACCACCCTTGCTAAATTACATAATTCTTCCTCTGAAATATCTTCCATATTTTCATAATGTTTTTTAGGTATTACTAAAGTATGCCCAACATTAACTGGGGCGATATCCAAAAACGCAAAAACATTATCATCTTCATAAACTTTATAACTTGGGATCTCTCCGGCAATAATTTTACAAAAAATACAGTCCATAAATTTTACTCCCATTCGGGTTTAAACTTCTTTATTAAAATTTTTGTAATAAAAGTTAGAGCAATAAATACACCAAACATTATAAACCATTCTATTATATATTCCGGGCAAAAGAAAAAATTTACAATTATTGCCAAAAGTAAAGAAATAAAGCAAGAAAACCAATAATCACTTGGCCAATTTCCAATCCATTTTCCATGCCAGAAAATATGGTCGCCCTTAAAATCTTTAATAGTAAAGAAAGGATTTACTACAAACCATAAATAATCCCAAACAACAACAAAAAGAAAAAATATAGCCCAAACCTTTAGCTCTTCAGCAAAACTCCAAGAAGCTCCGGAAAAAAACGGCAGATGAAAAATTAAAAATACGAAAGAAAACATAGATAGATGATAGCCGGTCATTTCCTTCCCACTCATAACTTTTTTATAAAACTGTGAGTACCATTTATGTTCTTTTGGTCGCCAAGTTGGTAAGTTAACTGCCCACCCTTTTCCGCCTTCAATTTGCACCTCTAAAATAGCAAGCACTAAAGCCATCACAAAAATATAAATCGGTTTTGCGAATAAATATATCATATCTTGAAAGGTGAATCTTCTTTTTCCTCCCAGCGAATTTCGTCTACTTCTTCTTTTTTGTCTTTGCCGGCATATAATTTGTCAGGTAAATTAATACACCAACCGTCACAATTTGAAATACATTTATAACCATGGACTACTCCGGGTGGAACAACAACGGAAATTAGATTTTTTTCTCCTCCGTTAATTTGCATTTCTTGTTTGTATGTTTTACTTGTCTTTCGATTATCCCACAAATACAATCTAAACTCTCCTGGGCCAATAAATACAAAAAGATCTGACTGACTGACATGTTCATGCGGACCACGAACAACTCCCGGATGAGTCATGCTAATATAATTCATTTTTAATCTAAAATCAGTTTCATCATCACGAAAAATCTCAACAAGCCAACCGCGCTCATCTTTAAATTTTTTTAAATTTTTAATAATAACTCCCTCAATCATATATCAATTTTAGTGTTTAGATTATTTTTTAATACTACTATAATACCACTAACAATAACGACAATCAAGAGCGCGTTCATATTAACATAAGCTGTTACAAAACGTGGACGAATTATTTCAATAACAATAAAAATAAAAAAGCTTACAAGTGAAATATAAAAAACATCCTGTAAAATATCCAATGTAAATTTTTTAAATTCAGCATTTAACATAAATTACTTAGTTAAAACCGCTTTTATCTCACTAATCTTAATTTGTTTATCGGACTTATCAAGTCCGGGGGAAGAAATTATAAAATTTAGCTTTCTTTCTTGAATCAAAGTATTTCTTAAATCAAATTTAAGTTTAGTAACACACCAATTATTTTCTTTTTCACTACACTCTAGATCTTCCATTGCGTAAATCCAATCTCCTCCTTTTAACTGTGGGCCGACTTTAACTTTTTGTTCCTCCGGAGCATTATAAACAAAAGTAAGTTCAACAGCCTTAAAAGTAGTCGACATATGCAGGTCAAAATAAACCGGATCAATAATTATTGACTGAAAATAATCTCCTGAATTATCTTGCTCAACCTTCAAGGCTCTTCCGGCTGGCTTTAAAATAGAGATGACCGGATTATTTTTATCAAAGCCATAGCTTGTTTCCAGCTTACCTGAAAAAGCAAAATTTTTGTAAACCAAAAAAACTAAAGTTAAAATTGGCAAACTTATCAAAATTACTCTAATTATTTTGTGGAGTTTATTTAGATTCATTTTTTTATAACTTTATATAGCCCGCTACCAACACTCTCCAACTTCAATCCATACTCTTTAATCTTTCGGTCTTTTATATATTCAATATCTTTTGGGCCTATTAATTTATTATAATAATACACTGGCGTGCTGTCTATAATTTTAGCAATGTTATCAAAAATTTCATAGTTTTGATATTTAAAATTTATTACCTTTCGCTCCGGAAACAATATTTTATCTTCGTATTTACTAATGATAACAGAATTAACTTCTGTCTTTTGTAAAATCTCTTTTGAAAATTCTTTATACTGTAAAATATTTTTCTTAACATTTAAAATACTCTCTTCTCCACAAAACATAACAATATTAATGGAAAATAATATATAAATAGTTGATAAAAATAAAGCTATTATCTTACCAACTTTAGTAGAAAATATTTTCTTAAAAAACAAAACCATTAAAGGCAAAGCAAAAATATAAATACTTAACCAATAACGAACATAAGAATTTCCAATTGTTATTTCGCTATAGCTGATATTATCTTGGATACTATAACTTCCATAAAAAATAATTAGCCATAAAGAAGTTAAAGTATAGATAGAAAAATATGCCTTTTGCCTTCTTGCTAATTGATTATTAAATTTCTTTTTAAATAAAAAGAAAAATCCTACTAACGCTGGAACAGTAAAAAACCAAAATAATTTAAAAACATAATTGAAAAAATTGCTCAAACTTAATCTAGGATGAAAACCAAAAATAGAGGTAACATACTCTATTAAAGAAAAATCATTACCTGCTTCTATACTAGCAATTTCAGTTCCAGCCGTATAGCCGGTAGAAAAATAACTACCATAGAGAACGTTGTTGTAATAAAAAGTTGGAGCAAGCGCTAAAAAACAACCAAGGATAAAAAAAATAAAATACTTAATTTTGATTTCTTTTTTGTAATATAAAAACAAAATAAAATAACCACTCAAAACCCATAAAAATTCTGAAATCCGAAATGATAGAGCCAAGCCAAGAAATATTCCACTTCCAAGAAATTTTAAAAAATAATTCTTACACCTATTACTCAATAAATACAAACTGATTATTAAAAAAACCAAAAAACCAACGTTGTGATACATTGATTTTGCGCTAAAATACCAAAGAGGCGGCAAGAAAAATAAAAGCAAACTAGAAAAATAAGCAATAGGTTCATCGAAAATTTTCTTTATCAAACCATAGAAAAATAACACGCCGATAGCGGCCAACAGCGGGGTTAAAAATAAAATAATCCAAACTCCAAAAATCTTTGCCAAAAAACCATAGAGCAAAATCATTCCTAAAAAACTTGTTGGGACTACTTTCCCATTAATTGATTCCATCGCCCGCGGATGGATAACGTCTCCGGCCAACAAATTTTGTGGCTCAAAAAAAGAAATCTGTCCTGTTTCAGCAAATCTCTTAGCAAAAAAATAATTAGCAACTTCATCGGGCGAATTAAGCTTTACGGGTTTGTCAAAGGCAGAAAAAGCTAAAAACGAATAGACAAAAAAGAAAATTCCTGCCAAAATATAAAGAGAGACTAATTTTTTATTATTTTTGATTGTTTGTAACATGCTTTCATTGTAAACAATCAAATCGTTTTAGGCAATAAAATATGCTGATATTCTTTATTACAGTCATTTTAATAATAAATATTTATTTTTTTCAAAGCTTATTTTTGGGTTTGATGTTTGGCTTTGGTTATTTTTTTATACTATCTAAAAAATTTAACCCAAAATCGAATTTAATCTACTCGACCTTACTCGTTTTGTCGATACTCTCCTTTTTAGGAGCAATTGTCTATTTTTTTTACGAATTGAACAACGCTGTTATCGCAATAATTTTAATTACAACACCAATCATAATCTCAAAAATTCCAACCCGCCAACTAACGGACCAATTCACAATTCACAACAAATTCTCAATACTCAATAATAAATTTAAAAAACTGTTAATTTTAATTTATCTAACCTTAACTTTTATATCCTTCAAACTTCTTTTAATTTCTCAAACTACTGATGCTATCCGATCGCCTTGGGGGGTTATTCCAAGTGAATTTTTTATTTTTTATTTTTTAGCTACAGTTATTTTAATTTTCATAATACTATCTGCCAAAACTAAAAAACCATTATTTCTAATTTCTCTTCATTTTTTACTTTCCTCCTCAGTTGCTCTTATTATTTATAAACTTGGTTATGGTTTTGATCAATTTATTCATCTGGCAACAGAAAAAGTTATTTACGAAACCGGAGCGATTTATCCTAAACCTTTTTATTACCTTGGACAATATTCATTGGTTATAATTTTGGCAAAAATGTTTTCCATTTCTCACGAATGGATAGACAAACTGTTAACAATAATTTTATTTTCCTTTTTTCTACCAACAATAATCTATACTTCTTTTAAAAAAATAGATTTTCAAAGAAATCTATCCTTACTTGCATCTTTATCTTTTTTAATTTTTCCTCTTAGCTCATTTATAGTAACCACCCCCCAAAATCTGGCAAATTTATTTATACTGTTCACAATTTTTGCCTCCCTACCATATCTATTCCAAAAAGAAAAATCATTAATCCCAACCACAATTCTAACTCTAGCCACACTTGCAATTCACCCTCTAGCGGGAATACCGTTATTAATATTTCTTGCTCTAATTATTTTAACAAACTATCGACACACACAAACTTGTAAAAATAGTGCACCCGCATCATTTTTACAAGTTTTAGTTTCTGTTTTAGTGTTTTGCTTTAGTTCGATAATTTTACCTTTAATCTTTTTAATTAATTCTTCTCTTTCCGGATTACAAATTAATTTAATTATTCTGCCTAAAGAAAAATTTTTCAGCTTTCTGTACAATTTAAAACCCTACTTTATTAATAACTTTAACTTAGCGTTTGACTTTGCTTATTTTTATAAATTTAATTTTTATATTCTAACATTTTTATTAAGTACAGTTATATTT
>Ga0257124_1001421_pt1 | contig 17777 bp, 13 predicted proteins | sample SI106_150metaG_FD_190154 | JGI IMG/M metagenome (GOLD analysis project Ga0257124, IMG submission 190154) | Marine microbial communities from Saanich Inlet, British Columbia, Canada - SI106_150 | ecosystem: Environmental > Aquatic > Marine > Inlet | place: Canada: British Columbia | collected...
GGATCATAGGCCTGTATTTTCATTTTAAATCCCTGGCACATGCGGGCCAACTGAGAGTTGATATGACCTAACCCCACCATACCAACAAGCTTATTTTCCAGATTCCATCCTTTATTTTCCAGGCCCGGACCCATCCATCCATGATTATAGACAAAACGATGGACAGGCCCAAATTTTTTCATACAATTAATGAGCAGCAAAAAAGCCCCTTCAGCCACCGCGTTTTGAGCATAATCCGGACAGTTTATTATCCGAACACCATATTTTTTTGCGGCATCAATGTCTATTGAATCAATGCCTGTTCCTATCTTGACGATAGCTTTAAGCGTTGGCAGTCCGGCTTTGATAACCCGACGCGTAACCTTTCCATAGGTTATCATCAAAACTGTGGCACCCTGAACGGCTTTCAGGATGGTTGTTTCCTGTTCATCATCAGTGACAATGACATCTGCTTTTTGTCGAAGGCTGTTCAAACAATCTGGAATTGGATATTCAATGCCAGTGATCGGATCGGGCGTTTCTTTACCGCATTTTATGACAACCTGGCGTTTTTTCATTATGGCCCTTCCTGTAATGTCGTAACTTTCAGGTAATCTTTTTGGAAGCAAACAGCAACTTTTATTAATTATTTTCTATAATTTTTAACCATTTCATCAAGTTTTTGTGCTTTTCCCAATGCATCTTTAAGATTAAACATTTCTTGATCATAGGTATCGCTTTTAAGATGCACCTCTAATGTTACAGGCAATTTATATTGTGACCTGGCAACAATTTTTGCTAAATCATCCCAGTTAATAATACCTGTAAAAGGAAGTGCATGTTTGTCATGTTTTAACGCAGCCATTCCATCTTCAATTAATTCCGGTGCAATGCCGTCCGTATCCTGCAGGTGTAATGCTATTATTCTCTCTTTATATCTTTTAGCAAAAAATAAGGGATCATCTACACAAACCATAGAACCATGGCCTGAATCAAAACAAAATCCCATAAAATCAAAATCATACCTCTCAAACAAGGTGTCAAATTGATCCATTTGTTCCTGTTTGGGTGTACAAAGCAAATTTTCAATTGCTATTTTCACACCTCTGGTCCTGCAATAAGGTTTTAATTCATCAAATGTTTTAAAAGCCTGTTCCCAATATTTTTTTTTGAAATCTTCATCTTCTCTTAATTCGATATAGGGCAATTGCATGTGCAGTACAATTTCTTTTGCTTCGATAATATGAGCCAAATCTACCCTGTTCTGAATTAACTCAACGCCTGCAAGCCTGTTATATTCGTTAAGCGATGTATAATTTTTTCTGTTTTCAAATCTGTGGCCGAAATCAAGGTTGCCATCCTGTGTAAGACCTGGTACTCCACCTTCTGCCGCATGCAGTCCTTTTAACTTGAAATTGTACTTTTCCAACATCTGTTTAATCTGCACCATTTCAATGTGGCTATACACATATTCGCCCAGCCAGTCATGACACCACTGCACATGTGAAAAACCTGCGTCTGCAATATTTTTCAATTGCTCTTCAATAGCTTCAATATTGGCTATATCATTTTTATAATTTGTATTAATGGCTGCCATTGCTGAAATCATCTCCGGATTGCCCGGCTTTTGGGATCGTATAAGACATCAGGTGCAATTTTTGCCGATATCATTTCTCCAAATATTTCTACAAGAAATTTAGTTTCTATACAATCTATCGGCAGATATGCAAAACCAATATTTTTTTTAATTGAATGCCCATATCCTGTGCTTCGCAGGCGTGAAATTGTTTTTCCGTTCAAGGTTACAGCTTCGCCACCGTATAAAGTCAAATATTCTTCATCGCCTATTACAAGTGTATGCAGGCGCTGTTTTATACCTTGATTTTTAAGAACAGCAAGGGCTTTTTTTCCGTTAAAATCACTTTGCTTCCCCAATTTTACACAATGATCAAGTCTTGCTTCAAATGGAGTTTCCAATGGTGTGATATCGCTTGTTAATGCCAGAAAGCCTTTTTCCAGTCTAAGTGAATCTATGGTTTTGAATCCACAGGGTCTTATCCCGAAATCTTTACCTGCTGACCATAATTTATCCCACAAAAAAATAGATTTTTCTTTTGGAATGTATAATTCCCAGCCCAGTTCACCCACATAGGTGACACGCTGGGCAAAAACGGGCAATGATTCAACTTCTATGTTTTTAGCAGACATATAAGCGAAAGATGTATGGGAAATATCTGTTGTTGTGACTTTCTGTAATACCTCCCTGGCATTGGGGCCCCACAGGCCTATCACTGCATAGTCTTCCGTCACATCTTTGATATCAACGAACAGGTCATCCTCTTTCTGATTCAATCGGATCCATCCCAGATCAGAGTCAACAAGAGCTGAACCCGTAATAATTCGAAAGGTTTGAGAATCCAGGCGGGTTATCATGACATCCCCTACAATACCGCCATGATCATTGAGAAATTGAGTATAAGTCACAGATCCTATGGGACGATCCAGATCATTATCTGTAAGTCGCTGGATTAAAGGCAATGCGCCCGGACCTTTAAGTTCAATTTTACCAAAAGCACTCATGTCAAAAAGGCCGACTTTATTTCGGACGGCTTCTGACTCTGCTGCAATGTTTTCAAAAAAAGATGGTTTGAGCCATCCGCCCCATTCCCGCTGATCTTCGCCTGCCCTGCGCCAGGATTTTTTAGGATCAAAATAATTGGCGCGCTCCCACCCGTTTTTTGTTCCAAAAACTGCACCTAAATCCTGAAGTCTGTTATGGAATGGGCTCATTCGAACAGGACGCATGGAAACATTTTCATCGTGGGGATATTTTGTGCGATAATAATACCTGTAAACCTCTTTGGCACATTCGGCAGCATAACGCGGTTGATTGTGATGTTTACTAAACCGCCATGCGCGATATGGGAATACATCCCATTCTGTCTGGCCCTGGGTGATCCATTCAGCAACGGTTTTACCAATACCACCCCCGCCGCCAAAACCCTGCATATTGGATACTGCGGCCATCCAGAATCCTTTAAGGCCTGGCCAGGGTCCAAGTAAAGGACCTCCATCCGGTGTAAAAGCATCCGGGTGAGCCACCAGACGAATCACGCCGGCATCACCTATAAAAGGGAATCGCTTGATGGTTTCTTCAAGCATGGGAGCAAACAGATCAAAATCATTGGGTACTTCTGAGGAGCCATGGTTCCAGGGGACACCATCTATCCAGATCGTTTTGGGATGCATTTCCCAGCCCCCAACAAGATAGCTTCCACCTTCAGGACGGCCATAGACAAGATAATCATAATCGCGAAATGTCGGGCTGTCCGCCGGGATCTCGCTGCCGACAACCGCTTCCATTGCAATATGTTGATGCACAACCGGCGTACAGGGGATACAAACCCCGGCCATTGCAGCGACCTGCGCTGACCAGATGCCTGCTGCATTTACAATTATTTCACATTCAATATCGCCCTTATCCGTATTAACTTTGCGGATCTCACCGTTTAGCGATAGTTCGATACCGGTCACGCGGGTATTTGTTAAAATCTGTGCACCCAGATTTGTAGCGGCTTTGGCCACGGCATAGGTTGTCGTATGGGGATCGATGTGACCGTCCCCTGGTAAATGGAAAGCACCATAAAGGCTGTCTTCCGATGCCCAGGGCAGCAAGTCAATGGTTTCCTGTGCTGAAATAATACCAACGTCAAGACCAATGCCCCTTGCGCGGCTCACATTACGTTGAAATGTTTTTAGCATTTCCGGGCTTGATGCAATATTTACACTTCCCACCTCGCTAAAGGCATTAAGGCTTTTATAAAGTTTGGTACTGTATTGACGCATCCGCATTATGGTCTGTGAGGTATTGAACTGGGTCAGCATGCCTGCGGCCTGGCAGGTGGCTCCTGAAGTGAGTTCTCCTTTTTCCACCAAAACGACATCTTTAACACCGGCTTTGGCAAGGTGATACAAAACACTGCATCCTGTGATACCTCCACCAATAACGACGATTCTTGCTTGATTCAGCACTGTTGGATCTCCCATATTAATTTATTATTACATGGTTTTATTTTTTAAGCACGTATGCGCGCGCCTTTTGGATCAACAATGGGCATTGAAGCCACTTCAGCTTTAATAATCTTACCCATTACTTCAACTTCCAGCTCTGTGCCGGGTTCAGACATTTCAAGAGGCAGATATATAAGCGCAATATCAGTGTTGGCACAATAGCCATGGTTGGCACTTCTGATACGATCAATAATTTTGCCGTCTTTATAAACAGATTCACCACCAAACAGGCAACAATCCGCATCCAGGGTAAGGCCGCATAACTTTGTTTTTAACCCTGCTTCCCTGATTTTCAAAAGAGCATTCTTTCCTATAAAATCATCTTTAGAAAAATCAACACAGAATCCAAGACCTGCCTCAAGGGGGTTATCCCCGGGAGAAATGTCGCCACTCCAGTACAAATACCCTTTTTCAATTCTCAGGCCGTCAAGCGCTTTATAACCAATGGGTGAGATATCAAATTGTTTACCCGCATCCATTATGGCATCCCAGATCTTCAGTGCATCGTCATTCGCCATGTAAAGTTCCCACCCAAGCTCTCCTGTATAGCTTACTCTCTGGGCCCATACATTAACCCCTCCCATATCAAGATTTTTTGCCGTCAGATATGCAAAGGCTTTATTGGACACATCTGCCTGAGTGATCTTTTCAAGCACTTTTCTGGCATTGGGGCCGAACAGACTTAAACAGGCAAATTCATTTGTAACATCTTTGATTGACACATCATAGCCTTTTTGCGCATACATTTTTATCCAGCCTATATCATTGGAAACAAATGAGGTTCCTGAAATGATTCTGAAATGATCTTTTGCAATTCTACAGACAGTTACATCACTTTCAATACCGGCTGTTTCATTTAGAAACTGTGTATAGGTAAGTGATCCCAATGCTCTATCAAGATCGGATATTGCAAGTTTTTGTAATAGATCAAGGGCATCTTTGCCTTTAACATCTATTTTGCCGAAGGAGGTCATGTCAAGAACTGCAACATTCTGCCTTGCTGCCAAAGCCTCTTTTTTGACCCGGTCAAAAAAGTCGGGTTTTCCCCAGCCCCAGTTATTCTGATCATAGCCGGCCTGCCGCCAGGGTTTGCCCGGTTCAAAATAATTCACCCGTTCCCACCCGTTTTTTTCCCCAAATACAGCTCCTAACTCTTTGAGCCGCGGATAAAAAGGACTGGTCCTTAAGGGACGTCCCCATACATTTTCATCATTGGGAAAATGAAGATGATAATAATTACGGTAAACCTCCCGGCAATGCTGTGTAACATAGTCAAGATTTTTAAGATGGGGCCCGAAACGTCTTACATTCATTTCATGAGTATCTATGGAAGGTTCCCCTTCCAGAATCCATTCACATATTAATTTTCCCACCCCACCTGCACCTGCGATACCATTGATTGAACCACCGGCTGCAACCAGAAAACCCTTTAATCCCGGAACAGGACCCAAAGCATAATGACCATCAGGCGTAAAGGCATCCGGACCATTAATCAGCTCTATTACCTCTGCCTGCTCAAGAATGGGTAATCTTTCCATTGCCATTTCCATGACCGGCTCAAACAAATCCCATTCCGCAGGCAGCAATTGCTGATTAAATTCCCAGGGAACACCTTTGGTAGCCCATTCTTTTGGATTGGTTTCAAATGCGCCGATCAGAAAGGACCCCACATCCTCGCGGCAATAAAACAATTTGTCAGGATCTCTTATAACCGGGGTTTTGGAGGGCAGTTCATGCCCGGGAATGGGTTTGGTGGTCAGGTATTGGTGCATTAAGGGTACCATTGGGATATTCACACCCACCATGGCTCCGATACGTGGAGCCCATTCTCCTGCGGCATTGACAACACATTCAGTCAGTATATCACCTTTATCAGTGATGACTTTTGTCACCTGCCCTGTTGAATCCACTTCAATGTCGGTTACCCTTACACCTGTATTGATCTCTGCTCCCAGTCGTTTTGCCTGGCGAGCCAGTTCATAGGTTATGGAACTGGGATCGATATGACCGTCATCCGGAACCCAGACGGCTCCGTGCAGCCCCTCACCCGACATAAAAGGTGCTATTTCAAGCGCCTCCGAAGGTGTGATGACCTCGGCTTCAATGCCGATGGCTCTTGCCCGGCTGACCTCTCGCCGAAGCGACTTTAAGCGCTCTTTACTTGATGCAAGTCGAAGGCTTCCCACCGTATGCCAGCCAAGATTTCCTCCAACCTCTTTTTTCAGCTCATTAAACAATTTAATCGTATAGTTCATTATCTTCATCAAAGAAGGAGATGTTCTGAACTGGGAAACCAGGCCTACGGAATGAAAAGTAGTCCCGCTTGTTAATTCGCCCTTGTCCACAAGGACAATATCCGTACAGCCGGCTTTGGCAAGATGATATGCCACGCTGGTCCCGAAAACACCACCACCGATGATAACTACCCTGGCCTGATCTCTCATGATTCTCTCCTTTTATCCTTTAAAAACCCCGGTTAAAGCCTGGGCTACTTCAATTAAATTGTGTATAATTCCAGCATAACTTTTTTCCCTCTTTATCAAGGTCTTCATGTTACAAGTCAAAATACTAATTTTAATTTTATATAACCTCATGTTATATTTTAAGGCAAAAATCCAATTTCCATCTTACCTATGCCGGATTCATGATGTAAAACCAGAACAGTGCCGTAAATATTCAAAATCAAGAAAACATGCTGAAGAAACTGGATGTAAGGCTTTTGATTAAATGATTTTCAATAAAGTTTACAGTTACACTTGGGGATGAAAAATACAGGATGCTATATATTGTGGTTGGTAGTTTTTGAATAAAAAAGAGGACTAACAGAGGATAATCTGGGGTTATTTTTGACCAGATGTTCAAGTGTAAACACATAATAGTCCACACCTATTTTTATTAGAAATAAGGATTACTTCCTTATTAACGTTTTTATATTTAAATTTTTCACGAAAAATTATAAAGGCAAAATCATTTCTGACGAGCCGATCGCTTAAAGTGTTGAAAAATTCTTAACAATTTTCCCTCTATCGTGTATAAAACGATAGGGGGTTTTTCATGGACAAAGGAATAAAACAACCCGAAGAACGTATTCCGTTAGAAATCGGCACGATTCAAGTCAATTTCTGCAAGAATCCACAATGCAAAAATTTTGATACTCCAGCCAGCACCACCAAACAACCCAGAGGCCCAGGCGCAGCAAAACGTGGTAGAGATACCTATACCGTGGTTGGTTCAGGCCGAGGCACCCCCATGCTTCGATGCAGTTTTTGTGGCCAATATCCAACAATAAAAAGTAACAAGGCTATTCATGAAGAGCAAAGTCGTTTTTGGAAATTTTTAGAAACCAGCCCCCTCCCGACCTGTCCAAATCAAGACTGCCCGAACCACAATATAGATATAAGAAAAGGCAAAGCTCTATATCAATCTTTCGGACAGACAAAAGCAGGATCTAAACGCCATCGTTGCAAGGCATGCGGTAAAACATTCATTATAGCTTCTTCACCCACAGTCCGGCACCGAAAACCTCACAAAAATGCCGCAATATTTCGTCTTATAGTAAACAAGGTACCTTTCCGTCGTATCTGTGAGATTGAAGGGATCACCATGTCTACTCTATATCGTAAGATAAATTTTATTCATCAGCAGTGTAAAAATTTTGCGGCTGGAAGAGAACGCAATCTTCCAGCCATGTCGATCAACCGTCTCTATATTGGTGTTGACCGGCAAGACTATATGATTAACTGGTCGGACGCCAAGGATCGGAGAAACATCATTTTCCGTGCTGTCGGAAGCGCTGATAACACAACGGGTTATATCCTTGGCCTCCATCTCAACTTTGACCCCTCAATGAATCCTGAGAATATAGAGAAAGATGCAATTGCCTCAGGCGATTACGATGTAAAGCCAGCTTACAGAAAACATGCACGTCTCTGGCTCCGGCGAGATTATATTGAAGCCATCAAGAAGACCAGAACCCGAAAACTTTACACGCATTCAGGATCTCTAAGGGGGAATATAGCTGCTACATATGAAAACGTTGCCAAGAGGGATGATGTCGAAATGTTGGACAGACTGGATGACGATCTTACTCTACCGAAAGATGGTATGCAAGTGCGTGGGGAATATACCATGTATGGCCACTTTTTCTTTCTTAGGAAGCTTCTTGGTAACACAAATAAAATCCGTTTTTTTCTTGATCAGGATTCTGCTTTCCGAGCGGCCTGTCTATCGGCATTTTATGATAGAATCATGGAGGGACGTTGCGACGCATTTTACGTGCGTATCAACTCCGAGACAACCATTGATAAAAAACGTCAGATTTTGGCAAAAAATAGAAACCGCATGGCAGCAATGAAGCATTTACATCCCGATTTGAAGGATTGGCAGATAAAACTTTTGATGATAAAAGAAAACATGGCTCAAATGGTTAATATCGGAAAATGGCAGGATCGTTGGGTGGAACATCCGTTCCCGAATATGGGAGAGCCTGAAAAGGCCATGTGCTACCTAACGGATATCCAAGGATATGACGAGGACCATCTTGCCTGGCTCTATAACAAGGCAAGCCTCCATGCTATTGATCGTTTTTTTATGCAGGTAAGAAGAAGATTATCATTATTAGAGAGACCAATCAGTAGTTCGTCTAACCTGGGCCGTCGCTGGTTTGGCTATGGCCCCTACAAACCGGTCATGGTTGGCAAGTTATTGAATATCTTTCGGGTCTTTTACAATTTCGTTGAGGTTGGTAGGAACAAGCAAACTCCGGCAATGCGGATAGGGTTGGCAAAGGGTAAAATAAAAATTGAAGACATTATCTATTATCAGTGACAGAATCCCTTAAAATTTTTTTGATAGTTTTCTACGTTTGCTCCTTCGAAAAGATATCCTCCAGAATAAAAGGACCGCTGACATAAAGCCAGCAGTCCTTTAATAATATTTAGTCAACACTTTAAGCGATCGGCTCGTCATTTCTGACTCTGCCTTTTGATACTTCTTATTGAACTTTTTAATACATATTGGCGATTTCATCCTAATAGTTGTCTACCTTCCTGAGTCAGAGATAGCTCTTCTATCAGACACCAGGACAAGGTGGGACACAAGGATCGCCACCACATAATGGACATGTGGTACCACAGCCATGCTTTTCGTGTCCCTTATGGGGTCTTCCAAAAACCTGCAAGATCCCTGGTGATCTGGACAACCCTGCCAGCAAAAGATAAATCGATGTGGGCAATTCGCCATATCATTTTCATATTTATCAATTCAAGATATTTACATAAAGATATAAATAAGCTATTTGATTCAATATCATTAAATCACTCCCCCGGAGGCTTTTTATGACACCACGAGAACGAATTTTATGCGCCCTTGATGGAAAAAAACCAGACAGGGTTGCCAGTGCCATGAACTTTTACCGTATTGAAGCCCAAGACCTGTTTCAGCCCAATGAATTTCGGGAAGAGATGGTGGACATTCAATTCATCGATCTGCCTGAATTACCTGAGGAATTAGCGCTTTATGAAAAATTGGAACCATACGAGACAGATACCCGTCTTGGGACCAGTTATCAAGTGGCGAATTATCAACGTTGGAATTATGATATTCAAGATCCCGAAAAAAGAAATCCAATGGCTAAGGCAAAATCCCTGGACGATCTGAAAAAATATCCTTTTCCTGAAGAATTACTGACTTACAATATCGACTATCTTTCCGATCAAGTGAAGGTACTCCATCAAAAAGGAATGGCGGCAGGTGGAAATATGCCTCACCTGGGTGGAGAACTTTTTGAAACCGCATGGCGAATTCGGGGGCTGGAAAATTTTTTAATAGACCTGATTGAGCGTCCGGACTGGGTGGAGTATTTACTTGATCAGCTGACAATAATGGCAATTCGGGCAGTGAAAGCTCTCGCAGCGGCTGGTGTGGATGTTATCGCACTCGATGATGATATTGGTATGCCCAAGACAATGATTATCAGTCCGGATATGTGGCGACAATTTTTTAAACACCGGATGGCAGATATTATTTCTGCTGCCCGTGCTGTAAAACCAGACCTTTGTTTTATTTATCATAGTGACGGTTATTTTGAACCGGTTCTTGGTGATCTGATGGAAATCGGATTTCAGGCGATTAATCCTGTCCAGCCGGATCATATGAACGCGAAACGGATCAGAAAAAAATTCGGACCCAAATTGGCATTTTGGGGAACTGTGGGTACCCAAACGGCATTTTCATTTAATACACCGGATGCAATAAAAAAAGAAGTTAAGCTGCGTATTGACACATTAGGCACAGCCGGTCTGATTATCTGCCCTGCCTACGATATTGACGAACCAGATATTTCATGGACGAATATCGCAGCCTTCCTTGAGGCAGTTCGAATGTACGGATAAGGCAGCATTTTATTTTATTAGCTTTGCAATATCACTCGCACTTTTTATTCCTGTTATTGCTGCAGTGACAGATGAAAAATCCATTTTGGTTCCCCTCTAAAGGATATAAATCATACTGATCTGTTTAACATCAAAATTGTAATGATATCCAGTTTGTGAAGCATGGCAAACCGAATAAAAATCAATAACAACTGACAAGATGAAAGTAAAACTTTGAGTCAACTTTACACATACATATTAATTTGAATTCTATTTATGGAAATTAGATTAACAGGGATAGTCCACAGGATTTTTTGAATCCTGAAAAGGGTTGGCTATAGCCAGTAGTAAACGCCTCTAATCCGAACTTTTTTTTAATACTTTTAATCCATAAGGACACACGGATGAACAAATACCACAATTATGTCCTTTATGAAATCGGAAGTAGTTCTTTTTTTTCCATTTATCGCATGCCCGCACATCTAAAATTTCTTTACGAGGCAAACCAGGATACCATTGATTACCTTTCAACGCTTTTGCTGGACAAGCCTCAACACAACGTTTGCATTTACCACAAAAGTCTTTTTCTATTGCAGGCCCACATGGGAGCTCAATATCGGTAAAAACGGTCCCCAATCTGACCCAAGAACCAAATTGACGTGTAATAAGCTGGCAATGTCGCCCAATCCATCCCAAACCAGCTCTTGTAGCCGCTGTTTTTTGAGGAAAATCTCCTTTAATGTTAACTGTGTCAGTTCGAACCGATGCAGCTAACGGTTTGGATTGAAAATTTTTTTCTAAGATTTTAGCAGCCAAAGCTGTTGATAATTCATTTATATGCTTATTCACCCTGACATACTCGTCAGCATATTCTTGATTTGGGCCTTTCTGAATACTGGCCATTATCTTTGGATTCATGGGGATCACAAATGAAATAGCAAATGGATATTTTTTTCCTGATTGATCTAACGGGGTGTGAAAATCTTTAAGGTCTGCTGCTCCCCATAAAGGAACTTTCTGTGCTTCCAACCACTCGGTTAACCAATTTGGAAAGCCGTTAGAGATAACTGATTTGTTCATTCCAATCGCATATCAACATTTCAAATTACTGTAAAGACATTTCATAAAATCAATTTTATAAGTAGCGCCAACTCAAGAATACTTGCATCATCTTTAATTCAATTTTGAACTGAAAATAGTTTTGATTTGTATCGGTATCTTGGACATTTCAAACGGTAGACTATGTCTATTTATCTGCTGGATTGATCAGTGTTTTCGGGGAGCTGACTATTATTAACAGTCTTGAGCTTTTAGCATCATCGGCAAGCACAATATCTTGTGTCTGGGGTAAATTTCATTCATCACACAGATAATCAACTTATATATAAAAAACACGGCCCGCACTTAACTGCATGCTAAGATGCAAATATTGTAACGCCTTACCCCAATATTAATGGCAAAATATTGTAACGCAGATTACCCCGCCGCCATACTCTGCCAAATAAAAAACAAATAATATCCCGCTAACCCGCCCATAAACCCGCCGCTTATTCAAAACAAAATTAGTTTCAATCCTTATATTTTGTCCGGATTTGAACTCTGGAGAAAATATAATGGCAAAAAACTCACGTGGAAAACGACCCTGCTGTATTTGCAGAAAGTGGTTTCAGCCGGATGTGCGCCAAAAGGGACGTCAAAAAACATGTGGTGCTCCTGGTTGCATGAATGAGCAACACCGAAGACGATGTGAAAAATGGAATAAAAAAAACAAGGATCAGTTTAAAAACAACTATCTGGGTGAGAAGATAGAAGCAGTTGAGAACAAGCGGGATAAACAATGCCAAAAACATCAGGTTTCCCTGGAACAATTAGCACCACTACGTAAAACAAAACCTGTTCTGCCTTGGGAGATCATTGCTAATGAGTTTGGAATAAAACCTGCGATCATTATCCAATATTTGACCTATCAGATTATAAATCAAGCGAATGGCAGGACTGCTGGGTTCACATGAAAAAATGAGAATTTGAGTCTTGAATCACCCGACTAATCAGTTAAGGAGTTTAAGAGACATGATTGAATCAAGTCCTTGTAATTAATGGAGATCCTGACAAAGTAATCGGACTCTGAGTTTAAGAGGCATCATGGATGTAAGTCATTGAAAATATAAAAGATACAAACAAAGTAATCAGTCTGGCAGTTTAAGAGGCAACAGACATCAGGTTTTAACCTTGATATAAAAAGACATTTGGTAATCCTGATAAATGAGAGGTGACTGATGAAAAAATTTTCATCCCAAGAACTGTTTGAATTAAGAAATGCCATCCCTGTGGATATGTTGATTAAAGACGAACTACAGATACCATCAAAGATCAGTGAGGGTGTTTTCCGTTTTTTGTGCCCATTCTGTAATGAATTTCAGACGGCAATAAACCCGGCTACAAACCTGGCCAGGTGCTTTCGATGTGAAAAAAACCTTAATACCATTGATCTTGTCATGAAAGTCAATCAGTACGGGTTTAAAGACAGTGTCCTTTTTTTGAAAAAGCTGCTGGGAAAAAGATTAAACGCCCTTTTGGTCAGTATCCCCATGTCGAAAGGATTGTAATCATGCGGCGGGATCGCTTAACGCATCTGGAAAATCTCATTGCCCGTAATCAGTGTCATTTTCATAAAATTGGAAAAGCCTTGAAAGAGATAAGAGATAGCCGTCTGTACAAACTGATTCTTTTTGAGACTTTTGAAGCTTACACCAAAGCCCGCTGGGATATGGGTAAATCCAATGCTTACCGGTTGATTCAAGCTTATCAGGTTGTTAACAACTTATCCCCAATTGGGGACATTCTGCCTGGAAATGAGTCCCAGGTACGTCCCCTGGTAAAATTAAATCCCTTTGAACAGCGTAAAGCCTGGAAAACTTTTTTAGACACCGGGATGGAAATCACAGCACCCAACATCAAAAAATTCATTGCTGGATGTAAAACATCGGCTAAAGGAACACCAGTTGTGGATTTAACCGATCAAATCAGCAAGGAGTATATGGATGCTGTTCAGGCGATGTTGGAACAGGTTTGCATTGCACAAAATGATCACTGGCAGAAAACATCCCGCCAGGCCGGACTATTGTGGAACCGGGTTATCCAGGAAAAAATTTTATCAAAGGAGTCTGGCAATGGACACTGATAACCTGAAGGTCACACGGAATCTGACACTGGATGATCGCTTTCACTTGTTACTCCATAAAAAAATCATGAACAAAACAGGCTCTGCAAGACGGAGGAATAAAAAATATTACAAAGATCAATATAAAAAAACCGGTATCATCCCTGGCCCTCTTCTGCTTGCAGGAAAAGGGATTATGGATGGCAGAAGATGCAGTGGTCGTCCCCGTTCTTTTGATGAGCAGACCAAAAAACGTTTTGTGGAAATGGTCATAGCGTCCTGTGATCCGTCAAGCCAAGGATTTATATTTATAACACAAAAGGCAAGAACCATTAAAAATTATCACCACTGGCTTGAAAAAGAGTTGAATCGGCCAATCTCTCTTGTTGCGCTCAGGCGCTGTGTTAAACGAGAGAACCTTAAATCTTATCTGAATAAGCCAGATTTTGAGGATAATGTTCCAATGAAAAACAGCTTTAAATCAGAACCGGTGTTTGATCTGATCCAGATGGATGGGTGTAAATTTCGATATTTGAAAATCAGAAATAACAATGGTCATTGGCAAAAGCCCCAGGTAATCGAATTTTACGATACAGGATCACGGCATATGTTTATTCTGGATGCTTATTTTAGCGAAAGCAGCTGGAACTCTGTGGATCTTTTTACTCAATTTTTAATGAGTACGCCGTTTCCTCAAAAGAAAATCCGAATCAGACCGGATAATGCCAAGGGTTTTTTGAACCTTAAACGGGCTATTAATGCCTTGAATCTGAAGCATTCAACCCCGGATGGATTTTATATGGAGTCTGATTTTTCAAGAATTCATTCTCCAAAAGACAAGGCCCACCTGGAATCTTCCCACCGCAGTCTCCATAATTTTGAAATCCGGATTATCAAGGCGTTTGAGGACAGGATTGCCAAGACTATGCCAGGCTATATTTTTGGTCATGGGAAAAAAGAGAAAATTACAATTACCTGTCTTGATATCACTCTTCATGATTTAAAAGAAAGTCCGTTGATGGAAGAGTATCGCCATGAACACAACAGCACAAAACACTATTTTAGTGAAAATGGAAAGGTCACAGCCTGGGTCCCGGATCAAAAGCTTGCATATTTTTTCTCAACCGGGATTGATACCATGACCTTTTCTCCTGGCCAGGTAAAGGAGTATATGAAATACGGTTTTCAAAAAATAAAAGCCACTGTATCAAAAAAGAAGACCATCAGGTTTGACAACCAAGATTATTATGTAACCCTTGGTGTTGAATTATTCAGCAGTCATAAAAGTACACCAGTGCAGATATCCAGATACAATGACAAGCTTTTTATTTTTGAACCCAAGGATAATGGGATTCTTTTGGGAGAAGCACTTGCCAGAAAACCTTTTGAGAAACCGCTTGGATCATTAGCTGTACAGCCAGAAGCAAATGAGCTGGACCAGATCATAGTCTTTTTGGAGCAGCACAGCATGGTGGTTGATCGCCCGCCCTTGATCGAAATCTATCACAAGGGTCTTTCCCTGGTTATGACGAAACAAATTTTTAACCATAACCAAAAAAGGTACACAGCCTATGAAACAAAAATGAGGCAGCCCAAGGATAGAAAAGGGTTAGCACTGTTCAATGCATTTGTTCTTGACTGCCAAAATTATCAACGAAGGACCCATGTGGCTCCTTATGCTTCTCATGGAGAAATATAATATGAAAGAAGATTTTATCAGCGACAAACGTCGCGTCTCTTATTTGACCGCTACCTACAATCGAATTTACCGTGGACAAAGTGTGTTGATTGAAGGGGATTTTGGTGCAGGCAAAACCCGGTTTTTAGAATTATTACACCCCAAAAAACTTCATGCCGTCTGGGTCGAGTCTCTGTTCAACATACATGAGACCCTGGCTTCCATTTTAAAGGAATTGAATTATGATACAAAAGCCACTTACCGACGAACCCCTGAATATTTAAAAATGATATGCCATCTGTCCAGTTGCTATATTATCATAGATGAAGCAAATGATCTTGATCCTCGGGTTTGGCCATATTTTAAACGAATTATTGATGCTGGTGTTCCTATTATATTTGCCGGATTGCCAAAGGTCAGAACTTTTTTAACCAGTGAGCACCCAGATATACTCAGTCGTTTGAAAACCCTTATTTTATATCCCATTGTGGTCGAAAAATTTATTGCTGAATACGAGGACATACAACAGGAAGCTATTGAACAGATTTATATGGCGGTCAAAGGTGATATGCGCAAGTTTAAAGAAATATGTACCGACTGCCGGGATAGGGCAAAAGAATTGAATTATCAATTTGTTGATATCAATCTTGCCTTGGAATTTATTGCCGATCTTCCTCCTCAATAAGGCCATAAAAGGCTAATCAACCTCAAATACCTTGATAGACCATCGCGCTTGCTTTATTAGCGGATGGTCTACTCCTTTTTTTTGCAACCCTTCCATATCAAAATTTATAAACGTAGATCTACCCCGCAACCATTGTGTGAAATTATTATAAAATCGCATTAAACCATTGTAAAAATAGAGAAATTATTAAAGCGTTACAGTATTTTGCAACTATGCTATTGTAATAATAATTTTATAATACGCTGATTTTATAAACAATATAACGAATTAGTGAAAAAATAGGATGTGAAAAACCGTTACAGTATTTGCATCTTATCAACTGCAAAAAAACCGCTATATCGTCCAAATTCCCAATCCTGACATCTTTTTATCCTGTTTGATTTTGGGCACCTGCTGTGGGACATGAAAATAAAATAATTGTAATTATCCCTTTTTCAGAAATGGCAATGGTCATTTGGTTTTACTTTTTTGATAATATTTTTTATAGAACATCTATACTTTTAAACTAGCGCGATTAATTTTTTATTTTTTTATAGGGGATTTAAATCATGCCCATAACAGACAATAAAAATTATCCGTTTTCTTTTTCCATGATAGACATTAAAAAAATTGACCCTTCACCCTATCAACACCGCAAATACTTTGATGAAGACAGGTTAAGAGAACTTGGGGTAAGTATTGTAAAGGATGGATTGATCGAACCCATTATTGTCCGCCCGCAAAAAAAAGGCCGGTTTCAGCTGATTGCCGGAGAACGAAGACTCAGAGCCATTAAAGACTACACTGACATGAAGATGATCCAGGCAAAGATCGCAGATGTAGACGATCTTCAGGCAAGAAGGATAAGCGTTACTGAAAACCTTTTAAGACAAGATTTATCCGCCATAGAATCCATTGAAGCGACCATTGAAATCATTGATATGGAAATGGGTAAAGATCCCTGGTACTTGACGGTAGGCAAAACACCCCTTGAAAGGGTACATCAATTGCTGTCAAAGTTAGATTCCATAAGGCGTAGCAAGGAACGGGGGTCTGTTGTTTTAGATGCTGAAAAGGACCTGTCCAATAAATTTATTGGACAGGTAGAGTTGATTTTTAAAAATCTCCCAAAACCCTTGAAGTGGCAGCCTTTCCTGATGAATGATCTGATTTTACTAACCGACATTCCCTCAAAAGTTCAAAAAGCCTCTGTAAAACATGACCTGAACAAAGCAAAATAATCTTGTGCTGGACCCCATGTCCGGAGGTGACGTGGTTGCCGACACCTGTCTTGTCTTTAACAGACAATGCTGGTCTTTTGATCTTTTAGACCGGGTTAAAACAAGACCTGAGATAGAACCTTTTTTATGGGACCCTGAAAACCTGGCCTGACCGCTTTTTTCAGATAAAAAACCAGACCTGATTTTTTTTGATCCCCCTTATTTTAAAAAGATGGCACCCCATTACATGAAAGGCAGTATTTCAGATTTTACCAAGCCCCAATATTTAAGTTTTTTTAGAAATATTTTCAGTCTCATGAGAGAACAGTCAAAACCCTCCACCCTTATGGCATTTCTCAATGCAGACTTCAGGAATTTCCAGGGCATCCCGGCAGTTGATGAAAACCCGTATAACGCTATCCTGATTTTTACCTATGCTAAACTGCTTGAATCCTGCGGATGGAAGGTCACGCATCTAACTGACTGCCCTCTTTCAACGGAAAGATTTACCGGGAATATGGTAAACAGAATGCATGAAAAAAGAACACTGGGTATTGTCAGAAGAACCCTGATCATTGGGAAACCAGATGTCCTTCGCAATGATGATGCTCTGCAGGATTGATTAATAAATTTG
>Ga0257124_1001424_pt1 | contig 17679 bp, 20 predicted proteins | sample SI106_150metaG_FD_190154 | JGI IMG/M metagenome (GOLD analysis project Ga0257124, IMG submission 190154) | Marine microbial communities from Saanich Inlet, British Columbia, Canada - SI106_150 | ecosystem: Environmental > Aquatic > Marine > Inlet | place: Canada: British Columbia | collected...
ATACCCAATTACACACGATCCAGAAACTGCTTCTCCAATGGATCAAGGACTTTATCTTCACGCAGAAGATGAAGGAATGATGAATTCACTTAACAATAAAATAATTTCTACCGTTTCACAATACTGGGGAATAAGCTTTCTTGGGGTTGCTTTATTAGGCTTCGGTTACTATATGGGTCGCAACCGACAGGCTTAAATAGATGCGCACCATATGATTATACATGGCACAAGTGCTCATAAGTGGAGTAGCATACGACAAGATTTTGGATCCTTCCAGGAATGATGTTGAGCCTTGGAGACAGATTGTTTTCGATACTGCATTTCAAGATGTAAAAGGATTTGCAGTAGATAAAGATTATTATAATGGTATTGTAAACGATCAGGAAGCTTTAAGAGATTTAATTAGAAATTCTGGTATTAATTTAACTCGTCCACCAGGGTTTGCTAGCGTTACTCAGATGATGACTTGGAAGGAACTTAAAATTAACTTAAATTCTATAGGAGCCTCTAATCCGAATCTTGCAATTACCATACCTGTTGCACTCACACCTTCCCTTTGGAAAAGAACCAAAACCGGAGCCATACAGATGTGGCAAGGAATAGGAGTAGCCACCGCGAGTTATTCCGATTGGCTAGATATAGAAAAAAGACTAACTACAACATATGCTGGCAATGGCGAACTTGTTGGACAAATTCTGGATGATCCCGCCTATAATGTAGTTATGGAATTGATTGGATTTCATGGACAACAAGGTAGTGCTAAGATGCAAGTTAAAGATCCAACACAAATAGTAGCGAAAGCTAATAGAACCACTTATAGACAATTAATTAATGAATTAAATTCAAAATATCTTAAGAAACTCAATCGTTCAGGTTATCAATTGGGGAAACCAGCCGCTATCGTAGCAGGGGCATTTCAAATGCCAATTGTTGCTAGGGTAACTCCAATGCTAGCGAAGAATTTTTCAAAAGGCGAAGGAAAGAGAATTGTATATCCGTGTGTAGTTCAAAGAAAATTCGATGGAGTTAGATGTCTGTGTCATATTGCGGATGGAAAGATTAATTTTTATAGTAGAAAAGGAGTAAAATATGACTGGTTAAATAAATCAAAAATAAGCACACAGATATTAGCTATGTTTAACAGCCCCCTCTTTTTAGCGAAGAATTTAACTGGTGCCTCATTACCTCATTCCACATATAGTGCCGATTTACTTAGAGGCGTAAGGAATACTTCTGAACAAATAGATAAGGATCAGAATTCATATAAAATACAAGATGTTATGACTGAACAAATTATGAAAGATGGTTGGTGGTTAGATGGCGAACTATATTCTCACGAATTAGATTTTGATAGAATTTCTGGCTTAGTAAGAAAGAAAAATAGAACTGAAGCTGAGGATGAAGATACTATGAAACTAGGATATCGAGTTTATGATTTCTTTTCATCCCCAAGTGAAGATTTTTATCAAGTAGCTCACGATAATGGATTCACAGGAGATTCCAAAGATCTAGTTAAAGATTATAGTTTATTATCTATTCACCACGAATCCCCATATAAGATACGGTATGGATTACTAGCTTTAATTCATAGACTACATCAAATGGATACGGTTCCTGGAATCATACCTAATGATGCAGCAGAGAAATCAGAAATAGTTAAACAGCTATCTACTTCTGCGGTGGAATTAACAGATAATATCTATGTATTAAGAGAAGATCAATTGGAAGCAATACATGATTTGTTCGTAGCCGAAGGTTATGAAGGTTTGATGTTAAGAAATTTAGATTCTCCCTATGATTTTAGTAGATCCTGGAACTTAGTAAAATATAAAGTTATGAAAGATGACGAATTTAAAATAGTAGATGCTGAGCAAGCTCTAAAAGGAAAATCGAAAGGAGCAATAATCTGGGTTTGTGAAACACCACAAGGAGAAAGATTTAATGTAGTCCCTAATGGAACTATGGCAAGTAGGAAAGACGCATGGAATAAGTGGGAAGCGGATCCCAAAGAATTTATAGGAAAAGAGATAACAGTTCAATATCAGGAATTATCTCCTAAAGGTATTCCTCGATTCCCTAAAGGTATAGGAATACGCGATTACGAATAAGAGGATCAGATGACTAGAAAAGATTTGGTGTGGCTGGAGGCTACCCAACATTTCGCCACCGGATTCTCAAAATGGTTTAGAAGTCTTGAAGACTCATGGTATTGAAACTGAAGTTATCATTAAATAGCAGAGGACATTAGTATAAAGTATGTCCAGATCTTGGAAAGTTGGCGATCGAGTTAGCAGTATCGCTACAACATATCCAGGGATCGGAGTCATAACCTCACTTAGATTTGACGGAATAGATGTTAGATGGTCTGATGGAAGCTGGAGTCAGGAAAGACCTATGGATTTAATTTTTGCGGGCAATATGAGTGATCCAGTTAGATATGAAGCTGAAGATGATATTTCTAGATCATTAAATATTACTCAAGAAACTGTTCCGATGCCTTTTGGATCAGGATCCTTAGAAAGTATATTAGCACCAGCGTCCGCTTTAGCAGACGCTCCTGTTGTTCGAGAGTATTATCCAAATGTGGCGATTGAAAATTTTAGAATATATCAAGAAATAGATTTAGCAGCAATGCAACCTGGAGCTGCAATACCATTATTTGCTAAAGGAGTGATCTTCTGATGGGTGAAGTTTGGAATGCCGCATATCGAGCTCTTGTAGACATCGGAATAGATTTACAATATGGAAGACAAATTCCAGGTAGTTGGAAAATAATGAAGACTACTCGAGTTGGCCCCTATGAAATTATTTATGCAGTTCCTCCAGAATATTATACAGGTTATGAAAAAGGTAAAGGACAACAAACTATTGGAGGCTTCGGAACAGCTGGAGTTAATAAATTTGGAATAGAAATTCAGGTTCGAACTGATGATGGAGATGTTGGAACAGATAGAGTTTTAGAAAATTCACCATTTGATAATCAAGTAGTCATCTATGATCAAGCCATAGTCGCATTGAGAGAAGTAATTAATCCACCAGTTCAATCCGTTCAACAAGTAGGAACCGTAGCAGGGCAAAGTGCTTTGAATCGTCTTGGCCGTCCTTGGAGAATTGGAGATGTAGTTAATGTTTCTCGTCCAACTGGTGATGGTGGCGGATTTACAAAAGGTTTAATTACTAGAATATATCCGACAACTGTTCAAGTTACTTGGAATCCTGACCTACAACACGCTCGACCGTGGACTACTGAAGAAAAGAAACAATATTTAATTTTCGTTTATCATGATGATGAATGGGAAACATCATTGAAGTCCTATATATCAGATTCATTCGTCGCAGAAGAAATAGGTAATCCATTTTATGAATTTGAAAATAATCCAGAGGAATTTCCAGACGCTATGCGTGGAAAACCTCCAGCATGGACGGAGTTAGTTGGAATAATAACAGATACTAATTCTACCATAATAGATATGAGCCCATTGCCATTTAATAAAAGGGTCTTACCCCGAAGTCTTTAAATAACAAACCTGCCTATGTTTTATCATGGGTAAATCTATGCCATTTACAACTATTGTGATAGTCATGGCCGTTGGCGCTGTATTGGGTCGTATTCTCGAGCCTCGTGTAACATCATTCTTAGTTAAAAATGCAGAAGTAGTCTCAAGCGCACCATTTATGACGCGCAATATGACCGCAGCTGATTATGAAGAAGCATATGTTGAATCTTCAGGAACTACTGCAGAGATAACTCCAGTTTCATTATCAGAATCATTCGTAGGAAGCTATCTTGGAAAGCAAGTATTAGATCTTCAAAATACTACAGCAACATTCAATGATAGTTTAAATTCGGGTCCGATTTCTGATGTTCAAGCATTCTATGAAAACCCATGGGTCGCAGATCCATTTCAGACAGGTGGAGTTCAATGAAGATCGATTTAACTGAATTATTAGCAATTGCTGGTTTTCTTGGAATTGCATATGTTGTTTATGATCGCATGACAGATGCTTCAGAAATTAAAGAAGCTTCTGCAGCTGCCTATGGTGGTGCAGGTTATAGCGCATCACCAATGAATGAAGGCACCGGATTCAGCAGCACGATTGGAAATAGACCAGATAGGGCCACAGGTGCTACACAATATAACCTCGGTGTGGATCCAGTAGGACTAGATCAATCAGCTCCTTCGACAACACTAAGAGCAGACGGATATAATTTTGATTCAGCACCAGTAGTTGGTCCTGTATCAGTTGATCCTTTCAACGGATATGTTCCGCGACTTCCCGTGAATGCAGTTAGACCACTAATACCAGTTATAGGTAGTTCAGCAGGTCCACAAGCTCTAACATATGCGTCCGAATCAAGAATTGGAGATAATCAAGTAAATAGTTCCACTGCATCGGAGACAATGAATGGAGTATTGGGACAACCCGCACTAAACCCAGGGACCAATGAATCATATTTAGATATGTCTACTGGGACTGTTAGAACTGCAGCCGAGTGGAGAAGAAACCATGCAATGAATGTTCAAAGTGATACACTTATTCGTGCCGTCCCTATATCGGGCGGAATGGACTTAATGTTACGCAGAGTTTAGAGTTCTTTTTAGAGCCCTAGGTATTATTATATAGCTGAAAGCATTATACATATATATGAATGAAGCTATTCACGGAATCATAGTTCACCATGATGCCTACTATGCTTGTGATTGGAAAAAATTAGTTTCTGATGCAGAGCCAACTGAGAAAACTATTAAAATTGAAGATGGTGATGATGCATGGCCTCTATCTGTAGAAAAAATTGAGATGAGTGATGCTCCTTTTGACGAAGAAAATATTCCTACTAATATGGGATCAGCATTTGCTATCACAGGAGAAACTTATAGAGCTATCGAAGATGCTGGAGATACTTCCAGTGTGCTTAAATATTTTAGACCATTAATTATTTATTGGTCCGGAGCTCAAGATAATGAGGATGTAACTAGAATATTTGATAATCGTAATGGCTATCAAGTTATCACATTTTCACACCCCACTCCAGGATATCCATATTATAATTTCACTTTTAATTTTATGGGATTGGATTTGGCATCACCCGGAGAGTCAATAACTTGGGATTCTTATCTAACTGCTCGAGCTTATATTCCAGATCCTGGAGAATTTTATTCTCAGCCCGATCTTAAAGGGGATTCGGCAGCACCCATTCCATTTATAAAATTAGAGAGTTTAGAATCTTTAGAGTTTATGACAGATCCGAAAACAGATTTTTCTACTATTTTAGATAGAGCAAAAGCAGAAACATTTCATCGTATGGCTACTAGCGAATCCATAGACGATCTAACAGTAATTTATGCGGGTATTTCTCATGTAGTTCCTCTTCCAAAATTAAATCAACAATTTCTTCATAAACTACCTAAGAAAATGCGAGAGGAATGGAGTCTATCTCAAGGAAACCCTTTTATAAGGCTACGAATAGTTAATGAATTACTATCCACTGGAAAAGGATCTACAGGGCCATATCCAGTAAATGAAATATATGGTGGCGGCCCAGATGACGAAGGAAATGTGGTAGACAACCATTATAATGATGATTTAATTCCAGAAATGATTTCTCTTGTAAAAACTGTTGATGAATTAGTGAACAACGGTGTGCTGGCCTCCCTTGATATCTATTCATACTGAGGAAGTAAGGAGGGTCTTGAATCCATATCCATGGATTGGTTAAAGCACTCAATCTTAAATAGTCGTGCGGTCAATAACTAACTGGTTTATACTATGGCAGTCGAATTATCATCCCAATTATCCGATTTAGCTGATGAGTTCAATCAAGTTCCTGATTCACCTGAACCAGATCTAGATGCTTCTGCCCCTTTACAGGATGGACCGATCACACAAGTGCCTGATGAATCTATGATGTCTGAGAATGTGCCCTCCCAAGATATACCTTCATATGTTGGTGAATATTCAGATACAAATCCTGTAGAAGTAGAAGGTGACGACCCCCAACCAGTAATTATTGATGAGCCAGTAGTTTATGATAATTATCGTGAGGACCCTACAGATTATATATTTGCTGCAGAGAAGGATAAAAATAAAATAGACATAGCTTCCATGCCTTTCGCAGATTATTTACAGTGGGTATTTCCACCAGATGGGAAGAAAGGTCATAAGGATGGAACGGAAACTTTAGAAATGGTTTGGGGTAATTTAATGGCCGCTGGTTATGATGTAGAAATAACAAAGGTTAAAATTGCTGCAGCTCTTTGGAGTCGCAGACATTATACAGGAAATAATGTGCAATCTGAAAGATACATATTACAAAGAGTTCCAGCTTCAAAATTAATTAGTTTTATTCCACCGTCATTACCAATTACTGACTGGGATTATTTAGGAGATGAAATGTATATAGCCGAAGCTGAAAATGATAAAGATGATTCAGATAAAAAATGGATTATAGGGATTTCGGCTGGAGCTGCGATCATAGGATCGATTCTAATGATGAGGAAATAATATGTCGAGTAAACTACCAATTCTTTTAGCAATAGCTGGAGTCGCTTATTTTATTTCTACTGCCAGTGCAGAAGAAGGAGATGATATCTCAGGATGTATGGAAGTAACCGCTTGTAATTATGATTCTACTGCTACCGTAGATAGCGGCGATTGTAAATACGGTGACGCTTGTGACGATGATGATATATATGATCCACCACCTGCTGATCTTTGTGATAATCTAGATACTACTGAAGACCACTTTCCGGTTGCCATTCAATCTACTCAAGGTAGAATTCACACAGCTGGAACTTTTGCATCAAATGAGTGTAGGATTACTGAGATAGCCGTAGATCAAAAAGATTATGATGTATTGGATGATGATGGAAGGGTCGTTAGAGTGTTTTGGAATGCAGACGTTTATAACAGATCTGAATCTCGTTGTGGCGATACTGCATGGTGTGTCGGTGGATGCAAGTGTTATTTCGCACCAACCTGTGGATCAAATGTTGGAGCCGACGAAGGCCACCTAACCTTTACTATTCAATTACTCCCTACTATGAACTCTCAAGTTGAAGCTTCAAATCTTGGAGCACCAGTAAAAGGAAATGAGTATTTTACAGGATACTCTAATAATATGTTCGAACCGAACCCATGTAATGTTCCGAATGATGAACGATCAGAATTAAAGGACGCGACGGCCAAATATTATGTAGATATACAACTTCCCAAAAGTGCGCCATTAGGATCATATGATGTGAAGATAATGAGTGGGTTGGAGGGAGATTGGAATAATCAAAAATTCGCTGCTAAGGCTAGAGCCATTAATGCATTCAATGTAGGTCAGTGCTTTCAGACTTCGGAGGCAGAAAACTACGAAACAAGGTTTATGAGTAACCAAAGCTTCATGACATTATAAAACGAACTCATTAAATAGTAAGAACGGAGAGATAATAACATGAATCTAGATTTGCATATCCAGAATGTCCTTAAGCGTTCTGAGATGGAGAATGCAATGCATGGCGTTATGGATTCATACGGCGGACAATATCAATTGACTTCATATTCCGAAAGTGCAAAACTAGCAGAGCAAGTTTGGGGAGTTCCAGTAGGTGTTGCTGCTCCAAATTCATTATCACGTCCTTCTACTTCAGCAACAAAAACAATGCGTCAAGCAGAAAGTTCACAAGGGTCAAGTCCTCTAGATGAAACTATAGGTGCAGGGTATAGATTAACATATTCACCAGAAGACAACTCCTGGAAATTATTTGTTGTTACTCCAGAAGAAGGATCACTAGCAAAGTTTTGGAATCAATTAACCGGACGAACTCCTGAATCGGAAAGAATATCAATACAAAAGTCGGGCGTATACGCGGAGAACAGATTTTTAACTGAACTTGAATATAGAAAAGATATCTCAGCTAGAAATAAACAAATAATTATTTCTACAGTTGTAGATCACAGCAAATCAGAATTCACAACTCCCTATGAATTAACTAAAGAAAGTCGTTTCGGCCCTCCAGTTAATGTGGCATATGCGGAAACTATACAAGGTCCTTTTGGAGCTTCATTAGCTACTACAAAACAATTAGAGATGAAACGCGCTGGATCCCAGCCAGTTTCTAACTTTAATAGGGCTCCAGTTAATATGAGCTCCTCACACGCGCGTAGCGTTAATACCGACATGGGATCATTTTACACTCCACAACCATTAAGTCGTGCACAGGCTGGGTTAGTCCATGATGCACTAGGAAATCCAAGCAATAAACATTTCATACCAGGTGTTAATGTCCCTGCATCCGCAGTTAGTCGTCATACATCAGGTAGGAGTCTTTAAGTAGTAAAAATGAGAGATGAATAAACATGACCGACCTTATCACAATGCCAGTAGAAGCCGCGAAAGGCATTTACAGTATGGGCAAAGGCCAACTTCAAGAATCAACGCTATACGCTGGAGTTCTAGGACTAGGTGCAGCTTCATTACTGGGAATGACTTTTATATTATTACCTTTTGAGAAATTACCTTATGGAAAATTCATTCGCACAGTTTCTCTAGTTCTTGGTGGTGCTGCTTTGGTTGGTTGGTCCTCTAAGAAAGATGCTGATGTTAAGGCAGCTGGAACAATGGCTGGAACAGTCATGTGCGCTGCAGGTCTTATAAAGGCAGCTTCAGATGTTGGTCTAATTCGAATTCCTGGTGCTAAGACAGTATCAAGTCTAGTCAGCGGTGGAGGAACTAGTTCCTTCGGTGCAGAAGATACCGCCTTGATGGATGATAGAAATGTTATCGGTCAAGATGGTGCAACTTATGACACTCGTCCAATATCTGAGCCTGGTGATGATCCAGCACTCTACAATGACGAAATGACTGAAGGTGTTTCAGAAATGGTCGGACGATATGCTCCTCAAGAGCGTGTCCCAATGGATTCAGTTATTGAAGGATCCACAATGGCTGGAACTATTACACAGAATTTCGGTGCAGAACAGCAATCCTCGGGTTGGTATAATCCAAACCGAGATCTTAAGATGAACGAGTTTGTTGATGCTACTGACGCTATGGCTCAGGGCAAGATGGACGACAATTCTAATCCATTCATTGCATCAGTTCACCCAGTATCTCCAGCTTATCAACCACCAGTTTGGTATGCAGAAGAAGAAATGATGGTTTCTGCTAGTTTACCTAGATTAAACGCAGCCACAATCGGTGGCCTTCCAGATGTTCTAGGTTCATATATCGTTCCAGGATCCTCTGGTAATTCATTCCTTGACTCAGTAGCTATGTCATCAGCCGGACAATCCGGTCACGGTGTAATAGAAAACTTCGGTGCAGAGGTGTTCTTCTGATGTTTAAACAGATTCAATCACTTTTAATTAATGATGTTACCGTTGGTGGCGCATTAGTTCTAGTTGGGGCTGTCCACTTTGTAGGTGGCGGTCTTTCGGACATGATGGAGAAGACCCTTTTCGGTTACTCCTGGCTAACAGTTGGCCGTGTCCTTTCTCTGGTCCCCCTAAGTATAGGTGTGGCCGTTCTTTCCAAGCGATTTCTGGGAACAGAAATTGATCCCTTGGGAATATCCGATGAGGTGCAATAAATGTTAAGTAAAATAATGGAATTCTTGACGAGTGATATGGTTCTTGGTGGCTCTTTGATAGTCGTCGGTGCCGCAGTTGCCATTGGTGCTGGTGTAGCTATGCTAAGTAAGCCTTTGCCCGTGATCCGTGTTAGTGCAATGCAGGTCGCTGGAGCTTTGACTCTACTTCTAGGTGTGGCCGTCATTACCCAAGGCAAAATAGATCCACTCGATCTTGAGTAAGCGTAGTAATACTACTTTTTCCCAACCCCTTTGGCCTACAGGCTCTATATTCTTAAGAAAGGATATGATAATCCGAGATATAGGGGAGTCTTTAAATAGTCGAAAATTTCACTAGTAATTAGAAGCCGACAGCGTATGACGTTGAAGGCTCGAAAAAAAATAAGGTGAAAAAAAAATGAGTATGAGAAGCCAAGTATACGAATGGAGTAACATGGCCCCTACTGGACAGTTATCATCTCTAAGGCGCACCACGACCGACATTGCTGTCGCTCTACCTGCCCTTCGTGAGATTGATCTTTTCATAGGTGGATATGGAAACAACATTACCAAGCCCGCAGAAACGACCGCCACACAGTTCGTAGTAATTGAAGATATATCATGCAGCCCATGGCTGAATGGTAATGTCCAAATTAGGATTAACACGACTGATTACTTCCAGAACCCGGATGTTACCAATATGTATGGTATTCCTGGTATGGCAAGCCCCTACCCACGAGGTGCCGCAAGCACTTTGGCAGGGACAGCTGATCAGTTGCTAAAGTCCTTCGATCTATACCCAGATGTTTATGTCCTACCTGGACAAACCTGGCAGATCCTTTACACGACAAGAGATGGAGCAACCGCAGGAGCAGGAACAGCACAAGTTGTTTCCGCTTTCGTGAAGTATACACTTTACGATGGCCCAGACGCGCTAATTGCTAACAAGCTCTTGGAACTGGGTGTAACTATCAACCCAAACAACGTTGACTGGTATAAGCGTTCATTAATTGAACAACAAATAGCAGCATCACAAGCGGGGGCTTCACAATGAGTATGCGAAGCCAAGTTTATGAGTGGGACTCAGCCAATTACGGCGCAGCAGTCGCACTACCCGCACCAGGACGATCTGTATCTATCTTCGTAGGTGGATTTGGTAACAACATCACCAAGCCCGCAGAGACAACCGCGACTGAGTTCGTGGTTATCGAGGATATTGCTATCACACCAAGCGCAAGCTCCGGTGCTACAGCAGCAGGATCCTTCTACCGTGGACTTCTAGCTGGAACCACAACTATCGGTCTAGCCGGTCCAAGAGCATATGTTCAAGTAAGGATCAACACTACCGATTACTTCCTGGACCCAGATAACGTCCCTAACGACGGAATCCCTGGAACTGGATCCCCTTACCCACGCTCGGTTAACTTCCAGCCATCCTTCAACCTATACCCAGACGTTTACGTTCTGCCTGGTCAGGTTTGGGACGTTTTGACTACTTACTACTCCGCAACTGGAGCTGGTGACGGTGCTGGTGTTGCAGATTCTGGTGACTACCGCGCCTTCGTTAAGTATACTCTTTACGATGGACCTGATGCTCTTATCGCTAACAAGTTGTTAGAGATGGGAATCAGCATTAACCCTGGTAACGTTGACTGGTATAAGCGATCCCTTCTTTCCGCGTAAGCGTTTAGACACGGATCCTACCTGAAACCCCGCGATCTAACCGATTAATTTCGGTCAAGATTTACGAAACCCTCCCTGGGAGCTTCTGCTTCCAGGGTAGGGCACACTACCTCTGATGACTATATCTGTCGTTAGACAATTAATTATTCACTCAGCGTGAGGATCCTTGAAACTCAGGTATTTATGCTTTAGCATTAATGGTTAAGTAGGTAATCCACTCTACTATATATCATGGACGCGCCGAACGAATTAATAATAGATACACCAGTAGGGGAATGTAAATTAAACTCTAAGGATCTTAAGGACTTCATTATAGATACACGAAAATCTCTTGACGAGATAATGGGTGATGATTCAACCACATTAACATTTTCAAAGTATATTGCAGTCCCACCGGGAGATCTAATGTCTAATTTAGAAGAAATTATGGCTAAAGAGTTTCCTACAACGATGGAATGTTTTTCAAGATATCTCAAGCTTCACTTTGATCAAGAGGAAATTTATAATATCAAATTTAATAGTCAGGTAAGATCAGCTCCATCTTATACTGATTTTAATCTTCGTGGAACTAAATATACAGTTCCATTTAGGGCAATCATGAATCTAAAGCATCAAGAAACTGGTGAAAAGATTGTTATTTGGTTCATTCCATTTGATGGGAATAACTGTGATATTAAAATTCATTATGATGGCACTCGAGAGGATTCTATAGGAAAAGGTTTGTGGTCCGATTTCATGGATTTCTTTTGGAAAGAATCACTACTGGTAGGTCAATGTTTTTATGCAGATTATACTTTATTAGACAGATCTAATTTTACTTGGGATGATATAATTATGTCCAACGAACATAGAAATGAAGTTACCAGAAATATTTTAGATTTCTTCGACCATATTGAAGTCTTTAAGAAGCACGGAATTAAATTATCAAGAGGAGTTATTCTTAATGGTCCGCCAGGAACTGGTAAAACATTAACTTGTAATATTATAAAATCGCAACTTTTGGATATTACAACTATTGTCGTAACACGAGATCACATACAAGAAATAGGAGACATTTCTAATATCTATAAGATGGCACAGAAAATGGCTCCGGCATTAGTTATTCTTGAGGATCTAGATACGATCGGAGGAATTAGCAGAGCTAATGGGGATCATCCATTATTAGGAGAATTCCTTAATGCATTATCTGGAATAGAATCTAATAAAGGAGTAGCTACATTAGCTACCACTAATCACGCGGACAAATTAGATTGGGCACTTATCGACCGTCCAGGAAGGTTCGATTGTAGGATAGAACTAGGATATCCGAACGCGACCATCAGGAAGGCAATCGTTAAAAAATACCTTCAACCATTACCTCACCAAGATGATTTGGACTTAACATATGTAGTCCGAAAAACCGAGCAAATGTCTGGAGCATATCTTGAAGAATTAATTAGAATTGCTTTTCAAAATGCATTATCTTTGGTGGATTATCAAGCAGACAAAGCCACTATTACAAATAAGGATTTAGAGTATGCTACGGAGCTATTACTGAAACAAAGAGGCCGCACCATAAAAGACATGGAACGGAATGATTTGTTTATCCCTAATGTGGACGATGATGAAGATGAAGAATACTATGAGGACTTCTACCAATGATATTAAATAGTCGTATCGCATAAGATATGACATGAGCAGTGCCAATGAGACTATTTACATTGAAACTGGCGAAGGAGAAAACGAACCTTGCTGGTGTTTAGAATGTGGATGGGACGGCGTAGAGAACGATTTAGCGTTCACTAATGATGGGATATTTGTTTGTCCTCACTGTGGAGGTGAAGAAGTGGACGATTTTTATAGTGAAGATGTAAATAGCTGCGTATTTTGTGGATCCGACCAGGTTGTTGGAACCATCGATATTGTGAGTTTAAATGAAATGAATGAGGCTTCGCCTCTTGACAAGGAACAAGTATATGGCTACTGTGCTCGATGCGCAGATGTAAAAATGGCTGAATCTCCGGAAATATGTTTGGCTTGTAATGGAGTGAATAAAGACCCCGAAACTCACGGATATTGTGAAAACTGCCGAGTGAAATGTAGGATCTGCGGAAATTATTTGGATGAAGACACCGAAGGAGAAAATTATGAGAATGAGAATTGTGGGTGTTGTTATGTTGAAGCAGGGATTATCCCCGAATGGATGGGTCATTCCTATTACGCCAACGATTATCTCAAAGATTTCTCCCCCAAAGTGTTAGAAGAATACGGGTATGATAACCCTTGTGATTGTGGGGATGAGGATAATTGCGAACATTGTTCTTACGACGAATGGAGTGCAGAAACGGTTTATAGAAATTATCAAGGAAGGAAAAGCCCAGCCCTTTCAGCCACCTCAGTTAAGAGAGGGACAAGAAAGAGAGGAAATGATGGGAATATGTGGGAAGTCCGAAGATCAGGTAAATCCCAAAGATGGTTCAAAGGTGCAGAAGAAGTTCCAGTAGTTCCTGATCCAAGTTCATTCCCACAAGGAGATGGTAGAGTTCTAGGTCAGCAAACAGACCAAGCAAACCTAAGCCCACTTCATGCAGAATCCTTTGGGGCAGAAAACCAAGACATGATGTGTTGTGGAGAGTCTATGGAGTTCTACGAAGCCGTTGATGGAAGCCCTGATTATTTTTATTGTCCGGTTTGTGAAGTATCTATAATAACTAAGGAGTTTGATGCAGAAGATGAAGATAATATAATTGTTCATTGGCCGGAGAGTCAGAAGTGGATGGAACATCCCGAAGCTAATTTGATTATGTCGGATGACGAATCCTCTCTATATTCTGTGCCTAAGAAGGTCATTGAAGAACACCCAGACGGATATTTTGGGTGTGGATTTATGTCTGAAAATGATTATTTCTATAAGAAGTATGGTGGTATATATGAAGATGGCCGCTCGTGCCCTGTATGTGCATTAAATAATATGGCTGAAAATGCTTGTGGAACTCCTGGAAATGATATGTGCAACGATTGTTGCGCTAAGTCTGGTGGTTGTGGACATTGCATGAGGAGTGATGCAGAAGGTGACGATGTTCAAATGGTAAAGATTCAAGATCCAGTAATAACTGGAGCAAAAATGGCCCTTGGAGTAGTAGCTCTAAATGCAACAGCAATAGCAGGTGCAGCTTTAATAGGTCTAGCAATTGCCCACACGGCAAGGAGAGAGGTGTAATAATATGAATTCAAAAGAAATGATAATTGTAGGCGCAATGATAGGACTAATAGGATGGCATTTTGGAGTATTCGATAAATTACTTTCAAAGCCAGAAGCTATGGAAGCTGAAGTTGCCGTAGCTGATGAACCAATTCACATCCAAAGAGATGTTGGATCCGTTGCACAAGTTATGACTGATACTGCTAGCCTAAATGGACAAGCAGTCGGACAAAATGCGCGCAATTTTGGTGTTAGCGGTTCACACGGATTAACACCTGGACTAGATGCATTCATCGATCGCGCTACGGTAGCCTCCTTCGGGCAGAATTTTAATGGACGCTCATTGGGGCTTAACTAAATTTTAAAGAAGGAAGTGAAATAAAATGGTAGTAGATTTTTCAGAACTTAGAAATAGAATCCTCGCTGGCGAAGAAGATGCCAAAGAGGATGCACTTCCTAGCCCACTGAGAACAGAGTTAAGAGAAGATAATTCGACATTATTTTCAATTCTTTTTGGCGGATCCTTATTAGGAGTATCAATGTTAGATCGCGTCAAACACGAAGGAGCAATATTCACTACCGCAAACGGAAATAGTTACGGACCAATAGCAGATGTATTAGGATTCGGATCATTAATGTTTGGATTAGGTAGATTATCTCGTGGTCTCGGTGCACAAGATGAAATTAATAATTATGAAAGATTAGTAGAGGAAGCTGAAAATGTAGTTTTAGCTGCAGAAGCTGAAGTTGAAGAAATGAAAGCCGAAGCGGAAGAAGAAGATGAAGAACCAAAGAAAAGACCAGAGCAATTGGATTTGATCGGTAAAGATTGGAATACACATAAGCCCGCTGGTGGATTAGTTAATTTTGGTGGATATGGAAATAATCACGGAACAGCTCTAGGCCAACAACCCATCTTTTATAGAAAATCTGATTCTAATCCATTTAATTTCTAAATTTGATATCTTACTAAGTATTAAATAGACGAACTGGGATAGTTAAAGTATGCAGCGACGAGTTTATTGCGTCGGACTTCGAAAGCACGTCGAAGCTGATATAGATGATATAGTTCCCATCACAGGAAAAAGAGGAACCAAATATCAATGCGTAGGAAAATACTCAGAAAACGGCAAAGATTATGTCGTCAAATCCTGGGTGCCTAAAGCAGATTATGAAGCTTTGCACGGAGCTGTAGATATAGCGGCGGCTGAAGAATTTATTGGTGCAGATGTAGAAGCGGCCGAGCCTCTCGCCGCTGACCCCGTTGCGGACTCTCCGGTGGCGGAGGATTCCTCCGAGCCGCTGGAAGTAGCACCGGCAGATAAATCTTACTTCCTCAGCGAAACAGTTGTCTTATCTGCAATCAAAGAAATGGCTGCAGAAGATGAGGAACCCCCAGAAAAGATTACATACGATTGTATTTCATGTGGAGAAGAAATCGATGATGAAGATGGTCACGAATTAGTTGGAGAATTCCAAGAAAAGTGTTGCCTACCTTGCGTTAAGACAGCCTTTGGAGCAGAAGATGAATGTTCATCGTGTAAAGATACAGGCATAAGTGATTACTATGCTCCTTGCGAGCTTTGCATGGGTAATATGGAATTTGATGATATCGAATGTCGAAAATGCCATGGTTCGGGAGCGAGCGATCGTTATGCTCCTTGTGAGGAATGTAGCGACGATTTACCGCATTTCTATGAGGGCAGCGCAGAACAAACTTTCGAAGCTCAACAAAAAGATCACAAAGATGAAACTTCCGAAAGAGCTGCTCGTAAATTAATTACTAATGCCTATGGAGTTAAAAGAATAGTATCTGGTCCAACATATTATAGATTTGTATCCGGAACGTCTTCTAAATTCTTAATGTTTGCTGTTGTAGAAAGAAATAATGGAACTTATCAAGCAGTAAATGTTTGGGGGAGGAGAGGGGCACAACATCCAACACTTTGGACTTCTGATGTTTATTCTACTCAAAGTCAAGCTGAAAGAGTTTCAAGCGCAAAACAAAATAAAAAGATGAGAACAGGATATGTTTTCTTGGATGCAGAAGAATTTACTGCATTCATGGCTGAACACTTTGATTCAGAAACATTAAATAGCAGGGAATCGATAGATAACTATATGAGTGAAAGTATGGATCCTGAGGAGTGGGAACACCTTGTTGATATACATAAGGAATGGTTCAAAGAAAATGCAGATATCTATTGTGTGGGCTGTCAGCAACTTGAGGGAGATTGCGATTGTCCTGAATTCGTGTATATGGATGCAGAATCACCCTTAGATGAATCTCCTGTGGATGAAGATCCGCTCACTGCTGATCCATCAGATCTAGGTGGTCCAGAAGACTTTAGTGCCGACGCTACTATTGACTTAGAAGATGGAGAAATAACTATTCACGAAAAGGGAGCCAAATCTGGATCCAAGAAGAAATTGTTATTAGGAGTAATCTTGGTAGCTGGTTTAGCTGCCGCTTATCAGAATTCCGATGCAGTTCTAGAGTTCTTTGAAGGACTTAAGGGTGACGAAGCGGATCCAATCTTAGGTTGCATGGACGAAACAGCAAATAATTATGACGCAACTGCTACAGAAGATGATGGAACTTGCACATATGATCCAGATGACGAAGCTACAGCTTAATTAATTATCTTTAAGTAGTAGTGTTGTATATAATAAACCATGTCAGGTTACGATATTTCTTGTGATCCAGGAGATCTCTATTCTAGAAAGTGCTATGTTAATGTGCATGATCCACCAGGTTGTGACCCAGCAGTTCCACCTTGCACAGTAACTCAGCAAGAAATAATTTCTTATACAGGAACCGGAGATCCAATTTCTAAAGCACCTAGCACATCTTCATGGATTGCTTGGGTGCCTACTCTGAATACATTAAATATGTCTGGAGTTTCATATCAACCCTATGGAGATGCTGGCCTTCCTTATGCGTCCGGAGCTATTACTACCGGTGCAGGTTTGTCTAATCCTTCAGGAGATTCAGGTTCTGGATCCACAGATATGTCAGATAGTTCGGCTACTGGAACGGGAACAGGAAGCGAAGAAGAAAGTAAAGTAGCTCCAGCAGTAGCAGCCGTAGGAGCTTTGGCTCTCATCGGTGCCACAATTAAATATGGTTGGGCTACAGATATCATGGCAAAACTGAGGAAGTAAGGAGGGTCTTGAAACATGGGATACTTTGATGATAATAATTGGTGGAATACCCACGTAAAACCCATTACTGGTCCGCTATTTGCTCCTAATGAT
>Ga0257124_1001448_pt1 | contig 17318 bp, 18 predicted proteins | sample SI106_150metaG_FD_190154 | JGI IMG/M metagenome (GOLD analysis project Ga0257124, IMG submission 190154) | Marine microbial communities from Saanich Inlet, British Columbia, Canada - SI106_150 | ecosystem: Environmental > Aquatic > Marine > Inlet | place: Canada: British Columbia | collected...
TTTTTTGCAGCAGTGATTCTTTAAACTCCGGTGAATATTCTGTTATCATGTAACCTCTCTATCGCCCTATCAAATTGTAAACTTTTTTGTTCAATTGAGGCGACAACTACCCTGACACATAGGGATATTGGTTACGGCGGAAGAGTAAGTTGTTTTGAACGGATTAATATCGGGAATAATACTCTGATTGCTTCGTATGCAAATATTCTCGACCATAATCACAAATTTGATTTAAAAAGAGTCCCATCTACAACTTTATATGATTGCATGCCAATAGATATCGCTGAGGGGGTGTGGCTTGGTACAAAGGTCCAAGTTAATAAGGGGGTTAGTGTTGAGTCATTTTCAGTTGTTGGGGCGAATGCCGTCGTAACAAAATCCTTAAAAAGAGGTGTGTACGGAGGAATTCCTGCAAGAAAAATAAAATAGTGAAAGTTAAAAAAAAACTAATCTCAATGGATAATAATGATTAAAGACTTCCTGCACACGTCTCTTACGCGATATTTGATAATATTGATAAGTTTTATAAGCAGTGTGCTAATTGCACGGAACTTGGGTGCTGAGGGAAAAGGGTATGTGGTTGGCATACTGATAATACCGCAATTGTTTGCGGCGTATGGCAGCTTCAGCGTAAACGAATCCTTCCTGTTTTTTATTGGGAAAAAAGAGATTTCATTAAAAAGACTGAAATCTTTGCTTGCCTGGGTCTTGGTTGTCCAGTGTCCGCTGCTTGTCATATTATGTTATCTGTACTTTGTTATAATCGGGAGCAGTAGTGAAAAAGCGAGTATCATTATTGCTGTCGCTTTAATACCTTTGCTGCTTTTTCTGGAGATTTTGCGGTTCTGTCAAAGAGGGGTTTTTCATATTGGCAAATATAATACCGGATTGCTGATTGAAAGTGCGGTCACGTTATTCTTTATAGGTTATTCACTTTTTATGGACTATGGGGCGTTTGCCATTGTTGTTTCGTACACGGCAGGGTACTTTTTTTCATTATGCTTTATACTATTTAATTTTCCTGTGCCGGAGGTATCAAATGTCTCTGCTGTTTCTGTTATTGATTTGTTCAGCTACGGATGGAAAGTGCATCTGTTCAGGATACTCAACGTAACCGAAGCCAAGTTTGATATATTTTTAATAAGCATCTTATTAGCACCGGGAGAACTTGGCCTTTATTCTGTTGCGGTTTCGTTATCTCAACTATATGCGCTTATTGTTCAGCGACCGGTATCAACAGTTATTTTACCGTATTTTTTAAAAATGGATGAAAAATATTTGGGGGAGCTGGCAGCTAGGGTGACAAGAATCGTCATTTTCGGCAGTTTTATCTTGGGAGTCCTTCTGTGGGGAGGGGGACACAAGCTGCTGGTACTGCTTTACGGGAATGAATTTTCAGCCGCCTATATTCCTTTTGCGATTCTTTTGTTGGGAACATTAATAAGAACACCTACAGCTACATTGAATTGCTATTTTAAGGCCTGTGGCAGACCGGAAACATTGGCAAAAATATCGTCTATCACAGCGCCAATAAATGTTTGTCTGTGTTTCGCCTTTATTCCAATGTACGGAATAGTTGGCGCTGCGATCATTTCAGCAATTACTTATGCTGTATTTGCAGGTTATTTATTGTTCAGGTTTTCCCGTGAAACCCAAATGAATCTATTTGATTGCATTGTCATTAAAATAGATGATTTTAAAAAATTAAGACAATTGATCCAAGATAGATAATAACATTAAATTTTTAGGATACTATGACAAAGTGTAGCGAAAAAAAACTTTTGTTTTTGTGCCCTGCAACCATTCCCTTAAATTCCGGTGCAGGGCGGAATGCCTTCACAACCTGTAAAATCATTAATAGGGATAAAGATTTTACGGCCGATATTTTAACATTCAGAAGTCATTCTGGATTACTTAAAGAAGAAGTCATTGATAATGTTAAGATAACGCGATGCAGATTATTCGGTAACACCCCTATCTTGCGCAGGCTTTCCGTTTTTTCGCTATTTCCGTATTTATTGAAAAATGCCTGTAAATATGATGTTTTTTTTATATATGCGTTTACGCCTGGTTTGTTTACTCTTGTTGTTCTTGGCCGGTTGCTGGGCAAAAAAGTATTTTACAGACCCACCATGTATGGAACAGATGACGTGTTGTCTTTGGTAAAACGCAATCGAGTTCTTGGTGTCTTACGTAATTTTTTTTTGAAAAAAATTGATGTGCAAATAGCAATTCAGCCGTTAATTCACACTGCATTTGTCCGCTTATTCCCTGACAGGGGAAAGTCAGTGCTCCTTCCTCAGGGGGTTGATACCGATTTTTATTCGTGCACATCAAACCGGATTGATCTCAGAAGGAAAATGAAGCTGCCTGAAGATAAAATCATTATTCTATCAATCGGATTTTTGATAAAACGTAAAGGGTATGATTATATTTTCCAAGCGTTGAGGCAATTAAAAGAGAAAAATATTGATTTTCTTTACTTGATTATCGGTGATTATAAAGTCGATTCAATTAATAAAAATATGTATGAGTATTTGGAACAGGAAATGGATGAATTATATGAACACGCCAGTAATAATTTGCATGACAAGATAAAATTTTTGGGAAGGTGTCAAAGAAATGATGTTCGGGACTACCTTGCCTGTGCAGACATATTTATTCTTCAATCAAAAAAAGAAGGCTTGCCAAATGTGCTTTTAGAGGCCATGGCAATGGGGTTGCCTTCAGTGGTTTCTGATATACCGGGATTGAATGGTTTTTTAATAAACGATGGTATAAACTGCTTTGTTACCAAATCAAACGATTCTTGTGAAATTGCAAATCAATTACAAATGTTGATAAATAGCGAAGATCTGAGAAAAAAAATGGGAGACACAGCCCAAAAAAATATTGTTTCCAACTTTAACGCTAAGACCTATGTTGCAGAAATAAAACGCTTGGCAAGTGATTTCTTAGATGTTGAAGATTTTCATTGATAACTATGACAGGTAAAAATGAAAAGATTCAAAATATTGTGGGTAAACATATACCATATTAGAAACACCAAAGTATAAATCACTTTATTATGATAGAAAAATCAACCATCCCGTTTTATATAATTTGTTTGTTTGCAGTGATTCGTACTGCGATTACTCTATCTTTTTTTAGTACCCATGGGATGTTCGGGTATAAATTTTTAGAGCTTTTTGGTCTTTTGTCCTCTTATGGGTTAATCATTCTTTTTCTAATCTGTTTGTCTTCATTTAAATTTGACAAATTGTTTATTTTAATTTCATTTTTTTGCATTTATACCCTGTTAAGTTTGTCCTGGGGATCTAATTTACAGGAAACCATACGGTTTTTATTGCCGTTTGTGATATTCTTTGCTGTGCGGTCCGCTTTAACCAGCAAAGATCAGGTCAAACTATTAGCCTTCTTGATAATACTAAGTTTTATAATTCCGATTATTGGGAGTTCTCTGCTTATTCTGATGAAAAAATCTTTATATTTGACTGTTTATCAAACAGGAATTGACAGGTATAGCGGTATGTATTTAAAAATTCACACCTTAGCTCATTGCATGCTGATTTTTTTCTTTATAGCTGCCATTTATCAACGGTTAGGATTTCGTCTGCCAATCAAAGAAAAATATATAAATATTTTATTCTTTTTCCTTTCTATCTTGGCATTATTCAATCTTTATAAATCGGTGACAAGGACAGTCTGGATAGGACTGATTGTTTTTTCATCATTCTATTTAATAGGAAAAAGAAAATATCTAATACTCTTATTGTGTGGGAGCGGGCTCTTTTTTATTGTGCTATTATCTTCTCAACTTCAAAGTATGTTGTTTGACATTATACAACCACTGCAGGGGCAAGGCCAAATTTCAAATATCGGGAGTGGTCGTCTGGGTGGGTGGACTGGAATGGTTATGAGCTTTTTGAATGAGCCCTTGGAAATGCAGTTTCTTGGTTTAGGGATTGGCAGTGAGGTCAAGTCATTTTTTGGCGGGAGCCACAATGATTTAATGTCATTACTTATCAGCCTGGGGTATTTAGGGCTTAGCATGTATCTACTGATATACGTGTTTGTTGTTTTCGATATTATAAAATCCAAAATTGATAGAGTGATGAAATTTATTTTTTTGGGAATTGTTTTTTCTGTAATTACAATGAATTTTGGAAGCAATAGTTATCTGTCTCGGTTTGAACTGGGTCAATATTTCTATTTGATCATTGCACTTTTTTATATTCTTGATAATCAATGTCGCAAAAAGCAACTGGCGGATTGATTCTGTTTTTTTGAAGGATTACTCGTATAAACATTCAGAATGGGAAAAGACATGCGGCAGGTGTTAAAAAAAATAATAGTTTTGTGGTTTAAAATACGGCTTGGGAAATACGGCAGGAACTCGTGGTTGAGTCCCAAAGGAGTTTATTTATATCCAAAAAAAATTGAAATTGGAAATAATGTTTATATCGGCCATGGGGCAACAATATCATGTAAATCTGGTTTGAAAATTGGTGACGGGGTTACCATAGGCCCCGGTTTAACTATCATGGGGGGCGATCATAATTTTCATACTGTTGGAAAGCGCCTGTTTGAGGTTGAAACCGGCGGCGAAAATCTTCCCGTTTTAATAGAGGACGATGTCTGGATTGGTGCAAAAACAATTATCCTTAAAGGGGTTGTTATTGGAGAGGGGTCTGTAATTGGCGCAGGGTCGGTGGTGACAAAAAAAATTCCGCCTTATACAATTTGCGCTGGAAATCCTGCCAGGAAAATTAATCCCAGATTCTCAGATGAAGACTTAAAAGCGCATTTAAAAATCGTGGAAAGCAGATATGAATTTGACAAAATTCGAGTGAAGGAAAAATGAAAAAGCAGGTTCCCATAATAATGATAGGCCCGGACATTAATGGCCTGGGCGGAATTTCAAGGGTTGTAAGGATATTCAGAGACAGTGGATTGTTTGATGAATTATGTATAAGATACGTCTCCTCAACAACAGATATGGATGTCAATAGGTTGTTTTTCCTATTGAGAGGGATCATTTCATTCCTAACGAAGATTGTTCAACCGGGAAGCGTGGTTTACATCCACACATCATCATATAAAAGCTTTTACAGGAAATCAGTTTTTATATGCCTGGCCATATTATTCAACAACAAGTGTGTTCTTCATATTCATCCGTCTCATTTTTATGAATTTCTGGTCTCTTTAAAAGGCATCAGACGAAAGTTTGTCCACTACCTGATTAGAAGAATGAAGATAATTATAGTGTTGACGGATGCGATGAAAGAACGGATGAATTCTTTGTTTCCCGCGTCTGATATTCAGGTGTTGAGAAATCCGGTTCCTTTCAAAAAAATGGAAAATAGAAATAATATCAGAAGATCGGCCAATCGGTTCCTTTACCTTGGCTGGTATATTAGGGAGAAAGGCGTTTATGAGCTTGTTGATGCAATAGAAATGTTAGTATCCAGGGGGTTGGACATTCATCTTGAATATTTTGGAACAAAACAGATTGATGCGCTTCGAAAATATGTTGAAATCAAGAAACTGGAGAAAAGGATAATGGTAAATGGATGGATTGATGACATAGAGAAAATTGATAAGCTTTATCAGTGCACCGCACTTATCCTGCCGAGCCATTCCGAAGGGATACCTAACGTAATTTTAGAGGCAATGAGCACAAAAACACCGATCATTTCAACCAAAGTAGGTGGGCTTAAAGAAGTTTTAAAGGACAGGAAGAACGCCCTTGTTGTCAATGTAAATGATCCTTCTGACCTAAGCGAAAAAATCAGTTTTTGTTTGCACGAAAAAGAACTGTCAAAAAAAATGGCTGATTATGCTTATAAGGAAGCAAAAACTAAGTATGAAATTAATATTATCAAAAATAGGTTTAAACAGATCATTGAACCCATCACCCAATTATAGGGAATAGATCTGACATTTAACCAGAGTTAAGGGGTTTTTATTAAAATGCATCAATTGTCTCAAAAATTAAAAAATGGTAAAATGATCATACTGGATGTCCCGGTTCCAGTTATGAACAAAGGGCATATGCTTGTTAAGGTGTATTATTCCCTGGTAAGTGCCGGTACAGAAAGCAGCACTGTAAAAACAGCAAGAAAGGGGTTGATTGGCAAGGCAAAGGAACGGCCCCAGCAGGTGAAGCAGGTAATAGACACCCTAAAATCCCAGGGCCCTCTTCAAACATATCGGGCTGTGATGAAAAAGTTGGATGCATACTCTTCGCTAGGGTACTCATGTGTAGGAGAAATAGTTGATCTGTCAGCTGATGTTGTTGGATATCAAATAGGGGATCTTGTTGCATGTGGAGGGCTGTCAGCGTCACATGCAGAAATTATAAGTGTTCCTATAAATCTTAGTGTAAAACTGGATACAGAAACTGATTTAAAACAAGCCTCATATAACACGCTTGGTTCAATCGCAATGCAAGGCGTCCGTCAGGCGGACTTAAGGCTTGGTGAAACCTGTGCAGTAATTGGTCTGGGCCTGCTCGGACAAATTACTGCGTTATTGCTTAGAGCGTCTGGTGTTAAGGTGATTGGTGTTGATATTGACCCTGCAATGGTGGAAATCGCCGGTCATAACTGCCTGGATTTAGGGGTCCAGCGAGATTCAGAAGGGATTGAAGGGAAAATATTTGAATTTACAGGGGGGATAGGCTGCGATGGGGTAATTATTACAGCTGCATCTTCTTCTCTGGACCCTGTTAATTTTGCCGGTGCTATTTCCCGGAAAAGAGGTAAGGTCGTTATTGTGGGCGCTGTTCCTACAGGTTTTGACAGAGAGCCTCATTTTTATAAGAAAGAACTTCAATTGAAGATGTCATGTTCATATGGTCCTGGACGATATGATCCGCAGTATGAGGAAAAAGGGATAGATTATCCAGTTGCATATGTCAGATGGACGGAAAAAAGGAATATGCAGGCTTTTCAGGAACTAATCCTGAACGGAAAAATTAATGTTGAATATCTCACAACCCATTTGGTTAAGCTTGAAAATGCTCCTGATGTCTATGACATAATGATGTCAAAATCAGAACTATTTATAGGTATTTTAATAGAATACGATAGATCAAAGACATTCGAAAAAAATAAAATAAAAATAGGTGAGTCCCGAACAGCAGAAGCCCAATCTTGCGGTATTGGCTTTATCGGTGCTGGATCGTATGCTCAAAGTCATTTATTACCGAATATTCCCAAAAACAATAAAATTATGTTTGAAGGTGTAATGACGAGTACTGGAGTCAGTTCTCGCTCTGTGGCTGAAAGATTTGGTTTTGAATTTTGTACAGAAGATGAAAAAGATATTCTTTTATCTGATAGGGTTAATACTGTTTTTATAGCCACCCACCATGACTCACATGCTGAATTTGTTACAAAGGCTATTGAAAACGGTAAAAATGTATTTGTTGAAAAGCCGCTCTGCCTTAAAATTGAGGAATTAGAACTTATCACAGATTTTGTTAATACAAATGCCTTGAGTTGTCCTCGATTAATGGTTGGCTATAATAGAAGGTTTTCACCTTTGGGTGTTAAGTTAAAAAATTGCTTTAAAGGTGGGCCGATGGCCATGTCCTATCGCATAAATTCAGGTAATATCCCAGCTGATTCCTGGATACAGGATATGGAGTCGGGCGGAGGGAGAATAATTGGTGAAGTATGCCATTTCATAGATTTCTTAACTTTTGTAAATGAGTCTCTTCCTGTGTCTGTCCATGCTTTTGCCATGCAGGAACCACAAAATCTTAATGATGTTGTAATTATCTCTTTAAAATATGCAAACGGATCAATTGGTTCTATTTCATATTTTTCCAATGGCGATAAGAGTATTTCAAAAGAAAGGGTTGAAGTCTTTGCAAATGGTGTGACAGCAGTTTTAGATGATTTCAAGAGACTTACTATTCATTCGAATGGGAAGAAAAAAGAAGAAAAGCTGTTAAGTCAGAACAAAGGACAGAAAGAAGAAGTCCAGCTTTTTATAAAAAGTATAATTGATGGAAAAAAGGATCTGATTTCTTTTGAAGAGCTTCACAATACTTCACTGGTTGCATTTAAGGTTTTGGAATCAATCCAGACTGGCAATCTAATTAATTTGTAAAATCAACGAATCGAATAAAAACATTGCACAAAAAAGAAGAATATATAAACAGGGTTAAAAACATTTCATTTCAAGAGTTTTTGTATAGAGTGAAGCGTTGGTTTCATACAAAGTACCTTGAGAAAACTGTGAAAACCAATGAAGGGTTTTTAGAAATACCAGACATTGATCCGGTTTTCTTAAAGAAGATTAAACTTCCTGATATAAAGAAAATGGGAACTTTGGTTAACGAATCTTTTGTCGAAGAGAACGCTGCACAGATATTTAATTTTGAAATAAATGCTCGTTCATTGTTTTTTTCAAAAATAAATATAAATGCGCATTCTCCTGACATAAGATCTTTATGGGAGTCAGGCAGACTGCAAGGGGTTGCTCAAATTCTTTTTTCCGATCCAAACCCTTCAAAAGAAGTTTTAAAATCCCAAAAAAAAATTGTGATTAGCTGGATAAAAGGCAACCCCTTTTTACATGGGGTGCATTACATGTCTCCGATGGAATGTGGGTTAAGGATACCTGTGTTTTTATATCTTTTAAAGATAGAGGAAATTGACTGGCATCTGGATGAAACAAAAAATATATTATCCGCTTTTTATAATCATGTATGGTGGATATCAAGAAATCTTGCTCTCTATTCATCGTTAGGGAACCATACGATATGTGAGTGTATTGGCTTGATCTTCGGTGGAACGGTTTTTCAGGGAATCGAAGAAGGCGAAAAATGGTTAAAGACCGGTTGTAGATTGCTTGAACAGGAGATATCCCATCAGATAGTGGACGATGGCGGTCCGGCAGAACAATCTTTGAATTATCACAGGTTTGTTTTAGATCTTTACTGGCTTGCAGTGGATTTTTTAGAATCAAATAATTTCTATGACTGTACAAAGTGGAAAGAATCTCTACTGAAAGGTGAAAGTTTCTTAAATGCTTTTTTGTTTGAAGGCAACCGATTTCCTTCAATAGGGGATAGCGATGATGGCTATGCCATTGCAGCAGGGCTTTATCCAAATAGACAAACTGAGGATTTGAATAAAATTTTTCCTGGAAACAATCTGTCTTATAAAACATTCCAGGAATCGGGCTACACTGTTATAGGAAGTTCAGAAGGCTCTTTTATGACATTTGATCATGGTCCTCTTGGTATGGCGCCTTTATATAATCATGGCCATGCGGATGCTTTGTCAATAACACTATATAAAAATCAAAAGCCATTTTTAATTGATCCCGGCACATACCGATATAATGGTGTTCCCAAGCACAGAAATTATTTTAGAGGGACAAGAGCACATAATACTGTGTGTATTGATGGGCGAGATCAGGCAAGACAGCTAACCGGTTTTATTTGGGGCAGTCAATACCAAGCTGATTTGGAATTGGCCCATGAATATTCAGATCGACTTTGTTTCAAGGCAAAACATGATGGTTACAAAAGGTTGAAAAATTCTGTGATACATCAAAGGGAATTAATAATTCATAATGATGTATGCTGTTTGATTTGTGATTCATTTACAGGCGAAGGTGTTCATGAGTTTGAATTGAATTTTCACCTTGACCCTGATGTGAAAATTGAGCCGGAAACCGAATGGTTAGTGTTAAATAATTCAGGCGAATCAATTCTTTTATATAATCCGGACAATTGTTTTTCTATTGCAAATGGCCAAGAAGATCCTCTGCTTGGGTGGTATTCACCTGCATATGGAATCTTACAAAAAACAAATACACTACAAAGTGCGGTAACCGGCACCCCCGTGGAGATTGATTTTGTGACTTTAATCTGTCTAAATGAGAGCTATTTAAAAAAAGCAATTCAAATTCGAAAAGAATTTATGGAGAACTAATGCGAAGATATCCAGTGCTAAATTTATGGGTTGATGATTGCAACATGGAGAAAGCTCTGGCGCAAGTAATGGAATATGTGGATAAAGGAGAAAAGGTTCATACTATTTTTGCTTCAAATCCGGAAAAAAATTATTCAGTTCCAAAGGATGCCTTTTTATATGATATGTTTAGAAAAGCAGATCTTTTGATACCTGATGGTATTGGTATGGTTCTGGCATCAAGGTTGCTATATAATACAGATGTTCAGCGTGTGCCTGGTTGTGAATTGATGCAGAATATTTGTAAAATGTCAGCAGACAAAGGGTATAAGATTTTTATATACGGAGCGAAAAAAGAAGTAAATGAAGCTGCAGTGGATGAATTAAAAACCCGTCACTCTTCAATTCAAATCGTTGGCAGCCAGGATGGTTATTTGAGTGATGATGAAATGGATGGTTTAATCGACAGGATTAATGCATCAAAGGCCCAGATTCTCTTTTTGGCTTTAGGATCTCCTAAACAGGAAATGTGGATTTCCAGATACAGGACTCAATTAAAAAATGTGCGTGTCTGTCAGGGAATCGGGGGAACTCTTGATGTGCTCGCAGGGACTGTCAAACGTGCCCCTGATTTTTTTTGCAAAATGGGTATTGAGTGGCTGTATCGCTTGATTTCTGAGCCTAAACGTTTGAAACGACAGATTAGACTTCCTTTTTTTGCTGCCCAGGTTATCCAGGCAAAATTACTCCGGAAATGAGGCGTGATGAAAAATAATACACAGATGGATCTGAAAAATTTAATCAAGGCGTTTCTATATCTATTTCTCATTGCAGGCATCTACTATTCAACTATCAACTGGCTGGTTGTAAAGGACTGGGCCAGGGATGATTACTCCTATGGGATGCTCATCCCATTTATAGTTTTATACCTGATTTGGGAGAAAAAATCGGTATTAGCATTAATTTCTTCTCTTCCTACATGGGGAGGATTTGTTTTATTGTTTCCCGGTCTTGGCCTGTTTTGGCTTGGTGAATTGGGCGGTGAGTTTTTTTTAAGCTATTTTTCTTTATGGATTCTTTTTACAGGGCTCTGCTGGATTAATTTGGGCTGGAAAAAATTGAAAATTATTGCTTTTCCGCTTGTTTTTTCTCTAACGATGTTCCCACTTCCAAGTTTTATTAACGTAAAAATCACTTTTGCATTAAAACTCCTGTCGTCAAATATTGGTGTTATGATGATGCGGGTTTACGGCATGAGTGCTCACAGGGAAGGCAATGTCATTGATCTTGGGTTTACGCAGCTCCAGGTGGTGGATGCCTGCAGCGGCTTGAGATATCTTTTTCCCATGATTGTGCTAAGTATTTTGATTGCCTATTTTTGGAAAGCAGGGCTCTGGAAAAAATTGGTGATTGTTTTTTCATCCATTCCTTTAACTATATTTACCAATGCGTTGCGGATTGCGTTGACGGGTATTTTATCTGAAAAGTTTGGCTCTAAGGCTGTTGAAGGTTTTTTCCATGATTTTGAGGGGTGGTTGATTTTCATGATTACCCTTGGGGTCCTTCTGGGCGAGATCTGGGTTATGAACAAGGTTTTTCCGGAATTCCAGAGGCTCAGGTCCGTGCGAGAGAAAAAGTCAGATACTCCTGTTATTAGAAAGATATCAAAAAGAGGAGTCTCTTTGATGCAGCCCCAGTTTATTGTGTCTGTTGTTCTGCTTGGGCTTACGCTTATGTTGTCAAGAGGGATTGAGTTTCGGGAGGCTGTTCCCATGGGTCGGTCTTTTAATGAGTTTCCAATGATGGTGGGGGAGTGGGTCGGGACAAAGCAGGTGATGGAGGATCAATTTATCGGGGCCCTTGATTTCAGTGATTATATCATGGCTGATTATGTGGATAAACAAGGCCGTGGTTTGAATTTTTATGTGGCCTACTATGAAAGCCAGAGAAAGGGTGAGTCTATTCATTCGCCTGCTACCTGTTTAAGAGGCGGGGGATGGGTGTTCAAAGAGGATGGGGATGCTTTTGTTGGTTTTGATGGTGGGGGCGGTATGCCTGTGAGCCGGGCTTTGATCCAAAAGGGATCGTTCCGGCAGCTTTCCTATTATTGGTTCCCCATGCGGGGACGGGTTTTGACCAATGCGTTCCAGATGAAGTGGTGGACTTTCTGGGATGCGTTGACAAGGCAGAGGACGGATGGGGCTTTGGTTCGGGTGATTGCGCCTGTGGGGGAGAATGAGAGTCTCAAAGATGCGGAAAACAGGCTTCAGGGGTTTGTGAGAGAAATAACGCCTGTACTCGCCGAGTTCTTACCAGGGTCTGACCCCGATAACCATCTGTTTTTTAAAAGAATATTTCCGAAATAATAGTGTGAAAAGCGCTTAGGCTGTACTTTTTAATGCTAAAAAGAGGTGTTTAAGCTAACCATGCCGCGTCGAAAAGGAATCTACGTTTTGGGCTTTTTGTGGCATATCGCCCACAGATGCCATACAAAAGAACATCTTTTAAAATTTGAAAACTGTATTTGATGTTATTTGTAAAGGGCTTGAAGAACAAAAAATTATGACATATAATATTCCTAATGATTTTAGAAGAGATTATGGTGGATGAGCTTGAGTCATAAGGAGATATATAATGCAAGTATTTACAGCAGTCGTGGAGAGATGTCCAAACACAGGTCTGTACGTTGGATTTGTCCCGGGTTTTCCCGGAGCGCATACTCAGGGCGAAACCTTGGATGAACTCAACAAAAATTTAAAAGAGGTCATTGAGATGCTCCTCGAGGATGGTGCCCCAAAGTTTGAAACCGAATTTATCGGTACGCAGACAGTCATGGTAGCTTGAAATGGGCAACATCCCAGTTCTAAGTGCGAAAAAAATCTCTTCTATTTTGGCCCAACTTGATTTTCAGGTGGTACGTCAGCGTGGTTCGCATAAACAATTTCGGCACATTGATGGACGGAATACGACGGTTCCCTTCCATTCTGGCAGGGATATTTCTCCAATTTTACTCCGGCAAATCTGTAGGGATATTGGACTTACAGTGGAAGAATTTATTCAAAATTGATAAAAATGATTATGACAAAACGTCAGCCCGTAAGTGTCGGTGAAATGATTACTGAAGAATATCTTAAACCACTTGGAATTACACAGGGACAGCTTGCCAAAGCAATGGGTGTCAGTCGGAGAACTGTTAATGAAGTTTGCACTGGGAAAAGGACTGTGACTGTGGAGACAGCTTTGATGCTTGCAAAAGTATTTGATAACACTCCTGATTTCTGGCTGAATCTGCAAAGGCGTAATGATATATGGAATGTTTTTCATATTCCTGAAAAAAAGGCAAGGATTGATAAAGCAAGACCTCTTATCAGGGTCTGACCCTGATATGATCGATATGATATAAGACTATTCTGCAAAGCTTTGCGGAATAGTCTTGACTTTTTCGCAAAATCTTGCAGAATAGCCATATGAAAAGACAGCAGAAACAGCAGCTTGTTGATGACCTGAAAAAAAAGATGGTCTTTATAACCGGTCCGAGACAGGTTGGCAAAACCTGGCTGGCAAAAGAAATTGCCCGGTTGTATCCGAAAAGTGTATATCTGAATTATGACAGTACAGGTGACCGCAGGATAATCAAAGATGAAGCCTGGCTGGAAGACACAACACTGCTTGTCCTTGATGAACTCCATAAAATGAAGGGATGGAAGAACTATCTTAAAGGTGTTTATGACACCAAACCTGAGGGTATGATGATTCTTGTCACCGGTAGTGCGCGTCTGGAAGCATTCCGGCAGCAGGGAGATTCTCTGGCCGGCCGTTTTTTCAGGCATCGGCTGCTCCCGTTTTCACCTGCTGAAGCCGCCCATGTTAATGAACAGGTGGACCCTAAATTTTTTTTAAGCCGTGGCGGGTTTCCAGAACCTTTTCTGGCAAAAAGCAATACAGATGCTGACCGCTGGCGGATGCAGTATGTGGATGGCCTGATCCGGACCGATATTTTCGACTTTGAACGGATCCACGATTTCAAGGCAATTCAGCTGATTCTTGATTTGTTAAGAACCAGGACGGGTTCACAGGTCTCTTATCAGTCCATTAGCGAAGATGTGGGTGTTTCGCCCAATACGGTAAAAAAATATATCCAGGTGTTGGAATCATTGTTTATTATATTTAAAGTAACCCCTTATTCCAGAAATATTGCTCGATCTGTTTTAAAAACACCGAAAATTTATTTTTATGATACGGGTATGGTTAAAGGTGATGAAGGGGCAATTTTTGAAAATCTGGTTGCATTATGCCTTTTGAAACATGTTTGCGCCCAGGTTGACCTGGAGGGAAAACGGGCGGGTCTTCACTATATAAGGACCAAGGATGGTGCTGAAGTCGATTTCTGTCTGGTTCAGGACAATATCCCGGAATTGATGATAGAAGCCAAACGGTCCGAGAGCCGGCCGACCAGGGCATTGCTGAACTTTACCAAACGGTATGATATTCCGGCCACCCAGCTGGTGCTGCATTTGAAACGCGAACGCATGGACAGTGGTATCAGAATCTGCCAGGGTATGAAGTATCTTGAGTCATTGTTGTTATAAAACCAGGAAACCAGGGTCTGACCCCGATAACCATCTGTTTTTTAAAAGAATATTTTTGAAATAATAATGTAAAAAGCGCTTAGACTGTACTTTTTAAGGCTAAAAAGGGATGTTTAAGCCTGATGTTCAGGAAAACCATGCCGCATCGAAAAAGAATCCACATTCCGGGCTTTCCCGGAGCACATACCCAGGGCGAAACCCTGGATGGTATTGCAAAAGTGTATAATTTGGATTATTATCCTGGATAATTCGTATTATCAGAAAGATTTTCTCGTAAAATAAAAGGGTGGATGGGAAGAAAGTATGTATACACGTAAAGGCGAAATAGTTCTCAGGGAAATGCTGAATGAATTTCGAATACTGTATTTGACCGGGCCCAGACAGGCGGGTAAAACAACACTGGCGCGAAAGATTGCAGATGATACAAAGATGCAATATGTATCATTAGACGATCAGACAGCGTTTGCTTCAGCTCAGTATGATCCCCATGGTTTTATAGACAGTTTTAAAAACCGACCCGTGGTGCTTGATGAATTCCAATATGCGCCTGAATTAATAAAAGCAATTAAGCTGGCTTCTGATTTACTTCCGGAAAATAAACGGGGACAGTTTTTTCTTACAGGATCTGCTGATATTTTTAAATCTGCCAGAACACAGGAAGCATTGCCAGGGCATATGGCTAGAATGGAATTGTATCCATTGTCTGTCACTGAAAAAACAGATAGCGATTTTAATCTGATTGATTTTTTATCCGCCGACAAATTGTCATTGCCTGACAACCTTATTGAGTTAAGCCGTGGAAATTTAGCACAGGAATTGCTTGATGGGGGTTACCCGGAATTGCAGGGAAAGGGGCCCCGGGCACGGCAGATTTGGTTTCAATCCTATCTGCAGGGACGGTTGTTTAAAGATTTTGACAGTATTTATTCGGCAAAAGGTGAATACCATACAAAGCTTGAAGCGCTTATCCCATATCTTGCCGGATTATGTGGTAATTTATTGAAGTATGCCAGTGTGGCCAATGACCTGGGTCAAAATGACAAGATAATTAAATCATATGTCGAGGCATTGGAATGGATGTTTATTGTAAAACGGATTCACCCCTATGTGAAAAACAGGGCAAGACGGCAGAGTATTGGTATGACAAAGCTGCATATGGTTGATACCGGACTTGCCTGTTATCTTCTTGGATTAAAGAAAAAACAGCAGTTATTAGATTCTCCTTTTTATGGTGGTTTACTGGAAAGTTTTGTTGTTATGGAGTGTTACAAGCATATGATGTGGGCAAAAGAAACCATGAATTTGTATCATTTTCGTGATAAAAGGAAAAATGAAGTTGATATTGTTCTGGAGCAGGCTGACGGCCGTTTGATCGGAATTGAAGTAAAGGCTTCTAACACAATACGAAAAAATGATTTTAAAGGTTTGAAAAAACTTGCTGAATTAACCATGAATCAATTTAAATTCGGGATCGTCTTTTATACTGGATCAAGGCTAATGCCCTTTGGAGATGACAGCAATCTGTATTTTGCAGTCCCTTTGTCAATTATTATCAGGGTCTGACCCCGATAACCATCTGGTTTTTAAAAGAATATTCCCGAAATAATACGGTGGAAAGCTCTTAGACTGTACTTTTTAATACTAAAAAGGGGCGTTTAAGCTAACCATGCCGCGTGGGCAAGAATTTATAAGGTAAAGAAAAAAAGCTCTGATAAAGAGTATGTTGACACTCTTTTTTTTTAAAGGTATGATTAAATCATACATTAATGGAGGGGGATATATGCAACAAGAAAAAGCCGCAAGAATTACAATAACCTTACCGCCCGATATGTTGGCTGCTATCAAAAAAGAGGTTAGATCAGGCTCCTATGGTTCAACAAGTGAACTAATAAGGGACGCCATGAGAATGTGGCAGAAAAGAGAAGAAGAACACAAAGCAAGAATTTCTTTAATCCGTGAACGCCTATTACATTCAGAGCAAAACGGAGATCCAGTTCCGTTTAATACTGCATTTAAAACCATTGAGGAACTGCACAAACGACGGTCGAAGAAAGAAGCCTAATGAAACATATAAAGTCTATTTGATGCCTGATGCAATCAAAGACTTTGAAAATATCTATGAATATATTTTATGGGGGTAGAGATTTTGAAGCTATTATGTCGAAATAATAATGTGAAAAGCGCTTAGACTGTACTTTTTAATACTGAAAAAGGGTGTTTAAGCTTAACGTTTCCTTGACTTAGAATAATACCTTATTTATTCTTTTGTATATAATTTGGGAGGTCGCTATGAAAAAAAAATATGTATATTTTAATGACAATGAAATGTGGCTTGGTTATTGGGAAGAATTTCCTGATTATATGACTCAAGGAGAAACTTTAAAAGATCTCCAGGGAAACTTAAAGGATATTTATAAAGATTTAACAAGTGGCGATATTCCCTGTGTTCGTCACATTGGCGAACTTGAAATTGCATGAAGCGAAGGGATTTAATTAAAAAGATCGAGAAAACAGGTTGTCTATTTATTCGACATGGTGGAAAGCATGATTGGTATCAAAATCCTTTAACAAAAGCATGTCAGCCAATCCCAAGACATCGTGAAATTAATGAAATTCTTGCTAAAAATATAATCAAAAAATTAACGACTTAGTTTACACGGGTTTTACACCCCGATGGCCACTTTAAAATCCCCCACCTGTGGCCGGGTCAAAATCCCCCAGCGACAGAATAATAAAAGCTACTCTATTCTCTCATAATCTGCAATTTTTTTCTTTTTTCATCCCTCATTTTTTA
>Ga0257124_1001477_pt1 | contig 17120 bp, 22 predicted proteins | sample SI106_150metaG_FD_190154 | JGI IMG/M metagenome (GOLD analysis project Ga0257124, IMG submission 190154) | Marine microbial communities from Saanich Inlet, British Columbia, Canada - SI106_150 | ecosystem: Environmental > Aquatic > Marine > Inlet | place: Canada: British Columbia | collected...
AGATTATTGAGGGTTTAGACAAGATGAATAGTAAAATGTGAAAGGACTAACGACGGCTGACTACTGACCGACGACAGCGGCTTGATGACCGCCGATTAAGTTTTTAAAAGCGCTCTGCGAAACGCATTGAGCTTAGCGAATAGTTTCTCACTAAATTTATATGCTTCTTCAATTTTTGGATTTTCAATATATCCACGTCGTTTAATAAGATGCTGACATGCAACAGTCTCAATTAATGAACGTATAGCCATTCCTATGAAACGATTCTGTTCAGGATCGGTTTGGCCAGTTGAACCTTCTGCTATATTTAGAGAAGCGGAGGTAGTTGCCCGTATGATTTGGGATTTAAGATTGAACTCTTCTCTTTTTGGCAATTGATCTGCCAATTCATAGATGATGTCTGAATATTCAAGTGATAATTGCCAAATTTCTAATTTTTCAAATTTATACATCGAGCTCCCTTCAGGATGACTGCCGATTCTGACCGAAGACAGCTAACAGCAGAACAACCATTAACCACAGACTGACAACGGCTGTCCGCTGTCGGTTGTCAGCCAGCGTTCAATCAGATTATATCCGCAAAGCTTTTCTCTGCCTTCTTGAAGTAGAAGTAGGACAATGGAAGTCCGATAAATGCAAAAATGATAGCAGGCAGAATTTCAATTAATTTTGGAGGCTGGCCTTGAAGAAGGATTAAACGATAGCTATTAATCAAGCCTGCCATAGGGTTCAGAAGATACAATGTTCTCCATTTTTCAGGCACAAGACTTAACGGATATACAACCGGGGATGCATACATCCAGCACTGAATGATGAAAGGTAGTCCATACCGGACGTCACGGTATCTGACGTTCCATATTGATAGAATTAAAACAATCGCAGTTATCATAGATACTTGTAAAACAAATAGCGGAGCAAAAAGAAATGTATATATGGTTAAATCAACTCTATACCATAGCAACATAGCACAAAAAATAATACTGGCAATGATGAAGTCTAAAATAGCAGTTGTAATAGAAGCGAAGGGAAGTAATTCCCGTGAAAAATATACCTTGGTTATAAGAGAAGTATTACTTACCAGGCTGTTAACTCCTGTATTAATACTTGTGGACAGGAAAGCCCATGGCAGCAGGGCGGTATAAGAGAAAATTGGATATGGAATATTATCACTGGGAATTTTGGCAAGACGTCCGAATATGACACTGAATATCACCATCATAAACAGTGGTTGCATAATCGCCCAACCAACTCCCATAAATGACTGTTTATATCGTGCGAGAAATTCCCGTTTGGTAAACTGAATGAACAGTTGGAAATTATGCGTTTGAAATAGTTTCCAGTTTAGTTTCATTTACACCTTTGTTTTCCACTTTCCGCCATGCTCTTTGCGATTTACACTTTTCGCTATACACTTAGCGCCCGATTCTCGGCCTTTTTTATAGTCCCCACCACTACAGCCAGCATACAAAATACAATGATTCCATAGCCCCATACCCATGGTGTATGAAATTGGAGATAAAATGCATATACTGAAAGTGAGATAATCCATGGCCTTAAATCACGTTCATATTTCATCGAAGTTTTTTTTATACTTGAAACGAAATAATTAACAATAGGGAGAAAATACATCGTTGCAAAAAGAACAGATGCGACGATACCAGATTCTAAGGCAACCTCTAAAAATATATTATGAGAACCTACTTCAGGAGTATGCAATCCGATCTGTAAAAACCGAAATCCTCCCGGACCTATTCCGAGAAATGGGTTGTCTTTAATGATTCCTAATGCCTTTTCCCAAAGATATACACGGTCTAAATTTTGTGAAGCGGCAAGAGGATTCCCCTCAAGTATAGCAGGTCGTAGGAACTCAACTAACATGATTATTTTTTCGAAAGAAATAAATATGACTATCCCTACCATTGCACCTAAAGGTACGTACCATTTACGCCTTTGAGGATAAAGTAAAAAAGCAAGCATAATCATAAAACCACTACAGAGAAAAACCATTCGTTGCATTTCCCACAAAATCATTATGAACGAAAGGACAATAGCAAGAAGGGAAAGAATTCGAATGTATATCAGTAAAATTTTATCATACAGAAAACTAATAGCAAGAGGAAGGATCAAAACAACTAACGGTCCAATTTGCCTTCCTATTACCGATATGATCATTGCACGGTCTGTGGTTTCCGAAGCCCCCCCTGAAAGAACACCATTCTGTATGGTAAGTAAACACGATAAAAATAACAGTGTCACAAGTGCCAGTTGTAGTTCCATGATGCCATTAGTTCTTTTTACAGTAGAGAGGGTTGCATAATATATGGTAACCGGGAAAATCCACTTTATGAAATACACCCTTAATCCTTCGACAGGCTCATTGGCTGTAATTAGAGAAAACGTGATCCATAATAAAAACATAATGATCAGCAGATCCAACATTGTCCTTTCAATTTTCTTAATACGACTCATACAGGAGAAAAGAAAACCCAAGGCAAACATAAGCATGACAACGTTGATATTTTCCAGCCCGAAAAGCGCTGTTTTTAGCCATTCATTCATATTCGAGCTCTCCATAACCGGCCAGTTCCACCAGTAAATTCTTGACTCTGCAAACATGAGGAAAGGATATAAAACAAAAAAAGCAACCGGGCCAAATTCCGGTTTAAATATTCCGATTACCAGCATAAAAAACATTGAACCAAAGAGTATGACCTGGCCGACCAAGGTGAATACTGGAAAATGTGTGATAAGCCAGAATGTTATCTCTCCGCAAAGAAAACACACTGGAAGCAGAAGCATTAGATTTCTCTTTGAAAGAATGTTCTTGATTGAAGGAAATTTGGGACACACAAAACGCACTGTTTGTCCCGATGGATTCCATAATGCAATAATAGCCACAAGGACAATGCCAGGCATAACAGAAAAGACCGTACGCATCCAGGTTCCTAAAGATACCGTAAGCATCGCGGGTATAATCCCTGCAATCTGGTAAGCCAGAAAACTGATGGCCAATAGAAGCAGAACCTGTTTAATATTTTTTTGTCTTAAAATAGAGTATAACATGGGCTTGAAAGGCTGATGTTAAAAATGATCTAAAGTTTGAAGTGAACTAAAGTGACTAAAGTTAATGGCTCATAGACACAACCAAGTTTTAAGTGCCTTAAGTGCACCAAAGTAACTAAAGTTAATTGCTGCCCGCCCTAGTGCGATCCGCTCAGCGGTCTGGGCCAGGGATGGGTCATAGTGCTGCGCTGTCTTTATTCGATGAGTCAAGGGTTAAACCAGATTGAATTCATTTAATTAACTCCTGTAATAATCTTCACCACAGTAGATGATACATTGTTTACCTGATATTCCATTGGTATCTTCCAATCCGTCGTCTCTGAAAGAACAATTTCAACGCAATTCAGTATACTCTCAGGATCAATACCGATAATTATGTTACTGCCTGCTTCAAGTGTTTCAGGTCTTTCAGTTACGTCCCTGATTGTTATGTTTGGGACTTTGAAGATACAGCACTCCTCCTGAACAGTACCACTATCGGTAATCACACAATAAGCTTTTTGCTCTAAAGCGATGAAATCAAAGAATCCAAGCGGTGTCAAAAAATGGATATTCTTATTGTCTAAGGTGAGACCGAAACGTTCCATCCTGTTCTTAGTTCTCGGATGCAGACTGCAAATAACAGGCATTTTATACTGCTTCTCAATTTTGTCTAATGCAGTTAATATGTTGGACAAAATCTCTTTTATATCAACGTTTTCTTCTCTATGCATTGTAACGAGAAAATACTTTTCAGGTTTTATCTTTAATCTTTCATGAATATTGCTCTCTTTTATCTTTTCGCCGTAAGCATTAATGACTTCATTGATTGGGTTCCCAACAACATATATTCTATTTATCTCAATGCCCTCTCTGAGAAGATTCTCTTTGCTATTATGTGTATACGGCAAAAGAATACTACTTGAATGGTCTATAATTCTACGGTTCACTTCTTCCGGAACACGGTCATCAAAACAACGGTTTCCAGCTTCCATATGGTAAACAGGAATTCCTATACGTTTAGCAATTATACTAACAAGTCCACTGTTTGTATCTCCAAGGATAAGGATTTTGTCCGGTTTAATCTTACGAACGATTCTTTCTGATTCTATGAGTATCTTTCCTATCTGTTCTCCAAATGTCTCTCCTTTTATACCAAGATAGTAGTCAGGTTGACGGAGTTGCAAATCATCATAAAAGATTTTATAAAGACTGTCATCATAGTTTTGCCCGGTATGAACAAGAGTATGTTCGCAATATTTATCAAGTTTCTTTATAATTAGAGATAAGCGAATTATCTCCGGCCGGGTACCAAGAACGGTCATTATTTTCATGTTAAAAATCCCTTTTCATATCCGCAGATTACGCAGATTTACGCAAATTAATAGTTGTAAACAAATCTTTTATGTTCTAGTGACTTAGAGCCAAAATTGATTAGAAGGCCTACTTTTAACCCAGTTGCTTTCAGATAATTGATAATCTGAGATTCTTCAATTCCAGACAGTTTTTCTAATGCTTTTATTTCTACAATTACTTCATCAAAACAAACAAAATCTGGCTGATATTTTTTCTCAAGTAACTTTTTCTTGTAAAATATATCTATAACAGGTTGTGCCTTATAAGATATTTCTTGTTCTAAAAATTCCATTCCCAGTGCCTCTTGATACACAGCTTCTAAGAAACCGTTTCCGAGCTCTTTGTGCACCTCCATTGAAGCTCCAATTATTCCATATGTCCTTTCATCCCGTTCCATAATTTGTTATCCGTAGATTAGAAAACTTTAAATATCTGCGCCAATCTGCGCAATCTGTGGATTATTGATCTAATAAAAGATTATTCTTCCTTAGCAACTCTCTAATCTCATCCTTATTCATCAAATCATCCGCCGATGTGTACTCTTTATTCAGACAAATATCAATCTTTTCAGATGATCTTAATTCCGGCAGTATTGGTTGAATTACAAAATAATCACCTCGATCAATTGTCCGATAGCACTCTTCTTCAGAAATTAGTACTTCATGTGTTTTCTCGCCCGGACGGATGCCAGTATACTGAATCTCTATTTTCCTATCACCAATCATAACATCAACAACATCTGTAATTTTGGCAGAGGGAACTTTTGGAATGTATGTTTCTCCCCGTCTAGCACTCTTTATAGCCGCAAATATAAGATCAATAGCCATATCCAAACTCATCAAGAATCTTGTCATTTCTTGCACGGTGATAGTTACAGGTCCTCCCTTTTTAATTTGATCCACAAACAACGGAATTGCTGACCCTCTTGATGCTAAGACATTTCCATACCTTGTACAAATAAATCTTGTATTAGAGGACTTTAGATTTCCTTCTGTAAAAATTCTCTCCTGGATTGATTTGGTCATGCCCATGACATTAACGGGTTTGCACGCTTTATCAGTTGAGACACCCACTGCAGTATCAACCCTAAAGTTATCGTTTGCGATAGCTGTGACAATATTGTTTGCCCCATGTATATTAGTTTGCACTGCCTCAAAAGGGAAATATTCACAAGTCGGTACTTGTTTCAGCGCAGCTGCATTGATAACAATATCTACGCCTTTTAGCGCTGTTTGCACAGATTGAAGATTACGAACATCCCCAATGTAGAATTCCAAAACTTCATTCGTTTCATGATAAATAATTTCATCTGTTGCTGCAAATTTATGTTTCCACTCCAGACGCATTTGATGTTGCTTCGCCTCATCGCGTGAAAAAACTGTTAGTTTAGAGGGGGTGCCATGCTCACCTGTCAGAATTCTTGAAACAAGCTTCTGCCCCAGGGAACCAGTACCTCCGGTTATAAGAATTTTTTTATCTTTAAATATCATATCTACCTTTCTTCTGAATGCGCATCATAGTGCCGAGTAGCTGTAACCAAAGTTCTTAAAGTGATCTAAAGTTTAAAGTGAGCAAAAGTTAGGGATTAGAAACGCCATTTCTCGTAATCCGGAATCCTTTTGGTAAAATCTTTTATCATCTCATCCCATGTAGGAATATAAATATGCGTCAACTCTCTAAACCTTGTTGAGTCTAGACTTCTGTCTATTACGACACTTTCATCAGAAACAACTTCAATGTCCAACTTTAAAACCTCTTTTAGTTTACTTAATAAATCATACTTATTTACTGGTTCGCTTGATACATGGTATAGTCCATCTACAGTCGGATGACCTTCAATCAAACTGGCAATAATCTCCGCCAGTATATAGGTTGTTAACCCAGAAAAAATTGCTCTTCGGTAACCACGAACTCTCCCTTTTTGTGAGAGGAACCATTCAAAAAGACTACTTGTCCCATACAGTTGTCTACCCACAATTGATGTCCGCAACGTCAAACAACCATTCCCAGTCACCTCACCTAAAAACTTAGTCCTCCCATACAGATCATACGCATCTGAAATATCACTCTCTACATATCCTCCTTTTTTACCTGAAAATACACAATCTGTACTAATATGTATTAATCGAATATTACGTTCAGTACACATTTCACCCAATCTGTGTGGAAACAGCGCATTCATAGAGATAGAAGGAATGGGAAATTTTGCATTCGGTAATTGTTTAATAATCCCTGCACAATTCACAATAATATCTGGCTCTGCTGAGTCTAATACTCTTCCCAGGTCACTATCACTAAGGACATTAGTGTTACTTATTATTCTTTTATCATTCTGGCTAAAAAGTGAACATTTTCCACTGAGTTCTTCAAGGTTACCACGGATAGAACCAAAAGTATTATGTCTGTCCTTTAAATTCAACCAAACAGCATGTCCAAGCATGCCAGTTATACCTAAAATTAAGATTCTCATATTTAATTGGCCACTAAATCACCCCAGTTAAATAGTCTTTGAATTTAACGGGGCAGGCACGAAAGAGCACGAAAACTAATATAAACAAAAAAACTTTCTATCACGCCAAGGCGCAAAGAACGCAAAGAGCATAAAGCTGATGGTCATAGGTGATTGGCAAAGACCCTGAAAGCATAAAAAAGGCTGATAGTTGATAGCTGATAGGTAATAGCAAAATGTCAAAGACCTGAGATCAGAAGTCAGTAATCAATCCAGATCAAAGTCTTCTCTCCAGTCTTCCTCTTCTTTCCACACAGGCTGTTCACTTTTCAACAGAACAAAATCACTCAATTCTACTTATCTCACTAGATTCATATTTATTCAAGATTGACAAGTAATTCAATTTCGTTAAGGACATTAGCTAAATCTAAAGATGCAGAGGAAACAATATTGTCTTCACTTCCTTCATGTTTATGATGAGGGTATGTTGATAATTTTAATTTTCTGTGGTGGCCAGAATTGTCATAACGAAACACCAACTTATCTGATGAATCCATGTATTGGTAAACATACATTAAACGATCTATCGTCAATTCTACATCTACAAATTCACGCCAATATAAATTCGACTCATCCAGAAATTGGAGCTTACCTCGTATGAAACCTTCATGTGTTCCTCGTTTCTCAAGCGTAACACTTGATAATTGGACAATCGAACTTGATTCAACAATTTTTTGGATCTGGCGGAAATAACCATTAATCCGCAAATTTGATATCCCTTAATGCCTCAGTCTTCTCCACTAAACATTTTAACATCCTTGACTCGCCAATCCATTCTGCAAATTCCATGGTTTCTTCAATTTCATTATTTTCATAGTTGGAGATGAAATCTTGAGTAAGCATCTGATGTTTCTTCTCAAATTCTTGTAGTCTTTGTTCTGTTTGCCGTATACCTGTTTCCAATAAGCGCAACTCATTAGCCAGCGCTGCTTCAACCAATGGCTTAATTTGTCGATCTCTTTTGGAAATTAATTTGACATCATTCATCCAATCCTCCTTTTAAGCATGTAGCAACAAAATTAATATCTGATTTTTAATTAAATTTTCTATGGCCATCATTAGGACTCTCATAATATCCTATCTAAAGTGTACCCACCAAAAATTTCTCAGTAGAAAGGTGTTAATAATGCAAAGAGCATAAAGCTGATAGGTCATAGCTCATAGACACAACCAAGTTTTAAGTGTCTTATGTGATCTAAAGTGCCTAAAGTTAGTTAATAATAATTCAGAAATTCAAGAATTTGGAAATTTAAGAATTAATGTTTATTGCGAGTCACTGATACTAATTGGCAATAGAACTGACTGGCATTAAAAAAGGCTGATAGTTGATAGCTGGTGGGTGATAGCAAAATGTCAAAGACCTGAGATCAGAAGACAGAAGGCAGAAATCAGTCCAGATCAAAGTCTTCTCTCCAGTTCTTCTCTTCTTTCCATTCAGGCTGCTCTTTCTTCGACAGGACAAAATCGCCGAGAACCAGCGTATCCATTTCTGTGCGCATAAAACACCTATATGCATCTTCAGGAGTACAGACTATTGGCTCACCACGCACATTGAAGCTTGTATTAACAATCATTGGACATCCTGTTATTTCGTAAAATTTTTTAATCATTCTATAGTACAGTTGATTATGTTTTCCATCCACTGTCTGAATCCTCGCACTGTAATCAACATGTGTAACTGCTGGAATTTCAGACCGTGGTATATTCAGCTTGTCTATTCCAAAAAGGTTTTTATGTTCGCTTGTCATTGGTAGCCTTTTTCCCTTTTTTACTGGTGCTACCATGAGCATATAAGGGCTCTCCTGATCATGCTCAAACCATTCCGACACATGCTCCAACAGAACCGATGGGGCAAAGGGACGGAAGGACTCACGATACTTTATCTTAAGGTTCATCTTCTTCTGCATCTCTGGGTTTCTGGGATCTCCTATAATTGATCGCGCACCAAGTGCCCTCGGCCCAAATTCCATCCTTCCCTGAAACCATCCTATAATTTCACCCATCTCCAAGCGTTTCGCAACCTCTTCACAAAGATCTGCATCAATATACTCTCTATAAGGATAATTGTTTTCATTCAGAAATTTTTTAATTTCGGCATTGTTAAAGTGTGGTCCCAGATAGCTACCGTATTGCTTATCTTTCTTTCCATCAGCTTCTCTTGGATTGTCTAGATAGTGATGCCATATGGCCATGGCAGCGCCTAAAGCCCCTCCAGCATCCCCTGCAGAAGGTTGAACCCAAATATTCTTGAAAGGTCCTTCCCTTAAAAGCCTCCCATTTCCCACACAGTTGAGAGCCACTCCTCCGGCCATACATAGATTCTTCTGGCCTGTCTGCTCATAAACATATTTCCCAATCCTTAACATGATTTCTTCTGTAACCTTCTGTATGGAAGCAGCTATGTCCATCTCTCGTTGGGTAACTTTCTCTTCCGGCTTCCTTGGCGGACCACCAAAGAGTTTGCTGAACTTGCGATTGGTCATTGTCAGGCCCTGACAGTAGTTAAACTCTTTCATATTCATCCTGAAACTTCCATCATCTTTTATATCAATCAATTCATTCATTATTAAGTCCACATACGTCGGTTCTCCATAAGGCGCCAACCCCATAACTTTATACTCACCAGAATTTACCTTAAAACCAGTATAATAGGTGAAAGCTGAATAAAGCAGTCCGAGAGAGTGTGGAAATGAGATCTGCTCTTTTATTTCTACAATATTCCCCTTGCCAACACCCCATGTTGTAGTAGCCCATTCACCTACACCATCAAAGCATATAACCGCAGCCTCTTCGTATGGCGAGGGGAAGAAAGCACTTGCTGCATGAGATTCATGGTGCTCTGTAAAGAGCACTTTTCCTTTCCAGCCAAGTTCTTTCTTTATAATCTTTGGAAGGTGAAGTTTTTTACTTAACCATAATGGTATCGCCTTTCTGAGACTTATCCAACCCCCGGGAACATAACTCAGATAAGTCTCCAGAAGGCGATCAAACTTGAGTATGGGTTTGTCATAAAAAACAACATGTTCTACTTCTGTTATACTAATTCCAGCCTCCTTCAAGCAATACTCAGCAGCCAATCGTGGAAAGCAATCATCATGCTTCTTGCGCGTAAATCGCTCTTCCTGGGCCGCAGCCAGAATATCTCCGTCTTTTAGAAGAACTGCAGCGCTGTCGTGGTAGTATGCTGAGATGCCTAGTATGTATGTGGTCAAAGTGACTAAAGTGAGCTAAAGTTGAAAGTACAATAAAATATTTGAATCTCGCAAAGACGCAGAGTGCGCTCCCCGGACAAAAGGCGCCGAGGACAAGAAGGGTAAAAAAACTGATAGTTCATAGCTCATTGTTTATAATTGATTGGTAAAGGCCCTGACGGTGTCAATAGTTATTAGCACAAATAAGTTTTAAGTGCCTTAAGTGATCTAAAGTTAGTAAAAACAATTCAAGAGTTCCCGCCTAACAAACTGGCTGGCAGACAAGGAAAGTTGTAATGTTTACCATGTGATGATATGGCATTTAGAAAAAATAACAATTAGCTGATTAGACAAAACCATCAAGGATGCACGTCTTCTGGCAATTTGTTAATGACAGCGGCATAGATCGTTTCAGAGGCTTTTATAGCTTCATTGAATTCGTCAATATCAGGTTCCAATATTTCTCCTGGATAGCGATATAAAGTTGCGTAAGGGGTCAAAAGTTCTCCACTATCTAGCAGTGCTGATACCGAATGGTCTACTGAAGTTGCCAAATTTATCAACACTTGCAAATCATGTGTCTTTTCAAACCGCTGATCGTGAAAAAGCAAGAAAGCCTTTGATAGCTTTCTCTGCAGCCTGCTGACAATGATAGATAGCTGTATCAAGGTACGGATTATCTCCTTCTGATAGCGTTATTGCTGAAGCATTATCATGATGCGCTTTTAATAGCCAATTACGTACAAGTTCCTTTTTGCCCTCATCCATAAAGCATCTTGCCTTGTTCAAGAACCTCGCATTCAAGAGATGCATGAACGTTACGATATTTCTCAATCTCGGCATGTGTTTTAACAATAATATCCTTTGGAATGTTTAGTTCTCTTAGACATCGATGTGCAAGCACAGCCCTCTTTGTTGGAGAAAGATCACTATCGTGTACAATCACCATGATATCAACATCACTGTTTTTATCAGGTTGTCCCCATGCATGTGAACCAAAAAGGATAATCTTTTCAGGATGAAACTCTGCAACTAGTCGTTGTATAATTTTTTTTATTAATTCCGAAGTCAGCATTTCCATAATTTCACTTCAAGTGTTTTTACTTCACTAATTACAATCTGTGTTCTACATAATCTATGACAAATTTTGTACTCATAGCCATAACCAAGTTTTAAGTGCCTAAAGTTTAAAGTGAGCTAAAGAAACTCAATCTCGCCAAGTCGCAAAGAACGCTCCCCGGACAAAAGGCGCCGAGGACAAGAAGGGTAAAAAAGCTGATAGTTCATGGTTATAGCCTTGACGGGCATTAAAAAAAGCTAATGGCTAATGGTGAGACATGACGTTGATTGTGAATTCGTCATCTTTATAAAACCATAAAGAGCATTGTGCATGACGAATCAAGGTTTCTTTATAGAACGATAATTTTTGCTCCTGTGTTCAATCTCATAAATCTTTACATGTTTTGTTGCGACATAAATCCAATAAAGAATACGGTAATCTCCTGCTCTTATTCTACAAAGGCCGCGTAGATCGTCAGGTAATGCAGTAAGAGGATGATGAATCATTTTATCAGCGTTCTCTACAAGCCAATTAATTTTTTGGGCAATTCGCGTTTGTATTGGTTTATCAAGTCTCTTAAATGCTTCTTCTGCATCACACAGAATTGTTATTTTATACATAGTTCTTTTTTAAGCACTTCCCACTTCTTCCCCTTACCCTTAATATCCTCTTGTCTTGCGTTCCGCATTCTTTTTATGAATTCAGGGTTTTTTGACAGAAGCCAGTCTTCAAGATCTTCTATTGTATCAGCAGACTTAAATACACTTAATGGAAATGTGACAGTATCTTCTTTCTTCTTTGTTAATGGCATTTGATTATTCTCCCTTTCAATCATTTATTTAATAACATTTTAAAAAGCAACAATTTGTTAAATTTCTTTTAGTGCATCATCAAGATTTAGAGGTACTTCGCTTTTGACCTCATTCATTGCCTGTACTAAACCTTCATCTTCAATACAACCAAGGAAACGTTGATAATCATGAAAATCCATAATTATCTTGGTAATGTGTCCTTCAGTATCAGTTATTAATTCCTTCGCAAAAGGAAGTTTTTTTGTTTCCATCTTTATATCTCCAAATAAAACGAATGAAGTAAATCAAAAACATTTCAATTACGCTCTTCGTACAAATGGCGCCGAGGACAAGAAGCCACAATGAACACATTGAATAATAACTATATTTCCTCTAAATCACACGAAAAGGCACGAAGAAGATTTTAATGATTAATAGTCTAAAATATTAAAAAAGGGCGTATATGAATGGTGCTACAGCACTTGACTCTGTGAATACTATCAGAGCACCTAGTAAGACAAGAATAATGATGATCGGTAATAACCAGAATTTTTTTCTGACCTTCATAAATGCCCAAAACTCTAATAATAGTCCCATTTTATTCCTTTCCTAAAATTGTCTTTCATAACGTTTTTTGTCTTTTAAGCCTGCTATTTCATAAGGCTCCCAGTATGTGCCTTTTTCCTGCATCTTTCGCTTCATTGGATCTTTACCTAATAATCGCATCATAAGTCCGATTGGGATGAAGATCAATATGAACACAATGCTTAAAAGAATCTGAGTATTAAACCACCCCACAGCATGTGCAATCTTTAACCATAATTTAAAAACAGGCCGAAGGATAGTGGGAGCAAAGGCTACAATGGGTAGTAAAACAAAACTTATACCACTTAACACATAGCTCTCGATTGACGGGTAATGTCTCCACGCAATGACTCCAAATATTGCGGAGAATATTAAGAAGACTATACGTATATCACGTTTTTCTTTGTTAGCCACTAAAACACACTAAAGAACACGGAAATTAAAAAAAGAATTATATTGCCACTAAATCACACGAAATGGCACAAAACAATGTTAAACAAAAGTAGAAAAAGATTAAAAGACAAGTCTTTTTATGGTTGCTTTGGGATGATAGAAGTTTACTAGTAAACCCACCTTGATTCCTGAAGCTTTTAGATAGTTTAATATTTGTGCTTCGTACGCCCCGGTAATTTTTTCCTGAGCTTTGAGTTCCAAGATAACCTTGCTTTTAACAACCACATCTGCAAAATATTCTCCAACTATATTGCCTTTGTAACTTACATTTATTGGCACTTGAGATTCTGCTTGAAGACCTTTAGATTTCAGTTCTTGAAGAAGTGCTTTTTCGTAGACTTTTTCCAGGAAACCATGACCGAGAACACGATAGACTTCGAAAATACATCCCTGTATTCTGTACACTAAATCTTCTTCGAATAATTCAGACATACTTTATTGGCCACCAAAACATATAAAAGGATACAAAAAAAGAGGAAATGAATTATATTGCCACTAAATCACACGAAAGGGCACGAACAAAGACAAAGAAAAGGCATTTTCTCACGCTAAGACGCAAAGAGCGCAAAGGATAAAAAAACTGATGGTTGATAGCTCATCTATAATTGAGTTACTGTTTTATGCATTATCCCAGTTATGATCGAGAGATGCAGGGCATTGGCTGGAATGTGCAGGTTGAAGTCGGTCAGGCTGTGGACAATGATATACGTTATACAGCCAAAACACCCTACCGTGACCCCTCTTACAAATGAGTTTTTTCTCCGGAACCATAATTTAATTACAATAAACAGATAATAGACAGCGCCTGCAATGACTATAAAAAAACCTGTAAATCCCATATCAGAAATAAGTTCCAAATAGTCATTATGTGCATGATCGTATAATTTTTGAGCTTTGATAGTCTTATATTTCGGAAATACATATTCGTATGTTCCCAGTCCGGTTCCCAATGCAGGAAAGTCCTTTATCAGGTTGTAGGTATCATTCCAAATGTGTGTCCTTCTTCCTTCTGCTTCAATATCCACAGAAGTATTAGAAAATTTCTTGACTACAGGATTCAGTCCTATCCATACCGCCATAAGACAAATAGGCAAAACAATAATAAGCAATTTTTTTATAGATACTTTTTTAGATATCATAATACTCATAAGAATAACAGCAGTTACAAAGCTGCATATTCCCATCCTTGATCCGGATAAAATCAGTGCGGAAGACATTATTAATATCAGAAATGAGAGAAGTCCAGCTCTGGTACCTATTAAATTTATAATTTGGATCAATCTCTGGCGCCACTGCGTTTCATCGGTTCTTGGAATTTTCGAAAGCAAATATGTCAGATATCCAAAGCTTATACAGATTACAAATGCCATGTACCCCGAATAATGGTTCAGATTCACATAGGTACCTGTGACAAAATTAATAGCCTGATGATTATAAATATTCTTCATGAAAAGCGAGTTTTTGAAGCCGCCCAGACATTCCAATAGTCCATATATAGATTCAAGACTACCCATAATGATCAAGACAATTATAAGTCGTGTCACGAGGTTCTTGATTCGGGAACGATGCTTTCCTGTTTTCGGTTGTCTGTTTGCAGTTGATGGATTGTAATTTACGATGAGAAAGAATATTCCCACATAAGCCACAATCTTGAAAAGTTCAGTTTTAGTAGCATGCCTGTATACACTGATTGATTGCCAAGAAGAGATTTGAGATTTATGATTTACGATTTGGGATTCGGAGATAGAAGATTGTTGATTGGTCATGGTTGATAGCTCATGGTTCATAGCTGATGGTTGCCAGTCTGGTATTGTTGTTTTGTATAGTTTATAGGTGCTAGGGCTCAAGGTTTTCAAGACTCCGGGCGGTAGTGGTGCAAGCTGGAACAGGATCAATCCAATAAACAGTATAATTGGTATTGTCAGCGGTGTTTTTATGAAACCTAATCGGTTAACCAGCAGAGAGGATAGATGACTATCTGAGTTCCGAGTTCGACCTGAGGAAGTATGCCTTGTGTTGCTCAGGTCAGGGAGTTCGGAGTTCGGGGTTACACCAGCTTTGGAAAGTCGGCGACCCACCCCTTCCGGTTTGGGCAAGTTGACGATTGAAAGTTTGGGATCGGACTGCACGTTTGGAAATATTGTCGTCTTATTAATATTTATCATCGCAAGTCTGACAATCCAGACTATAACCATAATGCAGATAGTGAGCTCCATAATTGTATACGCCCATGGGTGAACAGCACCGAAAGCAATTGGGGTGAATACTATCAGAAAGATTATTCCCCACTCGATTATTTTGTTGGCGACTCTTAGGTAGCTATTTTTATTATAGGCCACGAAAACACACTAAAGAGCACGGAAAAAGTAAAAACAATGACAGGTTTATCACGCGAAGGCGCAAAGAACGCTCCCCGGACAAAAGGCGCCGAGGACAAGAAGGAAAAAAGAAGCTGATAGGTCATCGCTCATGGTTGATTAGTAAATATTCAACAATGAGTAGCGTATATAACTAAACAATATATGAGTTTTAGATGTTATTCCATTCATCTACTGAAATGTCTCTATTAAGCTTTTCTTTAACTTGTCTTAATAGCATTTTCATCTGTAGAACTGAGTATTCACGATTACTGGGTATAACCTGTTTATAAGATCTGTATCTCATGATTCCATGCCTACCACCTGTCTCAAAATCGCTGAATCCATGTTTCTTTAGTTTCCTAATAAAGTCTCTTCTCTTGCACGGCACCCATTTATGCACCAACAGTTTCATTTGGATTCAGGCTGATCCCTTCGATAACAGGTATTTTATCGCCGTGTCTCAGCCCATTGATAAGCCAATCTTCTAAAGCAAAGTGAAGTTCTTTTTGACATTCATAAAGAGTAGTTCCGAAGGCAATGGTTCCTGCACAGATTTGTATTTTTCCGCAGTAAGATCCATCTTCTAGTATTTCGTATTCAGCATTACTCATTGCTTTCTCAATGTATTGTGTAAGCATTGTAAGTCTCCAAAGTATATGGTTAAACGTCCCGAAAATATTACTATAATTTGGGAAAAATCCTAACAGATTGCCAATAATTATTAGCCACTAAATCACACGGAAATAAATAAGTAAAAAAAGAATGATGAGTCTTAGCTGATGGCTCATTGCTCATAGACACAAGTAAACAAAATTAATACATTTCCTTCTCAATCCTGGTTTGTACTGGAATTTTTTAATTTTAAAGTAAGCGACTGAATCTCGTCCTTAAGCTTATCGTATTCCTCTAACCTCTCTTTTAGGAACATTTTTGTTATCTCCGTTTTCTCTCTTATTCCTTTAGGTGTAAGGATATACAAATATGCTGTCTTTTTACGGGAATTTTTAAATCTTTTAAGTTTGATAGTCCCTTTTTTGGCAAGAGCCTGGATAAGATAGTTTGTCTTTCCTAAACTGAAATTAAATTTTTCAACTATCTCACGCTGAGTTGATTCCGGATTATCATGAATGTAGTTGAGCAGTTTTACAGTTTCTTCAAGATGTTTCATTTGTTACAAAAAAAAAGACAAATTATCTAGCTACGAAAACACACGAAAGAGCACTAAAAAAAGTAAAAATAAAGGCAAGTTTATCACGCCAAGTCGCCATGAACGCAAAGGAAAAACAAGAAATTCGCAAATAGTCATTGGTCATTGATCAAAAGAGCAGGGAAAAATAAAGAAAGACACGAATTTCACGAATTAACACGTAAAAAGCACAAGCAAAAAAACCTTTCTATCACGCCAAGGCGCAGAGAACGCTCCCCGGACAAAAGGCGCCGAGGACAAGAAGGAGAAGATGATTATAAAGAGCTATTAAAAAAGGTACAACTAAAGATGAATTGAGGCTCATGGGTGATTGTTCATAGAACAAAAACGAAAGGTAAAAATAATGTTGCCACTAAATCACACGAAAGGATGGACACAGCTCCGCCACGTCAGTTACATATTCGTAACCAAAATAACTATCCACCCCACACCTACCACATCAGGATAGAAAAAGTTACTCTGACAAGCTATGAATCAAAACGGATAAGAAGAGTAAAATACCTAAGATTAGCTAATGTTGTTATTTTTTATATATGGCGACTCTCACTCTTCATTAAATAAATAAT
>Ga0257124_1001480_pt1 | contig 17069 bp, 13 predicted proteins | sample SI106_150metaG_FD_190154 | JGI IMG/M metagenome (GOLD analysis project Ga0257124, IMG submission 190154) | Marine microbial communities from Saanich Inlet, British Columbia, Canada - SI106_150 | ecosystem: Environmental > Aquatic > Marine > Inlet | place: Canada: British Columbia | collected...
ACGCTAGACTACAAAAAACCAATGGATGTGTACCAAGAAAGTATAAAATTAAACCAGAATAAGAAGAAGGCTTCTTAGGATGTTCTATATAAGAAATTTTAAAAAGTTGTCAGAGGTTTTGGGGTGATAAAATTAATAGTGATTTACAAAATTTTTCCGAAGGTTTACTTGCTGATTATTAAATTTTAATCCATCTTATTTAAGGTGCAGTTCAAACACGTTCTCCTTCTCTTTTGAGTTCTGATAATCTATTGTTTTCCAAATAATAAAAATACATTTTCCATGTTAAACCTATATAATTTCTTATTGTTAATTTTTTTTCATGTGAATGATATTTATCAAGTTTATTTACTAACTTTCTGATAAAAATCTGCCTGTTTGAGGTTCTTTTTTGATTTTTCGGAAAATTACTAACAAAGAATATTTAATAATGAATGAATAATTTTTATAAAGGTTGTTGAACGATGATTAATAAAGAAAAGACTGTATATGTGGGTATGAGTGCTGATTTATTACACCCAGGACACATAAATTTATTGAAACAAGCTGCCAAGAGAGGCGATGTGGTTGTTGGTTTGCTAACTGATACTGCAATTGCGAGTTATAAAAGACTTCCGTACATGTCTTATGAACAAAGAGAAATTGTAGTTAAGAGTATAAAGGGCGTATCTAAAATCATGCCACAACATAGTTTGGATTATAGTGAAAATCTTGAAAAATTAAAGCCAGATTTTGTAATTCATGGAGATGACTGGAAAGAAGGTATTCAGAAGAATACACGGAAACAGGTTATTGATGTGTTAAAAAAATGGGATGGTGAGTTGATTGAAATGCCTTACACCAAAGGTATTTCATCGACACAATTAATTAATGCAGAGTTAGGGGTTGGGGTAACAGCAGATATTAGAAGGAGTCGTCTAAGACGCCTAATTCATGTAAAGCCAATAGTTAGAATCCTTGAGGCTCATAATGCCCTAAGTGGGCTAATTGCAGAAACATTGGCTGTAGATCGAAAAGGTAAGCCGGCTATTTTTGATGGAATATGGTCCAGCTCTTTAACAGATTCAACAGCTAAGGGTAAGCCAGATATAGAAGCAATTGATATGACTTCACGTATTAACGCAGTAAATGACATATTCGAAGTTACAAGCAAGCCAATGATATTTGATGCTGATACTGGAGGAAGGACTGAACATTTTGAATTTACAGTTAAAAGTTTGGACCGAATTGGAGTTAGTGCAGTTGTTATTGAAGATAAGACAGGTCTTAAAAAAAATTCACTATTTGGTAATGATGTTAAACAAACTCAAGATTCTATTGAAAATTTTTGTAACAAAATTCAGAGAGGAAAGGCATCCCAAATTAGTGATGATTTTATGATTATCGCACGTATTGAGTCACTTATCTTGGAAGCTGGTATGTCAGATGCCCTTGTTCGGGCTGAAGCCTATATTGAAGCTGGGGCTGATGGAATCATGATCCATTCTAGGCATCAAGATCCAGGTGAAATAATGGAATTTATGAAAAAATTTAGAGCGATAGATGAATATACGCCAGTAGTGGTTGTCCCTACTAGTTTTAACTCCGTCACAGTAGAAGAGTTTGAAAAAATGGGAATAAACGTTGTTATTGCAGCCAATCATATGTTGCGAGCAGCCTATCCAGCAATGTTAAAAGTTGCTAAATCTATTTTAAAAAATGGAAGGAGTTTAGAGGCCGAAGCTGATTGTATGTCTATCAAAGAAATTTTAGAATTTATACCTGGAACTAAGTAATGATTAGCCCAGAATTTTTTTTTAATGCCTGTAAAAGTGAAGGCGTTGATTTTTTCTCTGGAATTCCAGATTCTCTGCTAAAAAATATTTGTTCTTATATTGAAGATAATACGCCACTAGAAAACCACATTATTGCAGCAAATGAAGGCAATGCACTTGCGATAGGAATTGGCTATCATCTATCAACAGGCAAAACGCCTTTGATATATATGCAAAATTCTGGGCTAGGAAATGCGATTAACCCGTTACTTTCACTAGCAGATCAGGACGTATATTCAGTTCCACTATTGATGATGATTGGTTGGCGGGGAGAGCCTGGTATAAAGGATGAGCCTCAACATAAAAAGCAAGGCAGGGTTACAGTTGCTTTGTTAGAGGCCATGGAAATTCCATATAAAGTGTTAACAGCAGACAATAATATTGGAGAAGTGGAAGAAGCGTTAAAGGCAATGTTATCAGTTACTAGAGAAGAAAATAAACCTTGCGCACTTTTGATCAAAAAAGGTCTTTTTGAAGAGTATAAATATCAATCAGATATGTCTTATGAACGACCATTGTATAGGGAGCAAGCGATAGAAATTGTTGTGGATAGTTTAAATGAGGCAGATATTGTTGTATCTACAACTGGAGTGGCTTCTAGAGAATTATTTGAGTACAGAGAAAAATTGAACATAGGGCATAAAAAGGATTTTCTAACTGTTGGTGGAATGGGACACTCTAGTCAGATTGCTCTTGGCGTTGCTTTGCAGAAAAAAGATAGGAACGTTTACTGTTTGGATGGAGATGGCTCTCTTATTATGCATATGGGCGCTTTAGCAATTAATGCCAGCATGAATTGTAAAAATTTCAAACATATTATATTTAACAATAGTGCACATGATTCAGTTGGTGGGCAGCCTACAGTTGGCAGGAAGATAGATATAATGTCTATTGCTCTGCATGCAGGGTATAAATGGGGGGAAGTAGTTAGTAAGGAGTCTGAAATTAGACTAGCTTTAAATGAGATGGCAAATATAAAAGGACCTGCACTGCTTGAAATACAGGTTAAGAAAGGGTTTAGAAAGAGTTTGGGAAGGCCAACAACTACACCAATTCAAAATAAAGAAATGTTTATGAGCTTTGTTAAAGGGTGAAGTGTAGTGAATCAAAAAGTATTCATTGGTGTTGGCTGTATTGATAGTATTCAGGAGATAATAAAAGAGTCACATACTAAGAAGGTACTTTTGGTGACAGGTAAGAAATCTTATGTTGCTTGTAACGCCAAAAGTCAGATTGATAAAATATTAAATAATATATATAAAGAGCAATTTAATCAATTTGAAGTTAATCCAAAATTAGAAGATGTGCATACCGGTATACGGTTGTTAAAAAATACTAAGTTTGATTTAGTAATTGCTGTAGGCGGTGGAAGTGTTATTGATATGGCGAAGTTGATCAATATTCTTGCAGTGCAAAAAGATAGCAATTTAGTGAAGTATATTAATGATAGTACATTGGTAACAAAGAGAGGATTGCCTTTAGTTGCTATACCGACTACGGCTGGCACAGGAAGCGAAGCTACATGTTTTTCAGTAGTATATTTAGATAATGTTAAATATTCTTTGTCGCATCGGTTTATGCTGCCAGATTATGCAATTATTGATGCAGAGTTAAGTTATAATTTGCCTTCATATATTGTTGCATCTAGTGGCATGGATGCGTTATCACAGGCAATTGAATCTTATTGGTCGATCAGATCAACAAAAAAAAGTAAAAAAATTGCTTTAGAAGCAATTACTTTAATACTTGGGTCGTTAAAAAATTCAGCAAAAGGCAGTCAACATGATAAAGTTATAATGTCAAAATCAGCTCATTTAGCTGGAAAAGCTATAAATATTACTACCACAACAGCTCCGCATGCTATTTCATATCCAATAACCTTGTATTTTGGACTACAGCATGGACATGCTGTAGCGTTAACACTAGGGTATTTTTTCGAAATAAATTACAACTTTGTGGATACTGATGTTTTGGATGACAGAGGTGCTGAATATGTGAGAGACACCATGATGGAGTTATTTAATATATTTGGCGTCAAATCTGCATTAGATTGTAAAATAAAATGGCATAATTTAATGAAATCAATAGGGTTGGAATACAATATTAAGAATATTGGCATATCTTCAGAGCGTGAAATTGATAAAATTATTAATAATGTTAATATTGATAGACTAAAGAATAATCCAGTACGCATGTCTAAACGCTCCTTAAAAGAGTTGTTTATTACAATGACAATAAACAAGGGGTTAGTTTTATGAATAAAAAGGCGCGTGTACTACTTCTTGGACCAAATTTAAAAGGGGTTGCTAAAGGTTTGAATCGAATTCAACCGGCATTAGGTCTGATGTTGTCTGCTTCAGTAATAAGGAATAATGGTCATAAAGTTAAAATACATGATTGCGCACTTGAAGGATGGGACCATAGGGCTAAGATAAATGATACTATGGTAATGATCGGACAAACAGATGAAGAGTTAGAGAGTGTTGTTTCTGATTTTTCACCAGATATTGTTGGTATATCAGCCCTATTCTCCAACCTTATGGAGTCTGCTCATAATATCGCTAAGATTGTTAAAAAGGTCAATCCTAAAATTGTAGTTATTTTGGGGGGTAATCATATTTCATCTGCAATTAGAGATTATCTTTATTCTAAATCTCACCAGGATCCACTCTTCCCTCCCAAACTTATCGACCTTGAGGACTCAAATATTGATTTTGCTATGCATGGAGAAGTTGATTTTGAATTTCCTAGGTTTGTTGATGTATTAATTAATAGTGGTGATATTTATAGCATTAAAGGCTTAGCATTCAAAGACCGTAGTAACTTATTGGAGTCATTTTATATTTCTGAAATACCGGATAAAATTTCAGATCTGGACTCACTGCCTATGCCATCCCGTGATTTGGTTAATATGGAAAAATATTTTGATATAGGAGCCTTTCATTCACCAAAGTCACGCTCAAAACGCGTATTGAGTGTTATGGCCTCTAGAGGGTGCCCAGAAAAATGTACTTTTTGCACCACTCCAGATATGTGGGGTGCAAAAGTTCGTTGGCGCTCTACAAAAAATATCATTACTGAAATAAAAAATGGAATTCGTGATTATGATATTGGTGAATTACAGTTTGAGGATGATACTATTACTGCACGAAAGAAAAATTTGCTCGAACTCTGTACTGAATTAAAAAAAATTGGCCTTCCTTGGTGCACTCCAAATGGTGTTAAGGTGAACTACCATGAGCCTGCCCAATTAGAGATGTTTAGAGCTATGGCCGATTCTGGATGTTATCAAATAACTCTAGCTTGTGAAACTGGTGTGCAAAGTGTTATGGATAGAATTATCAAGAAAAAACTTAACATAAACTCCATCTATCCAGCTATTACTAATGCGAAAAAATCAGGTATGCTCGTACATACATTTTGGATATTAGGTTTTCCTGGAGAAACTTACGAAGAAATACAGCAAACTATTGATTTTGCCTTAAAATCTGGTGCAGATAGCTTCTCTTTTGCTATATTAAGCCCTCTTCCAGGTACGCCTATTTATAGAAATGTTATTCGCAATAATTTATTTTGGAAAGGTATTGGTATAGACGATCTTTTATATAGATCTTCGTTACTTAAAGTAGATGGATTTGATGATGCTGACCAGTTTGAAAAATTTGTATCTGAAGCTAATTTTAAGGCAAATAATATATTGTTAGAAGATAACCCAGAGCGTTTTAAACTTAAGTATGGAAAATTTTATGATGATAGTGCTCTACAAAAACAAACGTAAAAAAAACTAATAAATTACTTACTATAGAATGAAATAATTTTTTTAAAACTGTAGCTTAAAAATACAAAATGGAAGATTTAGATGAATTAAGATTTATTGCTGTATCTGGTTATGGCTGGAGCGGGTCTGGAGCATGTATTGATATTTTAAGGGAGTTTAAAGGCGTAAACGGCCCCAACAATGAATTTAGAATAATAAAAGATCCGTATGGACTATTGGATTTAGAAAATTCACTTGTAGACAACTGGGATTTTGTTAGACATGATGTGGCAATAAAAGATTTTCTAAAATACTGTAAAGTTCTGGGTAGGGGCGCAGGCTTATTCAAAAAAGAAGGTAGAAATTTTTCTAAAATACTAAATACAGATTTTGTTAGGGAATCTGCAAGGTATATTTCTAATATATTAGATTTTAAATATGAAGGATTTAGCATAATCCATAGATACAAATTTACTGCATATCAAGCATTTGTTTATAAAATAAAATGCAAATTTAAGCGCCCTATCTATACAAATATGTACTTTTCAAAGCCTTCTAGAGATAAATTTATTGTTGAAACAAGAAAATATTTAATAAGTTTATTCAGTCAATATGCTAAAAATAATAATTTGGATACTATATTATTAGACCAGGCAATATCTGTTTCTTCAATAGAACAATCCATGAAATATTTTGATAATTTAAAAGTTATTATTGTAGATAGAGATCCTAGGGATATATATGTTGATATGATTGATGGAAAATTCTTATTAAGTTATGACATTTCAAAATCAGGAGATGTTGATAAATATATAAATTGGCATAAAAAAACTAGAGATAATATTAAAAATATAAAAAGTGATAGTATTCTTTTTTTAAGGTTTGAAAATTTGGTCTTCGACTATCAAAATAGTATTGATGAGATAAGTAAATTTATTGGACATGACCGCATTCACATTAGCCAAAGAAAATATTTCATTCCAAAAATATCGGCCAATAATATTGGAATATGGAAAAAATACGGCAAACAGGAAGAGATTAACAAAATCAAGTCAGAATTACACTATGACTATCATGAATAATGATGAATTTAGACATAAAGCAAGTGGTCATTATCCAAGCTTTATATTGACTTACAATATCAATACAGGGGACTTAAGTAAGAATAATATAGGAATATATCCTAATCCCATGGAAGTGGATACGCAAGAGTTTAAAATGATATTATTTGGCTCTCCTATAGTTAAAAATATTGTTAATAAGAAGGATGTTATTAGCAAGGTGTTGTTACACAGAAAGCTTGATCAAAGTTATATCAAAACCATAAATGGCGAGTTTTTAATAATACTGATTGATAAAAAAAAGAATACACTATCTATCGCCAATGATAGATTCTCTTCTATTCAATTGTATTACTACCAAAACAAAAAAGAAGTAATTTTATCATTTGCTTATCTGGATATATTAAAGATAGTAAAAAATAAAATTGGCTTTAAAATGCGTGGCGATATTGTTTTTGAATATCTTTGGTTTAGAAGAGTTTATGGAGAAAGCACATATGATTCATTAGTAAAGTTCATAAAACCTGCAAGAATACTAATACTTTCTAGCAAGGGTAAAGATGAAATTGTGTACTACATGCCTAATTTTGGTAAAAACAACAACTCATTGAGGCAGAATTCTAAAATACTTGCCAGTAGTATATCCGAATCAATGTCTAGAAAACTATCAGATGCTAACAGTAAAAAAGTAGGATTGTTTCTTAGTGGTGGAATGGATACAAGAGTGCTATTATCTGCTTTTAATAAAACAAATTTTATTGACAAACTTCAGTATTTCACATTAGGGTATTCAAAGTCTGGCGAATACAGAGTGGCAAAACAATTAACTAAATCACATCATTCGAATCATCATTTTATCGAGTTAGCACATGATTATTATGATAGGTATTGGAGGGATAAATTGTACATATCTGGAGGTTTGTTTAATCAATACTCGATAATATTTGCAGGGCATTCTGACTTAATCTCTCCACATGCAAATCTTTTGTTTCATGGGCATGGTTTGGACTATATGTTTCAAGGAATGTATTTACCTACAAGTACAATGAAAATATTTGGCAAGAGTACATATTTTAAAACTATTGATAATCTTAATGGTCTATCAAATTTCTCAAGTTATTTCTCTAATAATTCTCCTTATAGGGCTTGGAGAGTGAAAGTTGGCGATTATGTTAAGCCTGAATATAAAGATGAGATTATTGAAGGCCTTTATTCTAGGATAGAATCAGTTGCAGATGAAGGAATGTCTATATGCAGTGATAATTATGATTTGTGGGAATATATGTTAATACACACTCCTTCACGTCACTACTCCCAAACTGATGTCACTGGTATTTCTACAAATGGGGAACAAAGAAAGATAGCTAATGACAATGATTTGTTTAATTTTTATACATCATTGCCGATTAAACACAGAATACATGCTAGAGTTATGAGGGGTGCGTTAAAGGAATTATCCCCTGAGTTTTCTAGAATTATTAGTGCAAATACCGGATATAAAATTAACGCCTCTCCAGCAAGTTTAACAGCGCATTTTATATGGTATAAATTATTAAGAACGGTAACCAATAATCAAAAATTTTCTCACCCAAAGGCAAGTAGTCGTACATGGCCAGATATTGATAACGAGGTTAGGATTAGACCAAGATTAAGAGAAGATATAATCAAGTTACAAAATTCTGAACACTTAAGATATTTACTACCTTTTTTTGACTTTAATAAGCTAGAGAAAGATATAGATCAATGGATAAATAAAGGTAGGCCTGGTGGAGGGTTATTTTTAACTAGTTTGTTAACAATAGACAACATGATGAAGGAATTCTTGTAATTATGTGTGGTATTTTTGGCTTCTATTTGAAGCGTAAACTTGACGACAATGATGTCAAACAAGGGATTCAGTCAACAAATAAGTTATCCCATAGAGGTCCAGATAATAATGGATATTGGCACAATAAAGACGATGGTATATTTCTTGGACATACAAGATTGTCAATATTGGATCAATCAAGTAAATCTAATCAGCCGTTTTATAAAAATAACTCTCAACTAGTTTTTAATGGTGAAATATACAACCATTTAACATTAAAAAAAGAGTTAGAAATTAGTGGTTCAAAATTTCAGACAACATCTGACACCGAAGTGCTGTCTGAAATTTTACATCAAAAAGGCGAGGATGCTTTGGATACTATTGACGGAATGTTCTCCTTTGCTTTTTATAATAATAAAAGCTTATTGCTTGCCATAGATTATTTTGGAGAAAAGCCATTGTACTGGCATTCTTCTGATGAAGGGTTTTTCTTCTCATCTGAGCCAGAACCACTTATTAAATTGTTAAATTTACCTGTTCGAACTGACAGTAAAATGATTACTGAATTTTTAACTCTTGGATATATTGTATCACCATATACTGCTTTCAAAGGTTTGTTCAGATGTTCTCCAGCATCAATGCTTCTTATCCAAAAAGGCGATAAGATTAAGGAGAGTAAATACTCGTACCACCCAAGTCAGTGTTTTGAAAGAGGTCGTGTTAAAAAACCATCTGAAGAACAGTTAGATAAAATAACAGATATATTAATAAACTCTATTGATAGTAGAACTATTTCTGATGTCCCAGTTGGGTTATTTCTATCTTCTGGTATAGATTCATCTCTAATTGCAGCTATTTTAACTAAAGAGTTGCGTAGAAAAGATATTACATCTTTTACAGTAAAGTACGATAAGAATTTAATTCATGATGAATCAAATGGCGCAGCAAAAATTGCAAATTTTTTAGATATGAATCATATTATTGTTGACAGCAAAAATTATAATAGTGATTATAATATGGAACATTTAAACAAAATATTTGGGGAGCCTAACTACGGTGTAACAGCATTTTCTATTGAGAAAATGTCAGTTTTAGCCAAACACTATTTTAGTGTTGCACTTACAGGAACCGGTGGAGATGAGATTTTTTTTGGTTATGGAAAATATCCTTTTTTATATAAATATAGATATTTACTTGCAAATAATTTTTCTAAATTATTATTAGAGAGTTTTAGTAAAAAATTATCATTACTTGGTAATAGGTTAAAAACTATTGCAGCGCTTTCCTCGGTTGAAGTTGATGATGTACTACTTTCACTAAAAAATAACCCATTTTTTTCTGACGATTTGGTTTATAAAAAATTTAAAGATAGCAATTTAGCATACTTCAAAGATTTAACACCTGAAAATATCGTTATTCAACAAAGGTCTTTCGATCTTTCTATACATATGCCTAATATAATCCTGCCTTCTATGGATAGAGGGTCAATGCAATCTGGATTGGAAGCCAGGTCTCCATTTTTATCAAAAGAATTGTTACAATATGTTGCAACTATAGACTACAGATCTTTTGTTAAATTTGAACAGAAAGGAGTATTGAGGGACATACTTAAAAGATATATTCCAGAAAAATATACTTCATCTAAAAAGCGTGGTTTTAGCTTCCCAATTTCAATACTGATTAATGACATGCTAACAAGAAATATGCCAATTAAAAATAATGATTTTTTAAAATACTCCTTAAAAAAAATGGATATTGATAGCAGGTGGAGTAAATTAGTCTTAAGAATATTAATATTAGAAAACTACGTTAACACAAACAACAAACAATAGAGCTATTTTTTACAGTTCATTTGTACAATGTTTTGTGTTATCCTTTAATCGTGCCTATCAAATTAGAAAAATTAGAAAAACAAAGAAATCCTCTAAGTGTCTCACTTGAGATTAATAATGTTTGTAATGCAAAATGTACATTCTGTGCTTATGGAAAAGAAAAGACTGAATTAGATGATGTTCTTTCTGGCGACAATCCTATTTTAGATAACAGACCAAAACAGCATTTAAGAAAAGATGTTTTTGATCATACTATTGAGTTATGCAATACATCAGGGTCTGGAATCCTTAAGAAAATGAGTATACAGCCAACTTTAGGAGAATCAACTGTAAGCAAGAATTGGCTGGATCTCATTAAAGCTGCAAAAGCATCCAAAGGCGTTAATAGTGTTAGTTCTTACACAAATGCTGTTGCACTTCAACGTTTTGGAAGTGATGCAATTATTGAATCTGGAATTGATAGCTTGGCAGTTTCATCATCACTTGTTGACAAGAAATCGTACAAAAGAATATATGGCAGAGATAAATACGAACAATCATTCTTTAATATTCTTGATTTATTAAGAAGCAATAAGAAGCATGGATATCCTGTTGATATATATTTAAATTTAAGAATTGATCTTCCAGAAGAGGATTTTTTTAAGTCCAAGCAGTATAAGAAAATATCTCTTTATTTAGAAGATAGGAAAATATCATTTTTAAAAAAATATGATAATTTTGGCGGCACTATACAAGAAGGGGATTTACCTTATGGAGCAACTTTTATTTCTAGAAGTGACAACTCTAAAAAACCACCTTGTTATCAGTTGTATAGACAGTTAATGATTAATGTTGACGGCACAATTCAGGCATGTACATGTAGAGTGGATAAATCACTATGGACAAGAAATATAATGGAATTTACAACATTAGAAGATGCATGGAAAAATGATAAACTTGAAAAAATAAGGATGGATTGGAAAAATAAGGGTGTCTTGCCAAAGGCGTGCACATTTTGTACACATTATGCACCGTATACACAACTTAGTGGGTATTACAGCTTAATTCCTAGGCTAAAGTCGTATATATTTGGCTTTGTAAAGGGAGGGCTTATTTATGTGGCGTATAAAAAACTAATGAAAGATGTTGGTAATGTTAGGGCTTCATATGTAAATGAGAAAAGGTAATTTGGCAACGAGAAGACACCTAAATTAAAACTAAAAATATATAGCGATAGATATTTGCCTTTAATGCCTTTGCTATACGTCAATGTTCAGAAGATTCTAAACCATTGTCATAAGTGTATAGTATTAGTCTTATTTTTCAACCTAGTAATATTCTTACTATCTATCCAAGCTTTTTTCTATAAAATTAAGAGATTTAAATATTAAATGATAAAAATTGCATTAGTGGGTTGTGGTCGAATAGCTAAACGACATTCTGATCTTTTAGGCGGGGAACAAATAGAAGGGGCAAGCCTTGTATCTGTTTGTGATATAAATCACAATAAGGCCTTATCTATTGGTGATAAGTACAATGTTCCTGCTTATTTTGACATGGATAAAATGATGTCTTCTGAAAAAATTGATATGGTTGTAGTTCTTACTCCTAGTGGGTTACATGCAGAACACGTTGTTAATTTATCTAAGTATGGTAAGCATATTATGGTTGAAAAACCTATGGCCCTTACGCTAAATGATGCCGATTCTATGATTAGCGCGTGTGATCAGAGCAATTGTAAACTTTTTGTAATTAAACAGAATCGGTTTAATTTACCAGTAACCAAATTAAGAGAATCTATTGAGTCAAATAGATTTGGAAAACTTGTATTGGGCACTGTACGAGTAAGATGGGCTAGACATCAACACTATTATGATCAAGATGAGTGGCGCGGCACATGGGCGATGGACGGCGGAGTTTTGACAAACCAAGCAAGTCATCATGTGGATATGCTTGAATGGATGATGGGCGATATAGAATCAGTTTTTGCAAAATCTACAACCGCTCTTGTTGATATTGAAGCTGAAGATACTGCCGTAGTTACGCTTAAATTTCGTAATGGCGCATTAGGCATTATAGAGGCGACAACAGCAACTAGACCAAAAGACTTGGAAGGATCAATTTCAATATTAGGGGAGAAAGGTTCAGTGGTAATTAGCGGATTTGCAGTTAATAAAATGCAAACCTGGTTGTTTGAAGATAAAAAACCAGGCGACGAAGATATATTAGAAAAATATTCAGTTAACCCCCCAAATGTTTATGGTTATGGTCATCAAGCTTATTATGAACATGTAGTAAATTGTTTATCGAGTGGGGGTCAGAATTTAGTAGATGGTTTACAAGGTAGAAAAAGTATTGAATTAATTAGTGCTATCTATGAGTCAGTTGAAACTGGTAAGGAGGTTTTTTTGCATTTTAAGCCTAAAAGGTGCAAACTGGGACAGCGTAAAATCGAAAATATTGAACAATGAAATCAAAAGTTTCAGAAACGGCAATTATATATCCTAATGTGAGTCTTGGCAATAATGTAATAATTGAAGATTTTTGTATTATAGGATTGCCCTTTAATAGGATAAAAGAAGAGAAGACTGTTATTGGAGATGGAGCTATCATAAGGTCCGGAACATATATTTATGCTGGAAATAAAATTGGTAAAAACTTCCGTACTGGGAATAAGGTAAATATTCGTGAACTAAATAATATAGGGGATAACGTTTCAATTGGAACATTGTCTGTTATTGAGCATAATATTACCATTCATAATGGTGTTCGCATTCATACTCAGGCATTTATACCAGAATATACAATAATTGAAAAAAACTGTTGGATTGGTCCAAATGTTGTATTTACTAATGCAAAATATCCAAAACACCCTAAAGTTAAAGAAAATTTAAAAGGTGCATACATTCAGAAAAATGTAAAAATTGGTGCTAATACGACACTATTGCCCGGCGTTGTTATAGGTAAGCATAGCTTGATAGGTGCAGGAAGCGTTGTTATAAAAAATGTTGCTAGTGGGCTGATTGTTGCTGGTAGTCCAGCAAAACAAATAAGAAAAGTTGATTATTAATGGTTAAGTTTTTAGATTTACATGCACAGTATATTTCGATTAAAAACGAGATAGATTTTGAAATTCAATCTGTAATTAGTAAAAGCTCTTTTATTGGAGGACAATATGTTAAAGATTTTGAAAAAAGTTTTGCAAATTATCAACAGGCTAATTATTGCGTAGGAGTTGGGAACGGAACCGATGCGTTAGAAATTGCTATTGAAGCACTAGACTTGCCAAATAAAAGTGAAATTATTGTACCTGCTAATAGTTTTATTTCAAGTGCTGAAGCAGTTGCACGCTGTGGACATAAAATTGTATTTTGTGATATTAATCAGGATGATTATACGATTAATATTGAAGATTTAAAAAGTAGAATTACTCCAGAAACCTCGGCAATTGTTGCGGTGCACCTCTATGGACATCCTTGTGATATTGACTCACTAATTATAATAGCCAAAAAATATAACTTGAAAATTATTGAAGATTGTGCGCAATCCCATGGTGCGAAATATAAAGGACAGAAAGTTGGCGCAATAGGCGATATAGGTTGTTTTAGTTTTTATCCAGGAAAAAATTTAGGAGCTTATGGTGATGGCGGCGCGATTTTGACTAATAATAAGGAGCTTTCAATAAAGTGCAGAATGATTGCTAATCATGGACGTATTGAAAAATACAATCATAAATTTGAGGGGCGTAATTCTCGTTTAGATAGCATACAGGCTGCTATATTGAGTGTAAAACTTAAGAAATTGGATATTTGGACTGATAGTAGAATTCTAGCTGCTAATGTCTATATTGATGAGCTGAAAAACATGATAGGTATTAGGGTACCTAAAAAGAATAATTTAGTAAAACATGTGTATCATCTTTTTGTCATTCAGCATCCAGAACGAGATAAGTTAAAAGAATATTTAAGGTTAAAAAAAATTGAAACAGGTATACATTATCCAATAGCCCTGCCTAAGCTTCAAGCTTTTGATTATCTTAATGGAAATTATGATGGATTCATGGCCTGTAAAATTGATAAAAACTTGCTAAGCCTTCCTATAGGAGATCATATAAGCGCAAATGATGCTAGACTAGTAGCAGAATTAATACGAAATTATTGACACTCCATATGAAAGTATTCTATCTAGCTAGAATTTTCTCAGGTCTTGAAAGTAGTTTTATGAGTGGACAATGGTCTCCAACTGGAGTTCCTACAATATATAGAGTTATTGAAAAAATTGACAAAAAATATAATACTTGCTTTGTGTTTACTGCAAAAGACTCTGGAGTCGGTTATTTTTCGTCTTGGAATAGCCATAAAGATAAAATAATCTCTGTCGATGGTTTAAACCATGATGTAACTATAATATCCGGTATTAATTTTTTTCCAATATGGATGAGTAGAAAATTCAGGATTATACTTCGTGAAATACGACAAACAGGTTTAATTCTATACAAAATTTATAAATTTAAGCCTGATATATTGTACTGTGATAATGCTAATATAATCATTGCTGCACTTTTTTCTAGGATGCAAAAACACACATCAGTTGTATTTCGAGTTATGGGTGTAAATAATTTTATGCATACATCTGTCACTAATCCTAAAATCTATCAACGTATATATAGATGGGCATACAGCTCACCATTTTCCCTTGCTATTTGTACACAAGATGGTAGTGGAGTAGAAAAATGGGTAAATCAAGCGCTTTCTGTAAATACAAGAAAAGAAATTTTATTGAATGGTGTAGATACATTGGTGTTGCCAGATAATGTTGACTTAAATTTGACTCAAATTAAAAAGAATAAAATAATTATTTTGTTTGTCGGGAAGCTTGAAAAATATAAAGGGTGTTATGAATTTGTGGAAGCGGTTTTAAGTCTAGTTACTAAAAAAGTATTGAATATTCATGCGTTAATCATTGGTAGTGGCACAGAGGAGAAAAGAATAAAAGAGCTTGTAGACAATGTAAATGCAAATATATTTTTTACTTTTATTAAACACATTCCACATAGTCAAATTTTATACGCACATTCTATATGCGATATTTATGTTTCAATGAATCATTTAGGTAATTTAAGCAACGCAAATCTTGAAGCAATTCAATCAAATGATTGTATGGTTATTCCGCTACCTCAAAAACATAAGGGTATTGATGAAGTTACAGCATTATTATTAAAAGATTCTGTTGTTGGTGTTCCAATAGATCGCCCGGATAAATTATCTAATACACTTTTAACACTAGTTAATTCAAAAAGTAAAAGAGAGAAAATGTCAAAAAATATCAGAAAAAGAAAGAAAACCTTTCTTTGGTCTTGGGATGATCGCATAAACACTGAGATAGGCATCCTTGAAAGGCTTAAAGGTACTCCAATTGAAAAATAATAGTTATAAAAATATTACTGTATCACATTTTGTAGGCCTTTCAGGCATTGGTGGTGTCCAAAGAAATTTTATAGAATATATTAATAATCAACTTATATTAGAGGGAAAGGATGGTTTTTTACATAAAGTTTACACATTGGGGGGGGTTGACTTACAATACAAGTTACCAGTTAAGGTTTATGACATAAGAAAAATTAAAAATTTTCTTGCATTAATTGTAGATATTATTTCTAGAAATAATATTGTTCATTTTTATAATAATTTGACTAGTTTAAAGGTAGCAGTTTTCTTATTTTTATTGCCAGTGTGCAAACTTATTTTTCATGAGCGTGGTACTATTTGGAACTATCCATCTTCTCGTAGAGTGTTATTAAGGTTTATTAGTTGGAAGGCGCATTTGATATTAGCTAACTCTAATGCAACTAAAACAATGCTAGTAGAGAAGTTTTATGTTTCTAATAAAAAAATAAAAGTATTACACAATGGTATTGATACTACAATTCAATATAGAAAAAAACCTGTATTTAATCAGCTTAAAGCTTTTCGTGTTGGTTTTATTGGTCGTCTAGATACACCAAAAGGTGCTCATGTTTTAATTGATGCGATGCGTTATTTAATTGAAAATAATATTATTTTAGTTATAGCCGGTAGTGGTATTCTTGAGAAAACTTTAAAATCTCAGGCTAAATACCTTGAGAACGTATCTTTTATTGGGCGTATAGAGGATCCGTATGTTTTTTTAAGTACTATAGATCTACTGGTCGTGCCATCAATACGCGAGCCACTTGGAAATGTGTGTTTAGAAGCGGGCTTATGTAAAGTCCCGGTGCTAGCCGCAAATATTGATGGAATACCAGAAATTATTGAGAATCACGTCTCTGGCGAGTTAATAGACCCAACTGATGATATTGTAATAGATTTTCCTGTTAGTGCAGTTTCATTACCAGAATTTGTAGTAGATCCAGTAACTCATAAAATTCATGCACCGTTGCAGATTAATCCGAAATACTTAGCTAATAAGATACTTGAACTTAGCCTGGAAGAGAGGGTGTTGACCGGATATGCTGAGCAACTACATAAGAAAGTGGTTGATTATTTTAACATTGATAGATATACTTCAGAATTACACAAAATATACCAAGAGATGTAATAGGTGAAAACTGTTTTAATAAATCATCAAGGGTTAAAATTAACATCTGGAATTCAGATTCAAACCCCTAGTCCACCAATTGGTTTAGCTTATATCGGAGCATATATTCAAGAGAATGGTTATGAATATGTAGCAATTGATGCATGTGGCGAGGCGTTGGATCAGATAATAGCATCAAAACAGGATAAAGACCTGTTGATACAAGGCCTAACTATTGAGCAGATTATTGATAAAATTCCTTGT
>Ga0257124_1001484_pt1 | contig 17001 bp, 10 predicted proteins | sample SI106_150metaG_FD_190154 | JGI IMG/M metagenome (GOLD analysis project Ga0257124, IMG submission 190154) | Marine microbial communities from Saanich Inlet, British Columbia, Canada - SI106_150 | ecosystem: Environmental > Aquatic > Marine > Inlet | place: Canada: British Columbia | collected...
AGAAAAGTTGCACAGACAAGGTGTAAGCTGGAAAAGGTTTGAAGAGTTTGGATTGGAATATAAATGGGCAAGTTTTTATTTGCAAGGTAAAATTGGCTATCAAGAAATGCAAGAATTAATTTCTTGTGATATTAAAAAATTTGCCAAGCGTCAAATGACATGGTTTAAAAGAGATAAAAGAATAAAATGGATTAAAAATGAAAAACAAGCTGAAAAATTAACAAAAGAATTTTTAAAAAGTTGATAAATTAAAAATAAAAACAGGACTCGTCATAAAGGCGAGTCCTTTTTTGAAAAAGAGAAATTTTTATTTAGCCATTTCAGCCAAGGTGAGCTCGTAGCGAACGTCACTTTCTTTCGTTGGGTTACAGCATTTTAAGGATTTTTTTAAATCCTTGATCGCTTTTTCTTTACTGATATCCCAGAAGGTGCAACCAGAACCGTTGTGGCCGGGACAGTCATCGCCGCATTTGCAGTCTTCGCGAAATTCACATTCTTTTTTTGCTCTTCTCAGCTCGGAGTTTCTCCCAACGCATTTACCGTTTTTAGCGCAATTGAAATTAATTGGATATAGTTTACGTATTTTCCATCCTCCTAATTTCATACTATCGTCACAAAGTAGACTTTTTTCATTGTTAGTTGCGCCTACCATGTTCGGACATTTTACCATTCCTCTTTGAAGTTTCATTTTCCCCCTCCTTTATTTTAAGTTGAAAGATCGTTTTTTGCGCAAAAAAATACTCCCCTTTTGGGGAGTTTTTATTTTAAAATATTTTTTTGAAATAGATAACCTTCGGCGCTAGCGCGTCTTTGAATTTCAGTTTAGTTTGAGCTGCTTGTCTTTTCATAAGTTTACATTTTTATAATCATCTCATATTTTTATTCTTTGTCAAGGATTAGGGCGTAGTTCATATTCCCCATATTTTTTATCCAGCCGTTTAGCTCCATCATGGTGAGAGTAGAAGATATTTTTGAAAAACCAAGGTTTGTTAGTTTGGTTAATTTGTTGATGTTGATTGGTTCAAAGTTTAAATGCTTTAATATTATTTTTTCTTCCTCTGTTTTTGGGTTTATTATTTTTCGGGTAGATCCGTTGGGTGTTTTTTCTATTTTTAACTCTTTTAAAATATTTTCGGCGTTTGTTACTAATTTCGCTTGCCCTGTTTTTATGAGATTATTTGTGCCAACATAATTTTGTTTATAGATATTTCCTGGGACAGCAAACAGTTTTCTGTTTTGCTCTAGGGCATACTCAGCAGTGATTAAAGAACCACCTTTTTCTTTGGACTCAATTACAAGTGTCCCCAAACTTAAACCGGAAACTATTCTGTTTCGCATTGGAAAGTGAAAATGCAAGGCCTCGGTTCCGGGAGGGTGCTCTGAAATAATAGCTCCACCAGAATTTATTATTTGTTCTGTTAAATTTTGATTTGCTTGCGGATAAATATTTTCTTTGTTTATCCCGGAGCCAAGAACAGCAATAGTTTTTCCATTTGCTTCTAAAGCAGATTTGTGAGCGATTGTATCAATGCCAAGAGCTAGTCCGCTGACTATTGTAAGACCGTTATTTGAAAGTTCAGTAGCAATATTGTAAGTAGCTTGTTTACCGTAAGCACTCATTGCTCTTGTTCCAACGATTGCTAGAGAACGAGACAGTTTTTTTAATGTTCCTTTGTAAAACAATAAGAAAGGAGGATTGTTTATACTTTTTAACATCTCCGGATAATTTTCGCTTTCTATTGTTATTACTTTAATTTGTTCTTTTTTTAAGTTTTCAATTTCTTGCTCAGGATTAATTTGTTTTCTTTTTAAAATAAAATCTTCAGCAATATTTTTAGAAAGCCCGGCGTTTTTTAAATTACTTAAATTTGCCTGCCAAATAAGCTCAGCTTCTTTAAAGTGAGTGATAAGTTGCTTAAATCTTTGCGGACCTATTTTAGGATATTTGGAGATCGCTACTAAAAAAGGTAAAGATTTATCTGTAACTATTGACATATTTCTTCTATTGTGCTATAGTAATATATTAAATTTAAAAACCATTTATTTTTCTGCTTGCCAGCGGCGCTTATTTGAACCGCCCCTCCTGGTTTCAAGTGATGCGCCTGAAAAGTTTAAGGTCAATAGGATTTTTCTTGTTGTATCTTAGCGTTGGTAGGTAGAAAAATGAATGGTTTTTTTATTTAAAATATTTTTTATAATCTCTTGAATAATTCCCTCTTCTTTTTTCGTAAAATTTTTCAAAACAAATTTTTCTGATGGCGATTTCAATTCCGAAACGCCATTTTTTATTTTTGGGTTTATACCAACGCGAACTCTAGCAAAGTTTTTGCTACGCAGTTCTTTTATCATTGATTTAATACCGTTGTGTCCGGCCGGACCGCGATCAACTTGAACTTTAAATTCTCCCAAGGGAATATCTATGTCATCATGAAAAACCAAAATATCTTTGATTTCTATTTTGTAAAAATCTTTTAGAGCTCTAACCGCAATGCCGGAGTTGTTCATAAATGTTTGCGGTTTAACTAAAATTATTTTTTCATCATCAATACTTCCGGTTGATAAAAAAGAGTTAAATTTTTTATTAAAGCGCCAGTCTGAAAAATCAGTTTCTTTCTTTTGCAGTTCTTCCACAGTTAAAAATCCAATATTGTGCCTTGTCTTAATATATTTTTCTCCCGGGTTTCCCAGGCCAATGATTAGTTGCATATTTATTTTCTATTTTGCACTATAATTTTTATTGGAGTTCCTTGGAAATTGTAAGTATCGCGCAGTTTGTTTTTTATAAATCTAAGATAAGAAAAGTGAAGAGTATCGTTTACTCCGATTGTAACAGTAAATTTTGGCGGACAAGTTCCTGTTTGTTTGAAGTTATAAATTTTCGGAGGTTTAGCGCCTTTAGCTTTAGCAGGGTAGTGGATGCTGGTTATTTTTTTCATTAGTTCGTTTAACTCGTCCTCTTCTATTTCTTTATTTCTTTGTTCATGAATTGTTTTTATAAAGTCAATTGTCTTAACAATATTTCTACCCTCTAGGGCAGAGGTAAAAACAATCGGTGCCCAAGTAAGATAGGGCATTGTTTTATATAAATAATTTTTAAATTCTTTGTCAGACTTTTCAGTTTTATTTTGAATAAGATCCCATTTATTTCCAACGATAATAAGTCCGTTGTTATTTTTTTCAATAATCCCGGCCAGCTTTTTATCTTGAGCTGTCAGCGAACAGTTAATGTCAACCATAAATAAAATTATATCAGCGTCTCTTGATGAGAAAATACTTTTTCTAACACTTAATTTTTCCAGACTTTCCGATTCTATTCTAGCTTTTCTTCTGATTCCGGCTGTGTCGATAAAATCAATCAGATAATCTTTGTCTTTTATCTCTCTTGTTTGCGGTTCGCGAGTGGTATGAGGGATGTTAGTGACAATCACTTTGTCTTGTTTTGAAATTGACACCTTTCTTTCTAAAAGAGCGTTCAAAAAAGAAGATTTACCAACGTTAGGTCGTCCCACAATCGCCACCTTAATTCTAGGTAATTTTTTTTTGTCATCGTGTTTTTCGGTTTGTTGTTTTTTTGTTGTTTTGTTTTCATGTTCAACCATCCTGTCCAGTAAATCTCCAACTCCAATTCCACTTGAAGCTGAAATTAGCATTGGTGTACCAAAGCCAAGTTTTTCCATGTTTGGAGCGTCTATTTTTTTTCTCACACTTGGAGTGTCTACCTTGTTAAGCACTAAAATAACAGGCTTGTTGGCGCGTCTTACTATTTTTATCATTTCTTTATCTTGGGGAAGTATTTCTTCTTGACCGTCCAGTACAAATAAAACAAGATCCGCTTTTGATATTTTTTCTTTACTGTGAATTCTTACTTCTTTTTCAATATCATCACTTGGTTTAATATCAAGCCCGGCAGTGTCAAATAAATTAAAAGAAACCCCGTTCCATTCGGATTTTCCTTGATTAATATCTCTGGTTGTTCCTTTGATCTTAGAAACCAAAACTTGGCTTCCGCCAACAATTTTATTAAAAAGAGTAGATTTTCCCGCGTTGGTTCGACCAACAATTACAATATCCATATATTTATTCTTCGCCTCCTAATATTATTATAAAATCTGTTTTTTTTGTGGTTGAGATAAGATTACTTGGTATATCAGAACTTACAACAGCGTTTAGTTTTTCTTGTAAGAACGATAACTCTTTTTGTTTATTGTTTGTTAAACTGTAAATTATTGTGCTTGTATAATTTTGATTTTTTGCATTTCCTATTTTACTTATTTTAAATCCTTCCTGTTTTAACTCTTGAGCTGTTTTGCCTGCTAGCCCGGTGATTTTAGTTCCGTTTTGAATCTCTATTATCGTTGGCTCTTCTTTTTCAATAGTTACTCCGGCAACTGCGCCTGTTTCAAACATTTTGTTTGCTGTAATTTTTAAAGAAGTAAAATCGTTCCCTTTAGGGAGAAGAACATAAGCACCATTAATATTGGTAGCGTAAAGTTGACCACTTGGACCGTCCGTCAAAGTTATGTGCTTAATATTTTTTAGATCGATTTTTTTAGTTAACTTTGCTAAATTTATTATCTCCCAAGACTCCATATCCGTATCTATATGATTATCCATGTCTGCTAAAATTTGTCCTATTTTTTTAGGATTAAGCCAAAAATTAAAATCAGAGATTTTTTCTTTTAAGGCTGCTAAAACTTTTTGTTGTCTTTTTGATCTGGCGAAATCAGAACCTTCGTTGTTATTTCCGTGTCGGCTTCTGGCATATTTTAACGCTCTGCTACCGTTCATTGTTTCCCAACCTTGTTGGAAACTTATTGGTTCGTACCCAAAATCATTATCAGGATATTCTTGGTCAGAGAATGAATTGTCAATATAAATTTTTACTCCACCCATGTGATCCACTATTTGTTGAAAGCCGTTAAAATCAGCCTTTACATAATAATGAATAGGGAGGTTGAATATTTTATTGATTGTTTCTTTGGCGAGCACTCCTCCGTAGCCTTTACTTTTCGCCTCACCGTAGGCGCTGGCATGATTTATTTTTTTCCAGCCATAACCTTCTATCGGAACATATAAGTCGCGTGGCACGGACATTAAAGCAATTTCTTTTGTAGACGGCTTAATACTTCCAATAATAATAGTATCTGATAAATTCCCGCCGTTGTGATTTTCTCCGCCAACACCTAAAAGAAGAATATTTATTCTATCTTCTTTTTCTCCTTTTAACTCTTTGGAGCTACTTCTTGTTAAGCCTCCCAGAGTTGCCAAATGTTTAATGCTTTTTTTAATACTGCTTATTATTCCTGTTTCTTGGCCTTGGTCACCCAAGTTTTTATTATCTGTATATGAAGAAAAAACTTGCCAGGCAAAAAGAGATGAGCTTACAACAATAACCATCGCAAAAACGCCAACAAATTTAAAAAATTTAGGCTTTTTAGGCGGGTGGTAGACACCTTTGACATAGCACCCTTTTTTAAAGTCTTTTAATAGGTCTATTTCGTACATTTGATTATTTTTTTGTTCTGTGGTACAGTATTTTCATTATATCTACTAATAAAAATTTATGCAACCTGAAAATAAAAGGAATTTTTTTGCGTCTATTTGGGAAGACATAAAAGAAAGTTTTAGGCCCTTTGGCAGTTTTTTTGGTTTTGTTAAAGAAGTTGTAAAAATACTTGTTATTTCTCTGGCAATAATTTTGCCTATTCGTTGGTATGTTATCCAGCCTTTTTATGTAAAAGGAGCTTCCATGGAGCCTACTTTTTATACACACGATTATTTGATTATCAATGAAATAGGTTATCGCTTTAACGATCCGCGAAGAGGAGATGTTGTTGTTTTTAGATTTCCAAGAGATGAAACACAATATTTTATTAAAAGAGTTATTGGTCTTCCAGGGGAAAGAGTAGTTATTTCAGTAAAGGAGAATAAAGTGTCTATCTATAACAATGAGTTTAAAGAAGGTTTTGATTTAAAAGAAGAATACCTTTCTTTGAATGAAGTTAATTTAAGAGAAGTTGACACCACTCTTTCAGATAACGAATATTTTGTTTTAGGAGACAATCGCAACCAAAGTATGGACTCCAGCGTCTTTGGAACAGTTCCAAAAAAATTAATCATTGGAAAGGCCTGGCTCCGAGGTTTTCCATTTAATAGAGTAGGAGTAATAGAGGGGTATGAGTATAATTAATTTTTTAATTTAAAATTTTATATGGGCAGAAGACCGAAAAATAAAACAATTATTAAAAAAACAAGGAAAGTAAAACCTTTGCAACTTTTGCGCGGGATGAAAGATATAATTCCGCAAGAGCAAGTTTATTGGGATTATATTAAAGAGCGTGCTGAAAACATTGTTAAAGACTATGGCTTTAAAAGAATAGACACACCTGTCTTAGAAAGTTCTTCTTTATTTATGCGTTCAACAGGTAAAGGAACTGACATCGTTGAAAAAGAAATGTTTTCTTTTGCTGATGACGGAAAAGATAGTGTTTCTCTTAAACCTGAAGCAACTCCGGGAATTGCCAGAGCCTATATCGAACATGGGATGATAAATTTGCCTCAACCAGTCAAGCTTTATACAATTTCTCCTCTTTTTAGGCGTGAGCGTCCTCAAGCAGGCAGAGTAAGGCAACATCACCAACTTGATTTAGAGGTAATTGGAGACAAAAACCCTGTTATAGAGGCGCAGTTGCTTGTTATTGCCAATAATTTTTATAAAAGTTTGGGTATCCCGATTAATATAAAGATTAACAGTATCGGTTGTGTTGAGTGTCGACCGCAGTACCAAGAAGATTTAATTGTTTATTTAAAATCTAAAAAAACTAAACTATGCGTTGATTGTAAAAGAAGAATAACAAAAAATCCACTTAGAATTTTAGACTGTAAAGAAGAAAAATGCCAAGAAATAGTATCCGAGGCTCCACAAATCGTTGATTCTCTTTGCGAAAGCTGTAAAGATCATTTCACAAAAGTTTTAGAGTACATTGATGAGTTAGGTATTCCATACGAGCCTGATGTTTATTTGGTAAGAGGTTTGGATTATTACACTAGAACTGTTTTTGAAATTTGGCCTGCTAATAACGACGATAATTATTCAAGGCAAACAGCTCTGGGCGGAGGAGGTCGGTACGATGATTTAATCGAGGAACTTGGCGGGCAAGAAACACCGGCTTGCGGAATGGGTCTTGGCATTGAGCGGGCTATTTTAAAGTTAAAAGAAAACAAGACAGAGGTAAGTAAAAAACAAGATTTTAAAATATTTGTTGCTCAACTTGGAGAAAAAGCCAGAATTAAAGCTATTAGTTTATTTGAAGAGTTAAGAGAAGCCGGGATTAAACCAGCGGAAAATTTTTCCAAGGGGAGTCTTCGTTCGCAACTTGATCTTGCCAATAAATTGGGAGTAAAAATGACTTTAATAATCGGACAGAAAGAAGTAATGGATAAAACAGTTTTAATCCGAGATATGGACAGCGGAATCCAAGAAGAAATAGTAATGACAAAAATAGTAAAAGAAGTAAAAAGAAGGTTAAGGTAAGTATTGACATTTATTAAATTTTGTATATAATATAGTAAATCATTTAACTATTTAGAAAGGAGAGTGTATTAATGTGCCAGAAATAAAAAGAAAACAAGGAGAGACTTTTGAATCATTTTTTCGACGTTTTACCAGAGCGATTCAACAAAGTGGAAAAATTCTTCAGTCCAGAAAAATTAAATATTTAACAAAAGATCCAAGCAGAAACGAACAAAGAAAATCAGCGTTAGTAAAAAATAAGAAAAGAAACGAACAAGATTACTTGAAAAAAATCGGAAAAATAGAAGAGAAAAGTAATTATTATAACAGAAGATAAGTACTTAAGTAAATACTTTTTAAATAACACAGCCCTTTGCTAGCAAAGGGCTGTGTTATTTTTTAAAATATGTTATAATATATTTATCTGTGGAAAAGTAAAATTTTTAAATATTTAATATCAAATATATCTATGCAAGATTTAAAGGTATTTCTTTATGCGTCAATAATTATGGCAATGATTTTGATTATTTTTGTCGTGTTTTTTGATTTATTTATGTAACTTAAAATAAATGTTTAAGTTATCCAAAAAATTTAAATTGATTTTACCTGTTATTTTGGTAGCCTCTTTTTTAATTGGTAGTTTTGTTTTTGCTCAAGCTGAAATTACCGATGAGCTGGGCACTACCCTTGGGCTAACAACGAAAACTTTAAGGTCAATGCTGATTAGTGTTATAAAAGCGGCACTTGGTTTTTTTGGAATTATAGCCGTTAGTGTAATTTTGTATGGTGGGTTTACGTGGATGACTTCCGGTGGGTCAACGGAAAAGATTGAAAAAGCCAAAAAGATTTTAGTTAACGGACTTATCGGACTTGTTATAATTTTACTTTCTTTTGCAATTGTTCAATTTGTTTCTCGTAGTATTGTCGGTAATGGAAGCCCAACAAATCCCGGGGATGAAAGTAGCGGTAACGGAGCTTTGGGCGGTGGAATTATAGAAAGTGTTTACCCGGCGCCGGGACAAAGAGACGTTGCGCGTAATACCTTTGTTGCAGTGACATTTAAAGAAGAAATAGATCCGACATCACTTATTGTTGATACTAGCGGAAACGGAATCTTTGGAGATTGTTTGCCAGCCAATTGCGATACTGTCTTAGAAGTAGCAGGCGTTCCGGTTGTGAAAATTGCTAAACAAGGAGAAATTACAGGAGGACCATATGTTGTGCCGGTCTCAGTCACTACTAATGATAATATGACTTTCATTTTTGACCCGACTCCGATTCTGGGTAACTCTTCTTATAATGAGTGGTACACTACCGAGCTTACTAACGATATAAACAAGGCGGATGGAACACCGGCGTTCGGAGCTCTTGGAGGATTTGATTGGTCGTTTGAAATCGGTACTTACATAGATACAACTCCTCCTTATGTTAAAAAAGTTTTTCCAATAGCTAGCGGAACTTATGCTAAAAATGTGGTAATTCAAATTCAATTTTCCGAAGCTATTAACCCAACTTCTGTTAGGAACGATACAATAATAGTAGATAGTATTGGAACCTCCCCCGTTCCAGGCACTTTATATATTAGCAATCAATATCGGACAGTGGAATTTTTAGGATCTCCTTGTGGAACAAATTCTTGTAACGAAGTAATTTATTGTTTGCCGGGAAATGAAAGCATCACAGTTACAGCCCTAGCCGCAACTTTAACAGGAGAGCCTCCGCTCTCTGTAGGTCCTCCTTTTAATGGAATTGTAGATATGGTTGGAAATTCTTTAGATGGAGATCATGATGGAGATGCTGAGGGGCCGGGAGTTGATGATTATTCTTGGAATTTTAACACCACCGATGAAATTGAAATATCACCACCAACAATTGACAGCGTTAACCCTGTTTCCGGTCAACGCGGAGTAGTTCTTCGCGATCCAATTGAAGTTATTTTTTCAGAATTAATGATGCAAAGTAGTCTTCGGACTACCAACTTAAGAATAATCAGTCCAATAGTTGACTACTGGATAACAGCTGAAGATATTGGTCCGCCGCCGATTAGAACACAAGCTGATATTAATCATAGTGTCTTTAATACAGCCACTGATTATAAACCTGAAGTAACCGCCGGAGTAAAAGATATGTATCAAAATTGTATGTTCCCCGGAGCCAGAACAGAAGGCACCGGATCACCTTGCGAACCAAGCGCATTATATGTCCTTTTAGGCGTTGCTGATGAACAAGCATTTTTAGATTTACATGTTAATTATTATTGTTGTGATGAAACTTGGAGTAATACACCATGTCCGTAATTTAATTTATAATGTTTAGTCTTTCTAAAAAATTAAAACTAATTTTCCCGGTTGTATTAATAGCCTCTTTTTTGATTGGTAGTTTTGCTTTGGCACAGATTAATGTTGCAGACAATTTAGGCACTACCTTTGGGCTAACAACTCAAACTTTAAAATCAACTCTTATTAATGTAATAAATATAGCTCTTGGCTTTTTAGGGATTTTAGCTATTACATTTATATTGTACGGTGGATTTGTCTGGATGACAGCGGCTGGATCGCCGGAAAAAGTTGAAAAAGCCAAAAAGATTTTAGTAAGCGCGCTTATTGGATTGGCTATAATTTTGCTTTCTTTCGCAATTGTTCAGTTTATTGTCACCTCTGTGACGGGCGGGGGAGGACCTTCAGCAGGAGATCCTTGTGATTGTCTTGTAGAGCTTGATACTTGCGCCGTAAGCGGATGCTTAAGATGTCAAACTACTATCGATCCTCTTGTTTGTACATGGCAAAACGATGGATTCGGAACTTGCCCAGGTTGCCCGGGGACAGTTGATTTTGAAGTTACATCTATTATGCCTCCGGAACCCCTTTGTCCTGTAACACCAACTAATACTGTTCCTGTAAATTCAGTAATTAGAATATATTTTAATAAACCGGTTGATTTAGCAAGTGTTGATTCTACTTCTATCAGGATTCGATCTTCTAACTCGCAATGTCCTGCTCTAGCATTGGTTGATATTGGCGCAACCGGACAATTCACCGTTATTGGTAATAGAGTAGAATTTAGACCAAGTACCGGGAACTGCGTGCCAAATTCTTGCGGAGCTGACAGATGTTTTGATATAGATTCAACTATTGATATTGATGTTATTTTAGGTCTTGGAGGTGTAACCAGTGGCGGACAAATTCTTTCTGATAATTTAACAGTTAATGAAAATCCTTCATTTCTTACCAACGATTTAATTGATTGTGAGAGTCCGATAATTAATTTATTGAGCGGAGATCAAATTTGTTTAGGTGTTCCTAATAATTTAGGATTTGATACCACTGATGATAGTGGAGTGAGTCAAGTTGTACTTAATGATGATAATGGAGATTTTGCTTTTCCTGCTGGTACCCCGGTAACTGTTCCTTGCCCTGGTCCCGGTTTTTGTGGTAACCCAATGCCGTGGGTAGTAAACCCGGCAACTGTTTGGACTCCAACAAATGCTAATTATTTAGCCGGAGAAATGTATACTGTTACCGCTACAGCATCAGATTTAGACGATAACACAACTCTTGATTCACGAACTTTTACTTTACGTCCGGCGCATTGTTGTAATGGAGAAGCTGATTACGCAGGAGACCCTGATCTAAACGGTGGTCTTCCAGAGGAAGGGATTGACTGTGGAGGAGATTGCGGAGCTTGTCTTGGCGGAGCTTGTGGTAACGATCTTGATACGGCTTGCGCGCCAATGGATAATTGCTCGGATAATAACGATATTTGCGCTTCTAATCTTTGTGGTTGCGACAGTGATGCGGGTGATTGTGCAGCTGTCGGATATTCTGTTGACCCCTGCTGTATTTGCCAAGAAGCACCGATAATTGATTGTGTTACTCCAAGTCAGGAGGATACTTGCGAGCCAAACCACACGCCAATCGGTACAACGGGAAATTTAATTACAATTTGGGGAAGAAATTTCGGAACTTATGTTATGGGGTTATCGCGAGTAACTATAAATGGGAACCCGGCTAGTTTAGCAGAAGATGCAAATGGTCTTTGTGTTAATTCTTGGACCAATACGCAAATTATTGTGGTAGTTCCGGCTGGTTCAGATGGAGGGGTAATTGAAGTTACAAACGCCAGTGATGAGAGCGATGCTACCGATGATACTCGCGGAATTTTTATCGATCCGTTTTTTGATGATGGCCTGGTTCGTCCCGGAGTTTGTGCTATAGAAAATAACGAACTTGGCGATTGTCTCTCGTCTGATTGTGGAAGATTTCAGGATCAAGTAACAGGACATGGAATAAATATTTTAGTTGGTTCAACAACTGATTTTGGCGGACAAGGCGCTTTTATAGCTGGAGATAACCCTGTTCCAAATCCTGATTTAGAGATTAACTGTAACGTACCAAATCTTGACCCAGGAGACACAGGTTTTAGCATAGTTTCAGCAGATAGCGAGCGAAGTAATTATGTGAATTTTAGAGTAAGATCTTCTATTGATGGTCCGCACATTGATTTTTTAGATCCCGAGAGTGGGCCGGAGGGGCAATATGTAACAATTAATGGTTCAGGCTTTGGTAATTCTGTTGGAATAGTTTATTTTCAGGATACCAACAGTATAGATACTGTTGGAAGTTTTGATTTTCCAAGTAATTGTGACGCTAATGATTATTGGAGTGCAAGTTATATTATAGTAAAAGTCCCGGATCCATTGGCTGCCGGTGCATATGAAGTAAGAATAGTAACATCAGGAGGGGACGAAAGTAATGAAGAGGATTTTACTGTTTGTAATTTAAATTCAACAACTTGTCCACTTTCTCCCGGTATTTGTGGAATTGATCCGAGTATGGCGCCGATTGGCAATACTAATGTTAGGCTTTTTGGAGAAAATTTCGGTAGTATTTTGGGAGCTGTTGATTTTTATAATGCTATTAATTCAGGAATTTCATCTTGGGGAAATAATATAACAATAACTTCAGAAGTCCCCTTAGGCTCTGAAACCGGTCCGGTAATACTTACCGATAATGCTGGCAATGAAAGTAATGGTTATCCGTTTGAAGTAGGAGAGTGTGATCCGGTTGGAGCAAGTGGTCCGCCAACTTGTCCGGGTACAGATACATGTTGTGAAGATAGAACTTGTCGAGCCAGTTGTGACACTCCTTACTCTACCTATACGTGGACATTTACAACCGGAGATTATTTTGTCCGAGAAGATTGTGACCCTGCTGAGCTTGATCCTGTAATACCAAGTCCTACACCATGGTCAAAGCGAAGTGGAGGAACAAATGTTTGTATTAACGCTGAGATTGGCGCGAGTTTTACAGAAGATATTCAAACCGGATCTGTAAACGTTGCTACTGTTATAGTAGAGGAGTGTGGTAATGATTCTTCTCCCGGAGTTTGCACAGGACAAATAAACGCTGCTTGGCCAATAACCGGATATCCTTCCGGCACAGGCATTAATGCTTTTATTACTTACCAAAACGGTGTTCCATTTGCGCAAAATACCTGGTACAGGATAACATTGGTCGGAGGAAATGGAAATATTACCTCAGTAGCGGGAGACCCTTTAATAGATGATTATATTTGGTACTTTAAAACCAGTCCGTCTGATCAGTGGTGTGATGTAACTCGCGTGTCAGTTAGTCCTAATCCGGCAAAGTTAGTTGAAGTAAATGCAATGCAAGATTTTATTGCTACGATCAGAGGTGATGATCCTTGCATAATATTAAACCCAAGCTTATATAGTTGGTCGTGGGAAAGCACCGATAATAATGTGGCAACTGTTTCTGGAGCTGTTGTTAACACCGATACAGCCACTGCACTTTTTAAAGGAGAAACTTATATTAAAGCCACTGTCTTACCAAATAGTATAAGCGGCCAAGCTCTTCTTGAAGTTGACTTTTTAGGATTAAATATTTTAAATCATTGGTACGAGTGCGACGCAGTTTGTATTAACGCCGAGCTTGGTTTGCGATTTGATAAAGAGGTTGATGATACTACTTTAACTACCGGTTTGCCGGGAGGAAATATTAATATTTACAGATGTGATGACGGAGTTGTGTGCAGTGATTATACAAATAATTTTGTGCCTATCACCAATCCTTCTTATCTTTGGAATATTATAACCGGGGATTCTATTACTAATTTTTCTCCTAATCCTGATTTTGCTATAGACGCTTATTATCGAGTGGTAGTAGCTTCGGGAAACAATGGAGTTAAAAGTATTTTAGGAGCGCCTCTTGCCACTATTAACTCTGATTTAGCCTTTGGCGAGGAGTGCGACGATGGTAGTTTATTCTGTAGCGCTGCTTGTCTTTGGACAGGAGACGCCTGCGGAACAGATCGTGCTGAGTGCGTTGATGTTGCAAATCCTGAACTGGACAATAAAGATGGTTGTAGTGACAATTGTTTAAACGAAGGTTCAATAGGGGCTAGTACTTGCGGAGATGGAGTAATAGACGGCCCTCGTGAGAGCTGCGATTATGACGGGATGTGCGCTACTTGTGTTGGAGATGAGTGTACGTCAATTCCTAACGGCGACACTTATTATTTTTGTCGTGACAGTGTTACTGATTGTGAAGCTGATACGTCTATCACCAATGCTCATTGTGAAACAATCGCCAATAACGGTTGTAGTGACAGTTGTCTTTTAACCGGCTCAACTCATACTGCGATTTGCGGAAACGGAACCATTGAATGGGGAGAAGCCTGTGACGATAACAACCAGACTAATGGAGATGGTTGTAACAACCGGTGTTTAAAAGAAGGTTCAGTTGCACCTGATTGTGGAAATGGCGCTATAGGCGTTAATGAAGATTGTGACGATGGAAATACTAATTCAGGTGATGGTTGCAGTTCTAACTGTTTAAGTGAAGGCGCGCCGTGGTCAATTTGCGGAGATGGACGAGTTGGAATTGGGGAAGACTGCGACGATGGAAATACTAGCCCTAACGACGGTTGCAGTCCAAGTTGTTTAAATGAAGGATCTCAAGGCTTGGCTGATTGCGAAAATAATATTGTAGAAAAAAATGAAAGAGACCATTTTTCCTGGGTATTTAAAACAGGTGATCATATTTGTGAGGGCGAAACAGTTGATGTAATCCCGAACGCGACCACTGCTTATTTTAACGAAGTCGTACCCTTTAAGGCAACATTAAGAGGTCCACCCGATACTTGTGATCCGCAAGGACAAACATTAAATCCATGGGGGATTGATTGGAACTGGGCCAGTAATGATATTAATATCGCCACTGTAAGTGATTACCAAGCAGTAGTTGGAATAAGTGATCCTATTCAAGATGTAACAGCTGATGATGATACTACCGGTACCACCAATATTAACGCTCAAGCCGGAGCAGCAGGACCAACAGATTTCGGTACTATCACAGTTGAAGAACCAGCCCCTCCGGGAACGCCTTGTGTAGTAAGTAACTGTTGTGATCATGGGGTTTCCACTTGCTCTCCCGGGCATGAGTGTATTACAAGCAGTGAAGCTTGCGACGATGGTGATAACACTTTTATTAATAATTGTCGTTGTTGCTGTGATCCAACAAACGATGAATGTCCTGGTTCTTTGTTTTGTCATGAAAATATATCTCCTTGTACTGTATGTTATGATGGAAATCCTAATTGTCGCGCACCTGAGATTCCTCGTGGAATGTGTTGTGGTTGCGAAGAAAACAGTGATTGCAGCGTTTTAAATCCTTCTTATTTGTGTGGAGAGAACACTTGCTGTTATCCTCGTCCTAATATTATTGAACATGATCCCATGGGCGCTGATATTTGTCGTAATGTTTTAATTAGCGCTCTTTTTCAAATAACAGGTTTTGAAGATGAAAAAATGGATACTAGAAGTTTTAAAGGAGCTATTCACGTGGTTGATCCCAACAGCATAGAGGTAGAAGGTAGGATTTTTGCTAGAGACGAAACTATGAGAATAAATTTTGCTCCAACAGAACCGCTTGAGCCTGATACGATCTATACAGTAACAATAGACAACACCGTACAAAGTGAACAAGGAATTGCAATGGGAGCTGATTATAGTTGGAATTTTATTACTGGAAATGATATTTGTGATATTGATTATATTCGAGTTGATGTTGAAGTTGGAGATGCTCCGCCCGAGGGAACAAGAGAAACTTATTATGATGTTGATACAGATTTGTTTATCTGTGCAAACAAAGATGATTGTAGGCGTGATGTTTTATTAGATGCACCTAACCCCGGCAACCAGCATTTATTCCACGCAATAGCAATAGACGATGGAACAGGAAATGAACTTGTTTCCGATGATTTTATTTGGTCTTGGGAAGAAGACGATCCGCAAGATGTTTTTGAAATACCTTCGCCTTTCGGAGATCCGATTTTTCCAGACGATACAGACGTAGAAGCAACGTCTCATCTTTTAGATGGAAGTGGGTATCTTAATATTGAGGCAGACGGAGGAACAACTTACGGAAGCGCCAATAAAAAAGTCAGAATAATGGTATTTTTATGCGAAAATCCTTGGCCAAGTATGGAGTATTGGCCTTGGGAAGATGAAGTTTTGGGAAATCCGTCATCTGATTGCAACGTTGGTGCTGGAGCTTGTAACGATACTTACTTTGAACTTTTTTATTGTCGAGATAATGGTGGACCAGGGATTTTTGACGATCTTCCGGCGATTGCCAGCGATCCATTGGTTTTCGCAGAATCAGGAGATTTAGTAAAAGAATTGTTTTTTATAGAAAAACAAGGCACCTCCGGCGGACCGATTGTTTTAAGCTCTTCGGTAACACCTTGTCTCGGAATGAATGGGCAAAACTTTACCATTCAATCAACTGTCACAGACTTTAATGGGGTAAATTCGGTAATAGCATATATTCAAGATCCGGATGAAGTCGATTTGGCGACTGTTACTTTAAATAATACTGTTGGTGACACATATGTAGGAAATTGGACAAGTAGCGGTTGTGCTGGTTTTTGTTCTTATTTTGTAGATATTATAGCTATCGACAACGACGGTCATGAAACAGAAATTGAAAATGTCACTTGTGTTGATCCGTAGGAAATTTTTTTAAAATAGTGTATAATACAATTAGTCGAAAGTCCATAAAGTCAAAAGTCTATAAAGTCGAAATCATGCCCGGTCAGATGACTTGGGTCTGTAAAGTTAATTTTTTCATCCTTTTCATGAAATATCTCAACTTAAAATCACTAATCTTCATTTCCCTCATCCTCCCCATCCTTATCTTCTCTTTCCCGGTCTTAGCCCAAGACCTACCTTCTTTCGAGGTCTGTGAAAGTGCGAACTGTGAACCAATAGTTATTGATGTTAAGATGATAACCCATAACAATGGAGAGGCTACCGGAGGCGTTGGTACCGTGGCTGATCCTTTGCTTTTCAACAGAGGTTCATTAATCAGAATCCACGCCAATATCACCGATCCCTCTGATATAAAATATGCCAGAGCTGTTATTAAAGATAATTTAGACAATCATTTAGTTTATCTACCTTTAAG
>Ga0257124_1001496_pt1 | contig 16790 bp, 16 predicted proteins | sample SI106_150metaG_FD_190154 | JGI IMG/M metagenome (GOLD analysis project Ga0257124, IMG submission 190154) | Marine microbial communities from Saanich Inlet, British Columbia, Canada - SI106_150 | ecosystem: Environmental > Aquatic > Marine > Inlet | place: Canada: British Columbia | collected...
ATTATTCCTGCCAGAGGTGGAAGTAAAAGAATATTAAAAAAAAATATTAAGAATTTTTTAGGAAAGCCTATTATTTCATATTCAATTGAATTGGCCATTAAAAGTAATATTTTTGATAAAATTATAGTGTCGACTGATGATGAGGAAATTGCCAAAGTGGCCATAGAGTGTGGCGCTGAAGTGCCATTTTTGAGACCCAAAAATATATCAGATGATTTTTCAGGAGTGCACTCCGTAGTGGATCATGCGGTAAGGTGGCTAATTGATCACGGTGATGTTGTTAATAATGTTTGCTGTTTGTTTGCAACTGCACCACTTATTGCTCAAGATGATTTATTAGAATCGCTAGTAAAGTTAAAAACAGGTAAATGGGAGAGTGTTGTGGCAGCAGCTGAATTCTCATCACCAATTTTTAGAGCGTTTAAGTATATAGAAAATGGAGGAATTGAAATGTTTTTTCCAAAATATTATAGCTCCAGATCTCAAGATTTACCTATATCTATGTATGATGCAGGACAATTTTACTGGGCTACATCTAAAACATGCATGGCACCACCCAAAGGATTTAGTAAGAATTCAACAGCTTTAATTATTCCATCTTGGAGGGTGCAGGATATTGATACAATTGAAGACTGGAAGAGGGCTGAGATAATTTATAAATTAATACAAGAAGAAAATCAAATAAAATAAGGGTGCTATTTTGAAAAATGTAGAAGATATAGTAAGTATAAAATGGAAAAAGGTAAATTCATTTTTGGAAAATCGAACTTCAGAGGTGTTACGGAATTACCGACCATGTCCGATTTGCGGGTCAATAGACTCAAAAACAGTATTAGGAATGGATAATTTTCAATTTTATTCAGATTCTAGAAATAAACCCAAGCTTTTTAATATTCGAGAATCTATATGTTTATCTTGTTTTGCAATATACCTTAATCCATGCTATTCAGAATATGGCTTTAATGTATTATTTTCTGAAGCTGGGAAAAGTTATGGTTCATCACAAGAGCATACTGATGAGCAAATAACATGGCTTAAAGACAACAAGCTTCTTGATGATGGAATTTGCTTGTTTGATGTTGGTTGTTATGAGGGTGGTTTTCTTTCGAAACTGCCAGATAGTATAAAAAAAATTGGCATAGATATTGATAAGTCAGCAATAGAAAGAGGCCGTAAAAAAAATAAGAAATTTGATATTGAGTTTTTTTATGGAGATTTCGAAACATTTTTGTATGATGGGCCGGAGCTTGATACGATTACAATGTACCATGTATTAGAGCATTTACCTAGACCTATTGAGGTTTTAAAGAAATTGCGTTCAATCTCAAAACCTTCAACAAAAATAGTAGTGGAAGTTCCAATTATAGAGAATGGAAACACAAATGACATTAATAGTTTTTTTAGTGTTCAGCATACGACGCATTTTAGTGAGAATAGCTTATTTAATTGTTTTGCTTTAGCGGGCTGGAAGATTGTAAAAAAATATAAAACTTCTGATTATAACGGCTATCGAATTGTTGCATCTCCATCTCCACAGTTAGATAAAGACTCTAATATTGTGCTAAAACAAGAGAAAAAGGAGTGGTCCAATCTTAATTCTAGTTTGTTATCATGGTATAAAGCCATCGAGGTTGTTGAAAATATTGTTCAAGATATTCCAAAATATAACCGTTTTGTTATTTGGGGTGGTGGCGCGCATACTGAGTTTTTTTATCAAAAAACTTCCTTCTTTCACATACATCACCAATCAGAATTTATTATTATTGATGCCGACCCTGTAAAGCATGGAAAAACCTGGCGAGGTATACCTATTTATGCGCCATCTATAATTAAGAAGTTAGACTGGTCGTCTACAGGACTTATTGTCTCAAGCTATGGAGGGCAAGAGTCTATTATTAATGAGGCAAGTGAGCTTGGAGTTCCAGGCATCAATATTACTAGACTATATAAAGAGATACGTCAATATTAAAAATAATTTTAAGGAGTGTTAATAATGAAACAAGTAAAAAGTTCCGGATTAATATGGATAACAGGTTTTTCAGCATCTGGGAAAACGACCATTTCAAGAAAGGTTGAACGACTTTTGAGAAATAATAATTATAGGACGATATATTTAGATGGGGATGATTTGAGAGCTATTTTTGGCCATAACTGGGGGTATAGTCGTGCTAAAAGATTAGAGTTAGCTCATATTTATTTTAGGATGTGTAATCATCTTTCTGCACAAGGGTATATTGTAATTATATCAGCAGTGGCAATGTTTGAAGATATTGCATTATGGGTTCGTGAGAATGTAAAAAATTCAATGCAAGTATATCTCAATGTGCCGGATGATATTAGGCGTCATAGAGATGCACTAACAAAAGGAATATTCTTAGAAAAAGCTTTGAATGATGATGATTATGATGTACCAGTTGCCCCGGACTTGATCGTTGAAAACCATGGTGATATGGATGCTGATGAGGCTGCAGGTATGGTTGTGGAAAAGTTCATTAGTCAAAATGAGATAAAATTAGACTACAATCGCAAATATCACTGGAATAAGTATTATGAAAAACAAGCTGCACCAATAAAACCCTCATCTTTTTCAATATATGTTGAGTCTAAGATGCAAAATAGCCAGAAAATCTTAGAGGTGGGTTGCGGCAATGGAAGAGACTCAGTTTTTTTTTCCAAAAAAGGGCATCATGTTACTGCGCTTGATAGGTCGAATGGGGCGATAGAATCATGTAAGCGTAACCATATTGATCAATCAATAGACTTTATATCGGGCTCATTATCAGATATAGATACCTTGTCAAAAGATAGTTACAATCTAGTTTATTCTCGCTTTGTATTTCATGCCATGCCTTTGGAGGAAGAGCTTAAAACAATTCAAAAAAGCTTTGAATTGCTCAAATTTGGTGGAAGCATGTATATAGAATGTCGATCAGTCAACGATCCATTATTTCGTAAAGGGGAATTACTGAGTAAAACTGAAAGGGTTGATGGACATTATAGGAGATTTATAGTTCTTGATGAGCTTCTAGATAGATTAGAGAGTTTTGGTTTTGAAATAATAGAAGCCATAGAGAGTAATGGACTAGCGGTTTATAAGGATGATGATCCGGTTGTAATTCGAGTTTTTTGCAAAAAAATCACAAAGATATAGTTATGAAGCATGTGGTTATTTTTAGTGTTAGTTATTATGGGCGTGCAATCTTTAGGAGCTTGAGAAAGGATTTAAATAATTATAATATTGTTTGTTTTATTGATAATAATGCTGCTGCTGAATATGGCGGTGAGTTTGCCAAAATACCAATTCTTTCCCCAAATAAATTGATAGATATGGAGTTCGATCAAGTTTTAATAGCAGGACGCTCAATACAAGATCAAGTACAACAGCTTGAAAATGATTTAAAAATTCCAAAATATAAAATTAGGGTTTTAAAGAAGTCTGAGATTCAGACCTTAGAAAATGAAAATCTTAACAGGGAAAGATCAACGATTGAGATGATTGAAATTATATTGAAAATCTTTACTAGTTGTGAAATTGACTATTGGTTTGATTACTCTTCATTGCTTGCTTTGTATAGAGGGGATAATCTTTCAGATTATGGTGATGTTGATATCACATTAATCTCTTATGGTGCTATTGAGATTTTATGGAAAGAGCTATTATCTTTAAATAGTCCAAATATAGAGATTAACAAAACTTACGGAATTGGCAATGATTCTCAAAAGATAAATAAAATAGTGATGAAATCTGTAGTTAATATTGAGAAAGAGGAGCCTGCAATTTTTGACATTTGCATTAAACTACCGAGAGATAGCGGCTATGTTAGTGAAGGTAATGGAATAACAACTTATACTCCAATTGAATATTTTAATGGGTTTACCATAAAGGAATACCGTGGCTTTGAATTAAGAGTGCCTGTAAATTTAACTAAATATCTTGAATTTATTTATGGAAAGGGTTGGAAGAGTCCTGCAGAATATTGGACTACAGCTTCAATGGGAAATCTAATTAAATGAGCGTAGAAAGCGTCAATGAAAGAAGAAGTGGCGACGTTTTTACAGCTGATTTTGACAAAAATATTGTGTATCGTTTTGACCCAAGTATCAAGTTTAAAAATAAAATTATATCTCTATTAGTGTTAAAAGATATAAATTAGAGTAATCCAGTCAAGGTTGTCAAATTAAGTAATGATACACTTTACATACCCGACAAAGAAAATGACAGAATTTAAACATTAATGAAGTAATATAAGATAAGAACTAGAATTTAATTAATCTTTTAAATATGAATTTAAATACCACAGCCTCTATAGAGTCACTAGAATTAATAAAAGATGTTGGTCATAGTACACATGTTTTTTTTGGAAAAAACTCAGAGTTTAAGCTTGAACTTCCAAAAGGAAAAATCCTTTTAGTAACCTCTCCATCTATTGACTCAGTATTTTTGAAACATTTTGTTTCATATTACGAAGATTTGGGTGTCACTTTTGTGAATGCTGACAAGTCTAGTGGCGAGCCATGGTCTAAAGATATTGACGAGTCTTTTAGTAAAATATCTGGACCAATTTCAGGCGTTGTGGGCATAGGTGGAGGTAGCGTACTTGATTTTGCTAAAGCATTAGCCATACTAATTTCAAATAAAGGTGCGATTACTGAGTTTGGAGACAGTGAAATAAAAGAAGTCTCTCCTCTGTGGCTTATACCAACTACATGCGGAAGTGGAAGCGAGGTTACACAGTATTGTGTAATTAATAACAGCGTTACTGGTAGAAAATTCACCTTAGCGAATGACGCTCTTAAACCTAAACAGACTGCAATAAATCCTGAACAGCTTAAATTTATTCCGAATTATGTAAGATTGGAAACAGGTTTAGATGCTTTTATACACTGTTTAGAAGCGCTATTGAATTTCAATCGTGAAGTTAAGCTTGATCCGATTTCGGAGGAAGGAATTAGGATTGCTTATCGTGCTTTGCCGAAGGCAGCAAAGGGTGATTCGTCTATTGAGTTGTTAGAGCAGCTTGCCACCTTGTCCCTTTATGGAGGTACATCGATTACATATAGCAGAACTGGATTAATTCATACTTTATCTGTTGCTTTTGCACCATTCATGAAAATGTCACACGGACTTTTAAATGCAAATTTATTGTATTATGCGTTAAAATTTAGCTTGCCATATTACAAAGGTCGACTAAAAAATATATGTTCAATCATGTTCGGGCAAAACATTACTTCTGACGAAGATGCTCTAGAAAAATTATTATTATGGCTAGAAACAGTAATAGGGAAAAACGAATTTTTTATTGAGAAATCATTAAATAATGAGCAAGAAAATATTGTAAACAGGGTGTTGCAAGACAAAGGTTTGCCAAGCGTAACTTATGGCGATATTAATAAAAAATTAATTTCTGAAATAGTGAGTAGAATTATAAATGAGACAAGATAAACTTAATCGTGAATTATTTGATTTAAAAGCAAGCTCAGATATTTTTGCACAAGAACTTGATAATGCTTGTAATTGGGTGGGTTGTGTTCCTGATACTATCTTTAAACAAGTTCTTCCTAAATTAAAATCTTGGCACCTAGCGCCAAGAGAGAATCATCTTATCGGGATGGCTTTTGGAGCTGGATTAGCTGGACAAAGGCCAGTAGTCTTAATTCAGAATAGCGGATTAGGTCTTTGCTTAGACGCGCTTTTTGGAACGTTTTGTTTATATAACCAAGGCTTACTAATGATTGTATCTAATCGTGGAGTATTAGAGTGGGAGGAAATCCAACATCAAGATTGGGGTAAATGCACGGAGTCTCTATTATTGGCGTCAAAAATAAAAATGATTTATTTTGACGAGGAGGGTATTGAAGGGCTTAAGAGGGCAGCAAAGATGGCATTTGAAAATAATCAAGTAGTTGCCCTCATGATGCAAAGAGGAAATTTAGATGAATAAACGCATAGAAATAATTGATGAATTATTAAAAAATCACCCAGATGCGTTTTTTATTTTTAGTAATGGCTTGACTTCTAGGGAAGCGTCGTATTTCCATCCAGAAGATAGATGCTTTTATCTGCTTCATGGCATGGGAGAAACGTTATCAATTGGTATTGGATTTGCTAAGATTCAACCCAATATTGAAGTTGTAGTAGTTGAAGGTGATGGTAGTGCACTCATGGGATTAGCATCATGGAGTTTAATGCCGGTAAAAAATTTACATTATTATATTTTGGCTAATGGTGTACATGAAACAACTGGAGGACAGAAGCTACCTTCTTTTCCATTTATTCCGGATTGGTGTTCTATTGTTGAGATGAGTATTGGTCAAGAGGGAACGCCAAACCCCCCTACCCCTATTGAAATAATGAAAAGATGCCAGGGATGGCTAACTAAAAACATATAAGGATAAAAAAATGTCTATAAGAGTGAAATTCCCTACCCCAAAAGGGACAATTGAAATCGGCGAAGGATTGCCAACCTATTTGATTTCTGAAATTGGTTTAAATCATAATGGTAGTGAACAATTGGCCAGAGATATGATTTATCAGTCAGCGTTATCTGGGGCAACTTTTGTTAAGTTTCAAAAACGATCACCCTCTGATCTTGCGACATCTGCATTTTTAGATGCCCCATTTGAAAAATGTCCAGTGCTTGGAGGTACTCAAAGAGAAGTGAGAGAAAGGCTGGAATTACCGTTAGATATGTATATCAGATTAAGAGAATATGCGGAAAGTCTAGGTTTGATTTTCTTTGCTTCTGCTTTTGACCTTCCAAGCCTGAGTTTTCTATTTGAAGCAGGGGTGGAAATTATAAAAATCGCTAGCCATAGTATTACAAATGGGCCGTTATTAGAAGAATTAGCTGCTAGAAAAACTCCGATAATAGTCAGCCTTGGCGGAACAACCAGTCAAGAACGTGATCTGGCTGTAGATATTCTTAAAGATAATCCAATGGTTTTATTGCATTGTGTTAGTTCTTACCCAACAGCTGACTCTTTGGTAAAGATAGATACGATTGAGCATCTAAAACAACAATACAAAGTGCCAGTAGGATTTTCTAGTCACGAGGTTGGTATAGATGTTTCGGTTGCCGCATCACTGTTGGGTGCATGCATGATCGAAAGACACTTTACTTTAAAGACATCAATGGTAGGTCTTGACCATTCTATTAGTTTGGAGCCTGAAGAATTTTCAGAAATGGCAAATAAAATTAATCGAATGAGAAATATTAGAGGTGAGGTTGAAGATATTCAAGAGGCAGAGAGGGCCGCTAAAAATGCCTATCATGTTGCAATTTGTGCTTCGGAGAATATCACAAAAGGATCGATTATTACCAAGAAATTATTGACATTCAAACAGCCACTAACCGATTCGTCTATTTTTTTTACGGGTATGGAAATCTCAAATATATTGGGTGCTAAGACACTGGTTGATTTAAATATAGATGAGGCAATACCCAGAGATTCAGTTACTTTCGATAAATAATTTTACAATTCATTGTAATTCTTAAATAGATTTAAATTTAGTGGTATTAGGACCGAAATGAAAACACTTTTAATTATTGGTGGTGGTGTAGAACAGACCCCCGCTTACGAGATTGCAAAAAATAGAGGCCTAACTGTCGTTGGCACAGATATGGATGTTACTGCTCCAGCATTGAAATTAGCAGATCATGTTATTTTAGCCTCTACAAGGGATGCAGATGAAACGGTAAAAAAGGTACTGCAATTTTCTAGAAATCATAAAATTGATGGCGTAATGACAATAGCTAACGATGTCCCTTATACCGTAGCGCGAGTAGCTGACGAGTTACACCTACCATCAATTAGTGTGAAAGCGGCAACACTATTTAGTGATAAGTTATTAATGAAAGAGGCATTTGTAAAGAATGGAGTTGCATGCCCATGGTTTTGCAATATTGAGAATATTAAGCAGTTTGAAGAGATAGTCCAGGATAGGTCAAAGCAAAAATACGTTTTAAAGCCAGTTGATGGCAGAGGAGCACGTGGAGTGTTAGTGATTGATGAAGATGTTGACTTGCTATGGGCATTCAATGAGTCAATGCATTATGGAGAGTCAGGAAGGCTTATTTTGGAAAAGTTTGTAGAGGGGGTTCAGCTTTCGACAGAATCATTTTTATTTGATGGAGTATGTTATACACCTTCTATTTCCGAAAGGAATTATATAAGATTCGATCAGTTTAAACCAAATATTATTGAGGATGGTGGAACAATACCTGCAAAATTATCAACCGATCTACTTAAAAAAATCGATGATTTAATTCTGCATGGAGCCAAAGCGTTGGGAGTTAATCACGGTTTAATTAAGGGAGACATAGTTATTAATAGGGATGGAGAGCCAGAAATTATAGAGCTAGCTGCTAGAATTTCTGGGGGTTGGTTTGCATCTCATCAAATCCTGTCAGCATCAGGTGTGAATTTGGTCGATATAGTTATTTCTTACGCTTTAGGTGAAAAAATTGATCATGCAGACTTACTTCCAAAATATAATAAAGGTAATGCTATTAGATATTGGTTCCCAGAGCCAGGGATTATAAAAAGTATTACTGGAGAGTCTGAATTGAAAAAAGCACCAGGGTTACTTAAATATGGATTTTTTCGAAAAAAAGGAGATGCTCAACCCGATATTAAGATGCACTCTGATCGATTTGGATATGTGATAGTTGAAGGAAAGGATAGATGCGAAGCGATTAGTCGAGTAGAAAATGCCATTTCTTGCTTAACAATTGAAGTGGAGTAGGGTATGAGTTTTTTCATTGCAGAAGTGTCTAGTAATCATTCAAGAAGTATTGATAGAGCGTTAGAATTTATTGATTCTGCTTCAAAAGCGGGTTGTGATGCAGTTAAGTTTCAATTATTCAAGGTTGAGAAGTTATTTGCACCAGAGATTTTAGAAAGCTCGAAACAGCATAGAGATAGAAAACAGTGGGAATTGCCTTTAGAATTCTTGCCTATATTGTCCAATCGTTGTAAGGAAAAGGGTATTCAATTTAGTTGTACACCATTTTATCTTGATGCGGTTAATGAATTGGAGCCTTATGTTGATTTTTATAAAATAGCCTCTTATGAGTTGCTATGGGACGATCTGCTTGTCGCTTGTGCCCGTACTGGAAAGCCTGTGATTATCTCCACCGGTATGGCTAATTTGGATGAAATAAAACATGCTGTGAAGATTTTGCGTAATAATAATTGCGAGCCAACAGTACTGCATTGTACGTCAGCGTACCCAACTCCTTATAGTGAGGCAAATTTATCTGCTATAGAAACTATTCGTAAGTCAATTGGTTCTGAGACTGGCTGGTCAGATCATACTGTTGATCCAGGAGTCATACACCGTGCGATACATAAATGGGGTGCGAAAGTTATTGAATTTCATTTGGATTTAGAAGGTAAGGGAGAAGAATTCAGTGCAGGTCACTGCTGGTTGCCCGAACAAATTGGTTTGGTAATTGAGCAAGTTCGACATGCTGAAGATGCTGATGGTGATGGTATTAAAGAGCCAGTTCCTTCTGAGATATCCGACCGCTTATGGCGTACAGATCCATCAGATGGTTTACGGCCATTTAAATCAATTCGAAACTCTTTTAATCTTGATACAAAATAGTTTGAATACGTTTCGTGCTTTACTTATATGTCATGTGAGCCCTGAAATAGGTATTGGTCATTTATCTAGATTATTGGCATTATCAGACACATTAAGAAAAGATAATAATGTTATTCCAGAGTTTTTGATCTTTAGCGATTTTATTAAAAAAGATGAGTTGGCTAATTTTAATGTCCATGCTTTTTCACTTGTAGATGACTTCGTTGCCACGATTGAAAATATTTTAGAGATGAATAATTTTGATGCATTAATATTCGATCTTTATCCAAAGCATAACATTGATAACCTGGGCGAATTATTTATACAATTAAAGCAGTGTAATATTTGTTTAATTAGTATCGATTCTTTAATTGAATATTGTAATATTTTGGACCTTATTTGGATCCCATCATTTAATTTTGACTGTAATGCATATGCTGACTGCACCAGTATACTAAAGTCAGGATGGGATAGTTTCTTGATTCAGAAGCGACTTCAACATAAGGATTGGATTCCTGGATCCAGAGTATTGATCTTGACAGGTGGGAGTGATGTTTCAAATTTAGGAAGAACTCTCCCTATTCAATTAGATGGATTACTAGACAAGAACACTGAGGTGCATTGGGTTAGAGGGCCATTTTCTAGTGAGCCTAATTTACCAAAAAAGTGTCGATTAAAATGGATGGTTCACAATGCTCCGGAGCAGCTTGATGAGCTGATAGTTAAAAGTGATTATGTAATAACAGTCTTTGGCGTATCATTTTTTGAAGTATTGCAATATGGCATTCCTACAGTTGTTTTTTCCCCTTATGACAATAAAGACAATAATGAGTTGGATGCTTTATCAGAAGAAGGTGTTGCTATGGTTGTGAATAATCCTAAGCTTGCTATTGGGGGGCTTATTGAACTTATGAATAATGATGAACTTGCAAAAGAATATTCTATAAATGCATTAAAGAAAATGTCAATTAATGGCACTCAAAGTCTTTCTAAAGAAATTTATTCTCTAATAAGGTCAAAATGAAACCAAAAGGTTATTTAGTTTTTCATCTTAATTTGGCTTTTTCATCTATTGAGGAAGATGCATGGGCAGATGTTATTAGGACTTGCTATCATCCATTGTTAGATTTGATTGAGAAAACTGGCATTCCGATTGGGATTGAATTAACAGGTTGGACTTTAAAACAGATTGAACGAATTGATATCGCTTGGGTTGAACGATTTAAAGCATTAATAAACACAGGGAATTGTGAATTGATTGGTAGTGGCTATTGTCAAATAATTGGACCACTAGTTCCACATACGGTAAATGAATGGAATCAGAGATTAGGTTTAGAGGTCTATAAACAGATTCTTGACTGTAGGCCTAAAATTGCTTTGGTAAATGAAATGGCATTTTCAAGTAGCATGGTAGATCTGTATAGTCAATTTGACTACAAGGGGTTTATCATGGATCGCGATAACATTAAACTAGCATTACACTCTTACAACTCAACATCCGAAAAAATATCAACCCATGTAAAAGGGAGTGGTGATACTACATTGCCAGTATTGTGGTCTGATTCAATTTTATTTCAAAAAGTACAGCATTTTGCACATGGTGACATCTCAATTGATAATTATCTAGATTATCTTAAAGGTCGCATTAAAGATGGTGAATTACTTTTTCCTATTTATTCTAATGATGCTGAAGTTTTTGACTATCGTCCAGGTCGGTTTAGTGAGGAGCGGCCAACGCATCATGAGGGGGAGTGGAACAGAATTGAAAGGCTGCTTAGATCTATATCCTCTCAAGCAGAAGTTGAGTTTATTTTACCAACTCAAGCGTTGGAAATTAACAACAAAGAAAAAGATCAATCTGCATTAAGACTTACTAATGCAGATTATCCAATACCTGTAAAAAAACAGGAAAAATATAATATTGCAAGATGGGCAGTTACGGGCAGAGGAGATTTGTGGCTTAATACAATGTGTCATCGTATTGAAAAACACCTGACATCATCTAAAAACAATAACCGTAATGATTGGCAAGAGTTATGCGAATTATGGGCAAGTGATTTACGCACACATATTACTGATAAAAGATGGATCAAAGCAAAGAACAAGCTGAGTGCTCTATTAGATCAACAAGGGATTGATACTACCTTTGGCAAGACTCATGCGGTTGATGAGCAATACAATTCCTTGAAAAGTGTTATTGGTCAGTATGGAGGTGTCACGATATCTTTGGATAAAGAAGGTATTTTACTATCTATATCTACTAAAAAAATAAAACTAAAATTAAATTTAAGAAGGGGACTGGCAATACAGAGTCTTGCCTTTGCCTCTCATGATATGGAGCCTTGTATCGGAACATTGCCACACGGGTATTTTTCATCTATTTCTCTTGGGGCAGATTATTATAGTGGTGGCGTAGTAGTTGAACTACCATTGCAAAGGAGAAGGATTACAGACCTTGAAAAAGTTGAGCCAATATTTTTAATAAAAGATAATGGAAATATTGAAATTCATGCAGAAATCATAACCCAATTTGGAAATATTGTTAAAATAGTAGAGGTTTCGACTAACAGTGAAAAAGTTTCATTAAGTTATAGTTTTCCAAAATGGGATGAAATTATTGGCAATGTTAGACTTGGGGTGATAACGTTGTTGAATCAATTTAGCCGTGAAAATACAAAACTACTGTGTTGTAATGGTGGAGAAATGGATGAAACCTTTAATTTCAAAGGTGAGTTTAATCACACAAAGCCGGCATCAACTCTTGTCTCTTCATCAAGAGGCTTAGGGGCAACTACTGGAAAAGTCCAAATTATAAATGATGAGAAAAGTGTTTATTTACAATGGGATCCAAGTGAATGTGCAGTAATGCCTATGCTGCATAATGAGTCATTTGACGGTAGGACTCTATCCAGAGTATTGTTTTCAATGAAAGAAGTAGATGACACCTTAAAGAATTCATCTGATATTGGTGAATTTTTCTTAGTAATTTCAACATAATAATGAGAAAAATTTTATTTCAGGAGGCAGACTTCTATGGCGCTTCAAAATTAATATTTGGCGATATGCCACTCCCAATTTGTTATCAAGCGACTTGGATGCATGGGATAGCTCCAGTTTTTAGAGAGTCGCCAAGTAGTGATATATTAATACATTACAATGAAAGGCATTTGCCAATTCATCTTGTTAATAACAAAAAAACTACAAAAATTTTAAATGATCAGGGTGTCAAGTCTATAGCTGTAGGAATGCCTTATATATATACGAAGGCACATTCTGAAAATAAAAGAAAAAATGTTCTATTTAAAAAAATATTTATGCCCCCTCACTCTATTTTTTGTAATCAAAAAAATGACTACGATAAGTGGAGGGCTATTATAAAAAAATATGATTGTGATGCTATTTGCTTAGGGGGGAGTGATTACAGTGATGTGATCAATAAAAAAATTAATTTTGAAGGTGTAAAGATAATAAAAGGAGCGTATGCAAGAGATGATAGCTCATTAACAAGAATGTCTGAAATGTTTTATAGTTCAAGTGAAATGATTACAAATGTTAGTGGTTCACATCTTGTTTATGCGGCAGCTTCAGGTGTAAAAGTAAAGGTTATTGATGAAATACATGAATTAAGTGATGAAAGGCTCCGTAATAATTATGGGTTAAAAGTTATGAATTCTTTCCCAGGTAAATATCAAAAAAGCTTTGCCGATCATCTTGCTACGGATAAAGGAGTGAATGAAATCATGTTAAGATGGAATTCTAAAAGCTCTAAAGAGGCAGGAGAGTATGCTAATTATTTACTTGGCACTGAATGCAGGAAAGATCCAAAAATCATTAAAGACTACTTAATGGTAAATAATAAAATAAAAAAGATAAGTATCGCCTCCCGTCTTTTGTTCAATAAGGTTAACAATAAATTTAACCTGTAGCCTCTTCTATGAATTCTAGCAGAAATCAAAATTCTTCAATTTTTTATCAATCTATAGTTGTTCTATTGGTGTTATATTTCTCTATACCAAAAATCGATATAGTAAGCTTGGGACAATTTGGAATTAGACCATTAGACTTTATTTCTTTAATAATATTCTTTGTACTAATACAGAGAGAGTGCCGCCATCGATTCAAAGTGAAAACACTATTAATTGTTATGATGTTTTTTATTGTTAATTCATTTATAAGTTCTTTTTTTAATGGGCCAATTGGGCTGGTTTATGTAACAAGGTTGTTTCAATATGCAATTGTAGGTTATGCGATAGCAATAGTTATGCTATCTCATTATAAAAATCGATTTTTATATATAGTGATAACCATACAACTATTGATTAGCGCCCTTCAAATGATGCAACTATTGCCAAACATTGATCCTGGGCGTAGCTGGTACTATGCAAGTACCTTTTCTGGATCGTTTGGAACACCAGCAGAGCTTTCTTATTTCTTTGTTTCTCTTATTGGGCTTTATGTCTATATAAAATTTCCAACAAGAGTGATCTTTGCGTATATTTTAGCCTTTAATTCTGTCCTCTTTGCACCATTGGCATTTGTTGCTTTAGGTTTTAATCGAATTATCAGTATATTTAGTCAGAGAGTTTTGTTTATATCTTCTTACTTATTATTGTTATTGGTTATGACTCACCTTCTTGGTTTTGATTTATTTATTGAGCTTATTTTTAGGTCGGTTAATGAAGATATAGAGCTTGCAAAAGGAGGTGTTATTCCTGAAAATTTTTCAATTACAGCCGGCACTGAGTCTTTGATTATGAGAGTTAATAAGATTTTGGCTATGTATGATTACATGCGTTCAAATTATGTGATAATGTTTTTTGGATGTGGGTATGGCTGTGGCAATGGTGCAATTGACTCCGGCTTAGCTAGATTGTTATTGGAATTTGGAATTCTGGGTTTTTTATTGATTGTTTTTTTAGTAAAAAAGATTCCAATTATTCCCCTTGCCACAATAATTTCCGTAAATTTTCTTTTCGATGGCTTGTGGAGTTCAGTGGTTGCACCAATAATCTTATCTTATCTTTTCGTAAATCTAACCATAATTAGGAATTCATATGTATATAGCAAATGACAGGTCTGAATTAATATTATCCTTAATAGATGAGAGAGTTAATATTTGCATGGTAGTTGATCTCGGATGTAATGATGGGGCAACCTTGTCAGGGTTAAATTTTAGTGAATCTTTACGGGGGGTTGATTGCCACGGTGTTGATTATTTAATTACCCCTTCAGCCGTTAATAATGACGAAATCTCTTTCCATATTTGTGACTTAAATGGAGATTTGCTAGAGATAAAAGATCTTTTAAAAACGTCAGATTTAACTTTATTGCTTGACGTTTTGGAACACCTGCATAAACCTGAGCAATTTTTAGAAAAACTTAGTCAGATAATAAAACCAGGATCTCAGCTGGTAATTACTGTGCCTAACGCATCATCAATTAGGATGTTATATGCTTGGCTGAAAAAAGATTTTCCAAGAAATAATATAGGTTATTTTGATCGGACTCATTGTTCGTGGTTTACTAGTAAATCACTTTCAAACATAACCTTGTCAAAATTTAATCATAAGAAGATTGGTTATATATATTCTAAAAATCCGGTAATAAAGCTTTTACAAAAAGTTTTTCCAGCTAGACTAGCCTCTCAATTTTTTATTCTTCTAACAGCAAGATGAAAGTTTCTGTTTGCCTGGTTACATGCAATGGTGAAAATTTTATTGAGCGTCAGCTTAAATCTATTTTATCTCAGACATTATTACCAGATGAAATTGTACTGATGGATGATTTCTCCAATGATAATACCGTTATGATTGCTGAAAAAATTCTTGTCAAATCGACCATAAACTACAATATTTTACAAAACGATACTAGGCTTGGAATTAATAGATCTTTTGAGAAATGCCTATCAACCGCCTTATTCGATATTATTGTTATTTCTGATCAAGATGACTTTTGGTTTAGTGATAGATTATTAACTATACGAGCTAATTTTTTAAAGCAACCGTCTAGTGAGCTTATGTTGGTTAATGCATGTATTGAAAGAGATGGTGTCACTACCAAAGAATCTGTTAGTGATTATTATTCATACACTAATTCTATTTTTCTAAATTTTATAAAGAATCGATTTACTGGTTGTCAGATGGCTATAAAACGCAGTCTTCTTGTGCGTTTATACCCATTTCCACTTGATTCTGTTTGTTATTATGACCATTGGATCTCTCTATTTTCTGTATTAAGAAAAACAACCGTGTATATTGATTCAGAGCAAGGGTATTATTGCAGGCATTCGAACAATGTTACTGATTTATTATCTTCTAGGTCCTTTGTAAAGTTAGCTATATCAAGAATTTTATTGTTTTTTTTGGTTGTCAAAAAATACATCCTCGATAGGCTTTATAGAATGTAAAAATTGATTTAATTCATATAGAGTATTATTAATATTTTATATAAATACAAAGGTTTTTTAGTGGTATTAAACAAAATTAGAGTGTCAAATAAAATTCCATCAGTTGTGGTTCTATTGTCTGCTTACAATGGGATAAAGTGGATTGAAGAGCAAATTACATCTATTTTATCCCAGAAAAATATTTCGATTGAAATATTCATAAGTATCGATCTTTCAAATGATAGAACATATGAGTGGTGTCAAAATTTGGCAGGGGAAAATACTCATATTAAGGTATTACCATATGGAGAGAGATTTGGAGGGGCAGCAAAAAATTTCTTTCGTTTAATTCGTGATGTTGATTTCTCATATTGTGATTATATTGCTTTGTCAGACCAGGATGATATTTGGGATAGTGGTAAATTACATCATGCAATTAGAGCGATTAAACAAGATAATTTAGATGGATACTCTAGTGATGTGACTGCTTTTTGGAGTAATGGACGAGAGGAGTTAGTAAAAAAATCCTTCCCTCAGAAGAAACTTGATTATTTTTTTGAAGCAGCTGGTCCAGGCTGTACTTATGTATTGAAACAACAATCTGCACAAAAATTTAAAAAATTTCTTAATAATAATTGGGAATATGTTAATTTAGTAGAATTACATGATTGGATGATTTATGCTTATTTCCGCTCTCAAGGAATGAAGTGGAAGATAGATAGTAAGTCTTTAATGCGTTATCGTCAACATGATAATAACCAAGTCGGATTAAATTCTGGCTTAAAGGCATATTTAATTCGTTTTAACAAAATTAAA
>Ga0257124_1001500_pt1 | contig 16765 bp, 17 predicted proteins | sample SI106_150metaG_FD_190154 | JGI IMG/M metagenome (GOLD analysis project Ga0257124, IMG submission 190154) | Marine microbial communities from Saanich Inlet, British Columbia, Canada - SI106_150 | ecosystem: Environmental > Aquatic > Marine > Inlet | place: Canada: British Columbia | collected...
GATGTGGGTATATAATAATGTACGACCTCATGGTTCGATTGGTGGGATTCCACCAAGAAAGCTACTTGAGGCTATTTAAACAACGGAGATTCTATTTTTGGCAAGCGTTAGAAATGGGAGGATTACATTATCTTGGCCCATATTTTTTATTACTTATCTAGTTTTAAGCATATATATTGTATCTTCATAAGAAGAGTAATTTAATAAAAGATTTTTAATAATATTACATTCTACAGGCCATAGTAACGATCTGCGCTCTGAAGGATAAACTCCAAGAGAAGAATCTCTAGATGAATCGCTCATTATAATTGGTATTACATTACTATTAAGGGCCTCACAAAGGGCTGTAGAATCCCAACCCACAACAAAACTTGGCTGCTTCTCTTTAAGAGCAAATGTCGCATCTTCTCCACTTAAAATTTCAAGCTCAGATGTATCAAAAATATTATTCCATACAATATCCTCTACCTCATATTCGGATTTAAATTCTCTGGATGCATTGTGTAACGGGTGCATCTTCATGAATATAGAATGCCCATGCAACTTAAACTGATAAATAAGGTCTGACAACTCTTTTGAATCAACCCTAGAAGCATCATCAGCCATAAATAAAATTACATTTTTATTATGAAGTTTATTTTTTATTGCAGGATAAACATATACTTTTGAAGTTACACCAATATTCTCAAAATATCTTTTTTCATCATAACTATAAACACAAACTGAATCATATTCTGGAAAAGTACTTAAATTAATTCTATCCATCAAACCGTGGTATATATTAATCGTTCTATATTCTGACAATATTGCCGCATGAGAAGGAAGTGTCGCTCCAGATGAATAAACTGTACAACCTGGATGCGTCTCCTTAAATTGCTGAAAAAACGAAATTAAATAAGTAAAAACTGAAATATTTGCCGTATTATCATACAAAATACCTATAATTTCGTCTGGAAATTTCATTGTTAAAACAGATTTATAATCAGCAATGGCTTTGGCTAAGTTTCTTAAAAGAATAAAAATACTCAACTTTTCATATTTCATATAATCAGTCAGGCTAAAGGCATAAATCAAATACACCTCGTTAGTATTGATCTGAAAAAATTTTTGAATATTATTGTTATCATATCCACGACCTGAATGTAGAATTAGCGAAGTTATCATTTTTTTATTTTTATTGCCACTAATAAAAAACTGCTTTAAATAATAAAAAATAACTCTAGAAAATGGAATTACATAAATGTAAAGAATCCGAGTAAGAAAGAAAAAATTATTCTTAGTAAGATTTTCTGGGGGATTTTCATTAAGAAATTTATCAATTCTACTATCATTCAAAACCCATTTCTGAGTAGAAGATACAGATGGGAAATTACTCACCAGACAGACCTCCCTCCGTCAATAACAAGATTTTGCCCTGTCATGTATTTTGATAGATCGCTAGCTAAATAAGCTATTACTCCTTTAAAGTCTTCTTCCGTTGCCATTCTACCTAGAGGAGTTCCAGTGTTGTAGCGCCGTACAAACTTTTCTGGCTGCCCCCTGAGAACTCCACCCGGAGAAATGGCGTTAACCCTAACCTTAGGTGACAGTGTTGTTGACAACCATCTAGTCAGCTGTATTATACCACCTTTTGATGCAGCGTATGCCGCTGGGTTTCCCATGTTTGTTCCTTTGTACAATGAATAATCCGGGCCCAATATACCGTAAATTGATGACACATTAATAATTGATCCGTGTCCATTTTTTCCAAGAAGCCCAGCAAACCCTTTAGATAAATCAAATACAGCAGTCAGGTTAACTTCTATTGCCCGCCTCCAAGTTTCAACACTCTGGTCTTCAAACTTAGTTGCCCAACCACTTAAGTCTGTTGTACCTCCAAAAGCAGCATTGTTAATAAGAATATTCAAATTCATAGAGTAGTCATTCTTAATTCTTGATATCAAACTCTTACGTTCATCTTCATTCTCAAGGTCACAATCAAAACATTCTATATCTGCAGCATTATTTTCTTCTAATTCTGACACAAGCGAAGAATAATTTGAACCAGGTCTATCCACTAAGATTACACTTCCACCTAATTCAATAATAGTGGCCGCTATATGCTTCCCGAGACCACCTGTTGCCCCTGTTATTATAGCTTTACGTCCTTTAAGGCTCATTAATTCATTAATTTTTCTCATTTTTTATTGGTTTTTTATTAAGCATTCAGCTATTTTAAAGTCTAGTAGCGTATCAATATCAACTGCACGTTCAGGTGGCACAAAAATGCTTCTTACGCGCCCCTCAAAAATCCCATCTTTTTCACTAATAAATTTTGGACGAGTAACATAAGCCACTGTAGTCATATCAAACAGAACTGGTGTATCTTGACGGCGTACAACCCTAATATTAGGTGGCATTACAAGTGAAGAATAACCCTCTTCATTATTAACTACCATATTGAAGTAAGGACTACGATGAGCATTGGTGACAGTAATAACTACGTCTACCTCACCCTTCTCAAATTCATCCAGACATTTATCTATATCAGTGACTGACCTAAGTGGCGCAGTAGGTGGTAAACTCACTAGCCCATCAATAGTATCACTACCATTTTCAGCCAAGTAATCAAGTGCGTGGCGCCAAACTAACCATTCTGAACTACTATCCTGCGCTAATTCTGCTGGTCTTATAAAAGGCACTTCAGCCCCATATTCTCTTGCAACTTTCGCTATATCATGTGAATCAGTAGAGACAATTACACGGGAAATCCGTTCGGTCTGTTTAGCCACCTTAATTGACCATCCAATAAGTGGTACATCGGCAAGTAGTTGGGTATTCTTTCCAGGAAGTCCTTTACTACCACCCCTGGCGCATATAAGGGCTATAAATTTCATTTTACTCATACTCGATGTTGTTCAAGATATACAAGAGAACCTTCTACATTCGATTTTTTTACTGCTTCTATCACTGACACTACATTCAAACCATCTTCGCCACTAACATGTGGGGAGCTACCCGATTCAATTGACGAAATAAAATGTCTAATTTCTTGCTCATAAGTGTAATTTCGTTCTGTTAAATTAGAATAAAGTACTTCCCATTCATCACTATTTGGAGAAAAGAATTCAATACTCCCTTGAATACCATTCCATAATAACGATCCCTTCTCCCCGATAACATGGCATTGTCGCGTAGAATTATGTCGAATAAAATCTATATTTAGAGTAACAACCAACTGCTTGTCATTAAATCCGTTACTCATTCCTAATTGCAAATGTGCAGTATCCTCTACATCAATCTCTAGATGACTTTGTCGCAATACAGTTGCTTTGACCCACTTTACAGAACCAAATATCCATTGTGTATAGTCAATCTCATGGCTAAGCTCTAAAAGGACTCCTCCTCCGAGATATTCTTGTGCAGATACTGTTTGTCTGTAATCTAAGTTAGGTCTCCAATTAGGTAAGTATTGACCTGCTTCTACATGTACTGCATAAGGGATGCCAATTTTCCCTTGATGTAATAAATCACGAAACTGATTCAGACTGGGTGAAAATCTTAGATTGTAAGCTGTCATCAATATTAACCCATTCTTGGAACATAGATTAATCAGTTTTCGAACTCCATCTATGTTATTCGAAATAGGCTTTTCAATTAATAGATGAACACCGGCATCTGCAAAAGGTATTGCAACATCGATATGGAATGACGCAGGGTTTGCAAGTATTGCTGCATCTGGTTGGTATGCTAACGCCTCTTCAATGGTAGAGAAACAGAATTTAATACCATAAGATTTTATTTCATCCTCATTACATTTACTATGACGCAACAAACCAATTGTTATTTCTGGAAATAAATCACGAATAATTTCAATATGTCTCTTTCCGATACTACCAAGACCAACAATAAGTATTTTATTGACGCAGGTATGTCTTACAGAATTCACACTCATATATTTATTTCATGGTTTGCACGTTCGTATTCTTCCATGCGACCAATATCTAACCAATACTCATGTATAGGAAATGCATTAATCTGACTTCCTTTATCTATATGATCTTCAAATAAATTCGGCATATCAAGATATGATGCTCCATCTAATTTATCTAAAAGATCTAATCCTATTACATAAATTCCCGCATTAACAAAAAACCTTTGTATTGGCTTTTCCTCTACACTCGAAACACTTTGCCTATCTATTGTTACAACACCATAAGGCACCTGAAAATCGTACTCGCGAACACACATCGTTGCGATACCACCTTGTTCATCATGAAAATCTAGCAAATGTTCAAAATTTACCCTAGTCAATAAATCTCCATTCATCATCACGATGGGTAAACCTAGTCTCTTCATTGGAAGTAAACCTAGTGCTCCTGCTGTACCTAATGGTTTAGATTCATGTATATATTTGATTGTAACTCCCCAGTTAGAGCCATCGCCAAAGTGTTCACGAATCATCTCAGCTTTGTAGTGTGTTGAAATAAAAAAATTATGGAATCCAGCCTCAATAAACTGTATCAGAATAGTCTCAAGAATAGGGCGATTACCCACTTTGAGCAATGGCTTCGGTACGTCTTTTGTTAATGGATATAATCTAGTTCCAAATCCACCTGCCATAAGAAATACTGGATTATCATGTTTCACATTTTCAACAAGTTGCTGTAAAGTCTCAAGCCCTACTATGTGCCCCATAGTATCAACAATAGGCACATGAAGTAGATGTTCACTTTTCATCATTGTCATCAATGTATCACGATCATCTGAGAAAGAAGCAACTGTTGGGTTCTTATTCATTATTTCTGTTACCAATGTTTCCATGTTCATTTGTTTCAATAATGCACGACGTACATCGCCGTCGGTTATAGTACCCTGCAATATTTTTTCTTCATCTACAACTAACGCCATACGCATATTACCATCACCAATGACCTTAATAGCTGTTTCAAGTGTAGCTGTAGCTACTACCAACGTTTTTAACCAATCATTCACTTAACGTACCCTCTCTTATGTATAAATATCTTGTTTTTTTTGAATCACCGTTGATCCAGTACCAAGATGAGCGCCTTTACCAATATTGACACAACCACTTAAAATAACGCCTGGTGCTAGATGGCAGTTTCCGCCGATACTGCAGTCATGGTCTATACTAACTCTAGTATTTATAATACTATCCCGACCTATACTTGATCCTGGTTGAATAATCGAACCTGCCATCACCTGAACACCCTCTGCCAATACTACATCAGTTGCAATTATAGCTGAAGGATGTATAACTCTAATAAATTGGAATCCTTTCTCGCGCATTTGACTAGCTAAATGCCATCGAGACATTTGACTTGGTAACGACCCAATACCATTCGCAAGAACTACTTCACTGGGCGAGAAAGAAAGAAGCGTATCATCATTGCCAAGCACATTTAAACCAAAACACTCTGAATTCTTCTCCTTATCTGGTGCAACTAATCCAAGTATATTCCTGCCGGACTGTATTAGAGCCTCGGCTACCACCTTTGCATGTCCACCAGCACCAATAAGAATCACATCCTTTTTACTATCGATACTCACTTAATCATCTCATCTATTTTATAGGGTCGAGGACTATGAAGACCCAATAGACTCCAATAATCCATTGGGTTAACTCCATTACCTGGACGCTTTACTGTCAAATTATTTTTTGTAAAAATATCGCCACTAGAAATATCTTGTGCCGCTACTATGCTTTTTCGCGCCACATCGAGATTAGGAATTTCAGAGGATTGTGGCACCTTGACACCATCTCCCATAGACTTTTCTACAATCCGAATTGCCTTGACCATCTCTTTTAATTCTTCAGGCTCTAATGAGGCCTTATGATCAGGACCAGGAAGCATTTTATCCAGTGTGAAATGTTTTTCCAATAACGTTGCACCCAACGCAACCGCGGCAATTGACACAACAATCCCTTCACTATGGTCAGAGTAACCAACTGGCAAACTAAAAGTATCTCTCATTGTTTTCATTGCATTTAGATTAATATCTACGAAAGGAGCAGGGTATTCAGTTGTGCAGTGTAATAGTGTTACATTTTCTTGCAAAATACGTCGCCCTTCATTTGAAGAATATGCATTTCGAAAAGCTTCTCTTGTAGGATTTTTTCCACCAATCATGCCAAATGCTACTATACCTAGAGCTCCTTTAATTTCATCCAAATTTGCCATACCTGTTGAGATAATCATCTTTTTCTTTGTTCTGGCGTGGGCCAATAACAAAGGGCCATTAGTTATATCACCTGAAGGAATTTTTAGTGTTTCCATACCTAAATTGTCCACTAGGAATACCATACTCTCTTCATCAAATGCCGTTGAAAGAAACTGTATGCCCTTATTTGTGCAATAATCAGATAGTTCATAGTGTACTTCAAAGGGTAGTTCTAGTTTTTTGAGCATTGAATGTTGAAGCTCATCCGTATCTGATGATTCTTTTTGGTAGATAGCCTTTGATGCTCCTTTTGTTACCAATTTGTCTGCTTTAAAGGTCTGAAATTTAATAGCATCAGCACCAGCTTCTACTGCAGCATCAACTAACCGATAAGCCATTGCTAAATCTCCATTATGATTAACACCGGCCTCTGCAATTATTAATACACTCATGCGATTACTTCTTTTACACTGATATAGGCCTCGGCAAACTGAACCCCTGCTGTAGCACCCCTAAAAGTAGCAAGTGCTCTTATATTTTCTTCACTTCTTGGAAAGGGATGTTGACCTAACTCACTTTCATAAAGACGCATAATCCCGATTTTTTTTTCAAGATAGTTGGAAATATCTACCCATAAATTCGGCTTAAAACCATGATCATCAGGACGTAACCCGAATTCAGTTTCGGATAAGGTTTCGTATATTCTAACACGACGAATATAAGGATAACGAAACGATTTAGTACAAGATGCCATAGCACAGAACACCGCTTCATGATCACTATGCACGTCATTTACGTAAGGAGCATAAATAGTATCAGGCCGAACCTTATCAAATATATTTGAAATAAATCCCACCAAGTCTTTTTGAGGCACTGTATCTAGTTTTGTAGTAGGGAAGTCAGAATTAAAAACTTCCTTAAATCCATAATTGGACGAAACTGCGACTATCTCTTTCTCTCTTTTTGTAACTTGTTCTTCTGTAAATACAGAAGTCCCCTTCATAGTTGTCATAATCAACCAATAAACATCGTCACCTTGAGCTATATGTCTCAAAATAGTGCCGCCACACCCCAATGTTTCATCATCTGGATGAGGCGCTATAATCATAACCTTATTCATTTCTAACTCTCTTAATTAACACAGTTTTGTTTTAACATACCATTTATGGTCATCCAAATTTACTGACTCAAAAACTTTACGTACATTCTCCGCTGAATGTTCATCTCCAAATGGATTGGAAATCCTTTGCACTTCACTTCTATAATCTCCATCCAAACACGCCTTCTCCAAGTGACGAATAATTTCATCTTTATCGTGAGATATAAATTGCACATTACCTGCATTAAGCCTGCCTTTTTGCCTATTGCCGATATTAATTACAGGAAGTTGATAAAAGGGTGCTTCTAGTATCCCCATACTGGAGTTTCCAACTAACGCTTTACAGTGTCTTACAAGGTTAATAAATGTAGTCCTAGGTAAGGTTTCTAAAGAATAAATATAACGTGAATTATTAAATTCAGTTATTGCAGTCCTCATTTCTTCAGACCCAGGATCGCTATTTGGAGGAATAATGACAGCCTGGTACTTGTGCTTATCACAAAATTCTTCAACAGCCTTCAGTGTGATTTTCATTTGATAATAGGCATCATTTACTTCGGAGGAAAGAGGGTGTTTTATAATCACCAAATAACGTCCATTAGTCAAATCAACGTCAATCAACTCTGATATTACTCCAAGATTCATTTTTTCAGTTTCCGCTATATTTACATAAGCAGGATTACCTGTACAAAAAACGCGAAAGGATTCTTCACTTAGATTTATTAAATTATTCGCATATTCTTGTGCGCTACAACAATGAATATGCGCAAGTTTAGAAACTGCAAACCGCACTGGATCATCAGCATTACCAAATACAGTATCACCGCCCCCAATATGGACAACTAATTTATCCATATAGTTTCCAACTATCGCAGTAGCTATACTCTCCTCCCTATCACCTACAACCAATAAAAAGTCAGGGTTTTCTCTTTCAACGGTTTGTGTCAATCCATATATGAGAAGCCCTGTTCCTTTGGCACGTTGTGTTAGTCGGCTAGTTATAAATAATGTATCAATTCTATCTGCAACCTCAAAACCATCTTCAATAATTCGATCGATTGTACTTCCAAAATGATCGGACAAATGCGCACTAGAAACGACAATTTTTACATCGAAGTTATTTTCACGTAATTCTTTTAGTACTGGATAAAGAATATCATACTCAGATCGTATTCCAGTGACCGCTAAAATTTTTTTCTTTCTCATAATTTCTCTAATTCAATTCGTCCCAGCCTAAATAGGGTTGTTCACCTGATTGCATAATATACCTAGCTTCCTTACCCTCATTAAACAATAAATCCAAGATTGACAAATCAGAAATGAAGTTCACCTTAGGAAAACATTGCTTATATTTAGGCAAATGAAACTGCTGAAATTTCACTTCAATACCAGCTTGCTCAAAATCCTCCTGCACAAGATAACCTCGACCACCCAAGCCTGATAAATATTGTTCAGCTTCTACAGCTAAACACAAGTCTAAAACCAGATCATTACCTTTACTTTTAATCGCAAAATCACTAGATAGAACGATTTCACCTTTATACCCAAGATAAGAAAGTATTTTTTTAATTAATTCTATAGAAATACAAGAAATCAAATTATTCTCTCCATCCAAAATAGAAGAAACTATCTCATACACTTCGGAAAAGTAAGGGGCATTTGCATAATTCATTTGTAAACTACGTAAATGTTTTATTTTTGATTTAGTACTATCAATCTCAACTTTGTTAATCAACTGCCCAAAAGAATGTTTAATGGGTAAAGTTAGCCATGCTTTACCTTGAGGCGTTTTAACTTGATTTCTATTCTGTAAGCCATTTTTTTGAAACTGTACATCGTCCAAAAACACAAAAATATCACTCTGCAATATCTTATCAAAATAAGCCGGCCAGGGAATATACTGAGGTTGATGGATAGTTACTTTACGCATAGTATCGCTAACTATTGTTTTTGTATAGCCTTAATAAATCGTTCAACTACGAATACCGCATCCTTTTGTTGCATTGTAGGATTGATTGGCAAGCAGAAATTTCGATCTAAACTATCTTCGGCCACAGGGCATAAGCCTTTATACGTTTTGTACTGTTGAATAAAATAAGGCTGTAAATGTAATGCAGGATAATAAGCCCAATCACTTGCGATATTATCTTTATCTAGCTCGTCTTTAATCAGTTCACGGTCAATTGAAGGATCAAGTGTTATCAAATAACGCCAATAAGCATGGTTAATTTCTTCCGGAACAATGACAGGTTGCGCCAGATGACTTATATTCGAGGCTTGAATTTTCTCATTATATACACTGGCTATTGCACGCCTTGTTCTCAGGAAATCATTCAAGCACCTAAGCTGACTAATTCCAAGCAATGCAGCAAACTCAGTCATACGGTTATTAGTTCCCAATCGAGAATACACTTCGTCTTGTGTGTTCATATCACGACCGCGATTTCGCAGACTATTTGCTTTCTCATATAATTCTTTATCAGAACAAAGAAGCATTCCACCTTCAGCTGTAGTCAGAATCTTTGTTGGATAGAAAGAAAAACAACTGATATCACCGATATTTCCTGCACGAATTCCTTGTATAGAAGCACCAATAGCATGAGCTGCATCTTCTATTAATGTAATATTTTCTTGCTGACAAAATGCTTTAATTTTTAATGCATCTGGTGAAATCATACCTGCCATATGAACTATGATTACAGCCTTTGTCTTCTCAGTTACTTGTTTTTTTAATTCTTTTAAACTTATACAAAAAGTCTTAGGATCAATATCGCAAAATACAGGTGTTGCCCCTTCACTTGCAACAGCAAATCCCGTAGCTATAAAAGTCTCTACAGGGATAATTACCTCATCCCCATCCTGAATCCCAATGCTTCGAAGAGCTATTTCCAAAGCTGCAGTGCAAGAATTAGTTCCAACTGCATACTCTGCGCCTATATAGTTTGCAAAAATATCTTCAAATTCCTTAACTCTTTGCCCCATACTTAAGGGTGCATTACCTTGTAAAATATTTTTGAATTCTTCTAGTAACCAAACAATTTCATTTTCAGGAAAATAGGGTCGCGCCATTTGATAGTTCATTCTCCTTCTCCACGCATATTTTGTATATAAGTATCTAAAACCTTCTTTGTACTCCATGAAGTGAAATCCAATTCATCCTCGGCTTTAGAAACATCAATATTCCAATGACCACGAACGTTACTTGATTTATCTATAGGAAATATTTTGGCTGTAGCGTCCATTTTTTTATAGATATATTTAGCCACTTCCAGTAGAGTCCAAGTATCCTTACTGCCAATATTGTACAACTTAAATCCTTTATAGTCAGCAAGCTTCGTTAGTACTATATCAACAATCTCAAGAATCGAATCTATATAAATTAGATTTCGTCGAAACTGGCCATTATCATAAATATCTATATCAGTATTTTGTAGTGCTGAATTCCAAAAAGTATATGCAACACCGCCTTGCTGCTCTTCATGTACCAATGAAGGAATGCGAAAGCATAACACTGAGATATTAGAATTACTCCCAAAAATCCTTAAATAAGATTCAGATGCCAATTTGGAAAGTGCATAATAATTTTTAGGATTTGCCTTTACTAACTCCGTTATTTTAACTCCATCTTCTAACGGGAGATCTAAAAAAGCTAAAGTAGAAAAGCTTATTATTGTTTGAACATTAGCATTTTTGGCCCATTCAGCAATATTTTCCGTAGTATCTACATTTCCCTTTAAATACTCCTTAAATAAAAGTTCTGGCCTGGGTTGTTGCGCTGCACAATGAATGATTAAATCTATATCAGTTGTAATTACTTTATTTAATTCTTCTACGGCATTTATAGAAGAAAGATCCATGCGCACAAAATTTGTTAATAATCGGGCGTCCATGTTTTCACACTGCGTTCGACCAATACCAAATATCACATGTCCTTGGCCCAGTAAATGGGATGCAATCCTCCTTCCAACTAGACCACAAACACCGGTAATTATAATTTTCACGACTTAAATATTTTTATTTATATACTAATCTTAGTTATTTTAGCTTCACTTTTAACTTCCACTTTCCACGCTTATCCTTTTTCCAAATATCTAAGTTTCTAAATTTTTCAACAGTTTTCCAGAACTCTTGTTCTGAGATATCATGAAATTGTAGAAAATCTACAAAATATTCTTGTGGAAATTCATCCTGCAATTTATTAACAATTTCAACCGCATCTTCACGCGATAACTTACCATTCCAAATATCATAACAAACTTGGTCTGTTGGTCTCCAAAATCCAAATTTTATATATTTAAGCCAAATATTTATTTCACAAAGTTTTTCGTCAATATTGTCGTAATCTAAATAATTCCCTGAAAGTGGCCCACCTGCTCTAGGCTTAAAACCCATAGATGTACACAATTCTAAATGCTTCCTACCTTCCCAAAAATCATAATAGCCAAGGTATATGCTTTTAATACCCTTTCCGTCACTGGATTTTAAATCTGGGTAACGATAGAAAAAAGTATCTCTTTTTGATATATCACTATCAATAAAATCATCAATCGTTTTATCTTTAATAAGGTCATTATTATCAATATCCGATGCATCTGCTTTACTCTCTTGTGTTTGAATGCCACCAAATTCGAACGCAACATCTTCACCCCAGACAATTAACGGAATATCATAAATCTGTGCAACATTAGTTACTCCAGCAAAAACTGTCATATGCTCCGGCCAATTAGGCTCTCCCTGCCTTATAAAGGCCTTTTTTCTGAGTTTTTTATACACACTTGGCTTTAATGTAATTTTAATAATATCTAATCCAACTGAGTCTACCATTTGATTCAAATTATAAATTCCCTCAGTAGTAGGCAAATGTGGCGCCATTGTGCAACATAAAACTTTCATTCCAAAGACTTCTTTCATCATCCAAGCTTGATACCAACTATTCTTACCTCCACTAACTGGGACTAAACAATCATACGAACTTTTATTCGTTACTTTAATTTCATCAATAATCGCCTCTAATTCTTCTCTTCTAGACTCCCAATCCACTTTTCGTTTCATCTCTTGGGAGCGGCAGGCATTACATAAACCTCTTTCATCAAGAAATACACCTGGTTTAGTATTTGGCATTACACAACGTACGCAATACTCCATAGTCAACCTTTTAATGCCCTATAATTAGTTTCATCAATATAACCTCTCCCCATAAGAATATAGCCTCCATTTTCATCTTCTGGTTCTAACAACAAGGAATGAAAATATCTTTTGGAGTCGTTCATTTTTAGTCTGGCGTTATCAACATTATTATCTGAAATATGATTAGCTATCTTGTCGATTCTGACATATTCTCCATTTTTAGTTTTTTTCCATATAAGAGGATCACGAAAGGGCTCGATTATTTTATAAAACTCTTCTTTTGTCATATCAATCCAATCAAGGAACAAGCGCAGACTCACATCAGGCACTTCAGCATCAAACTTCTGTGCGAGCCTAATACCATCCTCACGACTTAATCTTTTTAAACGGATATCTCTCGATGCATGGTCTGTTGCTTTGCCATAACCAAACTTTAAAAACTTAACATAATCATGGGTGCCTGCATTATTCCAACAGTAAATCGACTCATAAGTATTAAAAGTACGAGGCTGCTCCATTGTTTCATAACCATATTTTTCAATCATTTCTTCTGATTGTTGTTGCGCGTCCCAACGAACAAAATTACCTAAATAGATACCACGGACACGTGATTTCTCTAATTGTGTATCAGAAGGATAAGTAAAAGGCTGTTTATCCTTCCATGTTAATTGCCTCTCACCGTCAAATAATTCATCAACATCCATTGAGCGCAAGCTATGCTCTTTTCTAACTTTTTTAGTCATTTCTACTCGATCATGATGGGAGAACATGCCCACTTGATCTAGCCATCCATTTACTCCCCATATCACTAAAGGGATCTTAAATTTTGTTGCTACCTGGACTGGAAAAGTTTGAGATCCTGCCAATACGTGCCAATACATATCACCCAGCTTATGCATAGCAATTTTCGTTACTTTTTTTGCAAGGTCAGGACTAACGGTTAGCATCATATGGTCACAATCTAATTTAGTAAGTAATCTTGCAAGATTTCGTACACCTACTTTAGTATTAAACTGTGTATTATAAGTGACCAGCAATGGGTTTAGTCCATACCGATTTTTTACTACATCCACTACGAAAAATGAATCACTATTGCCAGTAACGGGGATTACACAATCATAAAATGAACCTGGACGATCCTTATATTTGGAAAATAGACTATCTAATTCTTTCCCTTTCTCTTTCCAATCAATTTCGTCTTTTTCTTCGTGTATACGACATCCGCTACAAATTCCATCTTCATCTATACAAATGCCTAGAGGATGGTTTTCTGGGTATAAACATCGATTACAATACTTCATAATAATCGGTCTCTTTTAAACAGGCCTACCCAAATGATCAAAATCAAAATCTTCGTATTTCACATCTGAACTTAAACGGACTTGGGCGCCTAATTTATTCATCATGGCTTTTGCGGCTATGGTGCTATGCTCTGTATGTTGAAAAATATTAGCTGCGGCAACTCCCTGACAATTACCTTTTATGATCCCATTTGCAAGATGCCTCATATTGCCAACACCTCCACAAGCAACCACGGGAATATTTACATTTGAACTAATTAAATTTAAGAGCTCAAGATCATACCCCTCTCTTGATCCATCGCGCTCTACTGAGTTAATCAAGATCTCACCCGCACCTAAACGTTCTAGTTTTCTAGCCCAATCAGCAACTTTTATTCCTGTATCAATCTTTCCATTTCTGATAAATACATTGTAATCATTAGACACCTTCATTGTATCAACCGAAACTGTAATACACTGGTTACCAAAACGAATAGCTGCATCTGTTACAAATTGCGGGTTCTCTACTGCATATGAATTGATTGAAATTTTATCTGCACCTGCTCGGAGTACATCCTTAATACTCTCAACACTACGAATACCTCCACCAACTGTTAATGGCACAAAACATTCTTTACTTGCGCACTTGATCACTTCTAGTTGCGGAGCCCTTTCTTGTTTTGTCGCATCAATATCTAAAATAATTATTTCATCAACATCCCAATTAACGAAGAACTCAATAGCTGTTTTCATTTTACCAATTGGTAAAAATCGCTTGAAATTAAAACTTTGTACTATTAAGTCACCTTTTACAATTATTACTGGAATTAAACGGTTTTTTAACATTACAATTGCACTTTAATGCTATTAATATAATTGGACAATAAGCGTAATCCATTCTTGTGACTCTTCTCCGGATGAAACTGAAAAGCAACTATATTATCTTTTTCAATTGCCGCCGTAAATTCATAACCATAATCGCAACTAGCAATCACATACTGCTCATCGCAGTTGACATGATAACTATGTACAAAATAGAAATCAGGGCTTTGTTCAATCCCTTCAAACAAATCATCTCGCTTCTTGACTTTAATATTATCCCATCCCATATGCGGCACACGGAATCCATCAGGTGCTTGAAATCTTGTAACATTTCCTGGAATCCAGCCAAACCCCTGAGATAGGCCACCTTCTTCTGAAGACCCCATAACAACCTGCATACCCAAACAGATTGCCATTAACGGCTTCTTTTGATAAATTACTTCATCATTCAATTTATCAAATAAACCGCGTTTACGCAGATTTTCAACAGCATCATTAAAGCTACCTACACCTGGAAGAATTAAAATATCTGAACTATCCAACTCTTTCTTTTCATTGCTTATACGTACATTACACTCAACCGCATGTTCTAATGCGTTAGTTACAGAGCCAAGATTACCCATGCCATAATCAACAATACATATTTTAGGAACTACCTTAGACATGAGCCCCCTCATTGATGTATAAACCTTTAATACCACTGGGAATATTTACAACTCTTTGCTCTAGCCAGTCTGAATTGGTTAGATCACCACACTGATTACTCTCAAACATGGGTAATTTATTCATCAGAGTCCAAATTGGACGAGTTGCAATACCTTTTGAATTTGTCTCATTTAAGAATAAATCACGCTGCTCTTTATTTCGGAGAATCACTGAATTTAGCCAATAATTTGATTGGCCGGCTATTGGTTCTTTTACAAAGCTGTAGGTAGTGTTGTTAAAAAAATTTTCATATATAGTTGCCAATTCTCGCTTCTTCAGTAAAAAACTTTCCAGACTTTCCAATTGAGCGACCAACAAAGCTGCATTTAAATTAGGCATTCTGTAATTGTAACCAATCATATCATGGCTATATTCCCATTTATGTCGTACTTTGGCAGTTGTAGTTAAATGCTTAACCCTCTTCGCTAATATTTCATCATTAGTAACAATACAGCCGCCACCGCCAGCTGTAATAATTTTGTTTCCATTAAAACTTAGTACGCCCATTTCACCGAATGTTCCGGTATGTTTATTTTTATATAAACTGCCTAAACTCTCTGCTGCATCCTCAATTAATCTAATGCAGTATTCATCACAAATGTCTTTAATTTTATCAATTCTACAAGGGTGTCCAAAAGTGTGCATTGGCACACATGCTTTGATAACTTTACCTGTTTTATTATTTATACACTGTTGGTTCTTGATATATGTATTTTTTTCCAAAAACTCATGCAATGCAGATGGAGACAAGCCCATAGTATCTTTATCAACATCTATAAAAATAGGAGTGGCACCACAATAACTAATTGCATTGCAAGTAGCCACAAAGGTGAGTGGCTGGGTAATAACTTCATTGTTTTCCTTAACATTCGCAAGTAATAGAGCAATATGCAAAGCAGAAGTACCATTAGTAGTAGCTACAGCAAACTTTGCACCTACGTAATCTGCAATTTTTTTTTCAAATTCATCTACAAACTTGCCTACAGGTGAAACAAAAGTAGAGTCTATGCATTCATTCAGATATTTCTTTTCATTGCCAATAAATTGTGGCTCATGCAAGGGTATAAACCCTGTAGTTTTATATATATTCTGAATAAATTGAGTTACATCATCAAACATTGTATATTTCCGATTTATAATTCTTTAGATTATCCGGTTGCACAATCCAATTAATAGTCTTTTGCAAGCCTTCTCTAATATCAATCTGAGGTTTAAATCCAGTAAGCTTCTCTATCTTAGTATTATCACACCAAAGACGAAATACTTCGGACTTTTCTGGTCGAATACGTTTCTCATCTATGATGAATTTGACATCACTATCCATCAGCTCTTTGATGAGGTTGAGTGTATCTCCCACACTAATCTCGAAATTCGAGCCTATATTGATAGTTTCGCCAATTGTCTGATTATTATCCATAATGGCAAGAAATCCTCTGCAGGTATCTTCGACATAATTAAAGTCTCTAGTTGGTGAAATATCTCCTAATTTTATTTCTTTCATACCACTAGCAATCTGGGTAATGATAGTGGGGATCACAGCACGTGCAGACTGCCTTGGTCCGTAAGTGTT
>Ga0257124_1001531_pt1 | contig 16349 bp, 13 predicted proteins | sample SI106_150metaG_FD_190154 | JGI IMG/M metagenome (GOLD analysis project Ga0257124, IMG submission 190154) | Marine microbial communities from Saanich Inlet, British Columbia, Canada - SI106_150 | ecosystem: Environmental > Aquatic > Marine > Inlet | place: Canada: British Columbia | collected...
TTTAAAGTATGTAACTTCATATGTTTAATTCCATTATCAGTTATATTTTTATTTTTACATAAATTTAAAGTATGTAACTTCATATGTTTAATTCCATTATCAGTTATATTGTAATTCCATTGTAAATATAAAGTATGTAACTGCATATGTTTAATTCCATCATCAGTTATATTTTTATTATCCCATAAATATAAAGTATGTAACTGCATATGTTTAATTTTATTATCAGTTATATTTTTATTTCCCCATAAATTTAAAGTATGTAACTGCATATGTTTAATTCCATTATCAGTTATATTTTTATTTGCACATAAATTTAAAGTATGTAACTGCATATGTTTAATTCCATCATCAGTTATATTTTTATTTTTACATAAATCTAAAGTATGTAACTGCATATGTTTAATTCCATCATCAGTTATATTTTTATTATCATGTAAATTTAAAGTATGTAACTTCATATGTTTAATTCCATTATCAGTTATATTTTTATTATCATGTAAATTTAAAGTATGTAACTGTATATGTTTAATTCCATTATCAGTTATATTTGTATTGCGGAACAAATTTAAATTATGTAAACTATTAAATCTATATTGTTTTAGTATATCATCAGTTAGTAAATGTGAATTTAATATTATATATTTTGCTAAATTACAATAAATGAAATTATCTAACATAAATAAATTCATTTTATCCTTAATGTTATAAGTAAACGAATAAATGATACTAATAATATCAACATTCATTATAATTAAATATTTATATTTATAAATATTTAATTTCAATTTTTTTAATATATTTTTACCTATAAATGTTTAATTCCATAATCAGTTATATTTTCATTATTACCTATATATAGTATGTAACTTCATATGTTTAATTCCATTATCAGTTATATTTTTATTTTTACATAAATTTAAAGTATGTAACTTCATATGTTTAATTCCATTATCAGTTATATTTTTATTTTTACATAAATTTAAAGTATGTAACTTCATATGTTTAATTCCATTATCAGTTATATTTTTATTTTCACATAAATTTAAAGTATGTAACTTCATATGTTTAATTCCATTATCAGTTATATTGTAATTCCATTGTAAATTTAAAGTATGTAACTTCATATGTTTAATTCCATTATCAGTTATATTTTTATTATCCCATAAATATAAAGTATGTAACTTCATATGTTTAATTCCATTATCAGTTATATTTTTATTTCCCCATAAATTTAAAGTATGTAACTTCATATGTTTAATTCCATTATCAGTTATATTTTTATTTCCCCATAAATTTAAAATATGTAACTTCATATGTTTAATTCCATTATCAGTTATATTTTTATTATCCCATAAATATAAAGTATGTAACTTCATATGTTTAATTCCATTATCAGTTATATTTTTATTTTCCCATAAATTTAAAGTATGTAACTGCATATGTTTAATTCTATTATTAGTTATATTTTTATTTTCCCATAAATTTAAAGTATGTAACTGCATATGTTTAATTCCATTATTAGTTATATTTTCATTTGCACATAAATTTAAAGTATGTAACTGCATATGTTTAATTCCGTTATCCGTTATATTTTTATTTTCCCATAAATTTAAAGTATGTAACTGCATATGTTTAATTCCATTATCAGTTATATTTGTATTGCGGAACAAATTTAAATTATGTAACTGCATATGTTTAATTCCATTATCAGTTATATTTGTATTGCGGAATAAATTTAAATTATGTAAACTATTAAATCTATATTGTTTTAGTATATCATCAGTTAGTAAATGTGAATTTAATGTTATATATTTTGCTAAATTACAATAAATGAAATTATCTAACATAAATAAATTCATTTTATCCTTAATGTTATAAGTAAACGAATAAATGATACTAATGATATCAACATTCATTATAATTAAATATTTATATTTACAAATATTTAATTTCAATTTTTTTAATATATTTTTACCTATAAATGTTTAATTCTATAATCAGTTATTATTACATAAATTTAAAGTATGTAACTGCATATGTTACGTGTTAATTATATTATTCTGTAATTTTAAAACAAAAAAAATATGTTTTTACCAACATTCATATTTCCAATTAAAGGTATATTAAAAAAATTTGAAAAAATTTTAAATAGAAAATATAATATATAAACATGTTTAAATATAAAAAAAAACATGAAAAACTAAGTATATATGATTTGTATGATAGTTTTAAAAAACAATATACTAAATCACACGGTAAAAAAGTTATCATTTGTATGCAGGTTGGAGCATTTTATGAAATATATGGAGAAGTAACAGACGATGAAACTTGTGAGATGAATATATTATGTGATCTATTAGGATTATATAAAACTAAAGCTCCACATACTAAAAATATTTGGAAAATGGGTTTTAAAATAACAAATACATTACGTTGGGAAACTATAGCAATGAATAATAATTATGCACTAGTATATATTAATGAAGTTAAAGATAAAAATCTAAAGGATGAAAACAAAATGGTGCGTAGATTTGTAGATAAGATTGTTACACCTTCATCATCAGAATTAATTTTTAGAAATGATAGAACAGAAAGTTATTTATGTTCTATATATATAGAAACTGTGCCAAACAAGACTATAGAAAATTATTGTATAAATAATGAATTGAAATTATTGAGAAAATGTTTAATGATCGGTATTTCATTTATAGATTTATCTACTGGATCTAGTTTATTATTTTATGTTGATGACGATACTACAGATTCATTATTAGAGCTAAAGAAAATGATCAAGATATATAATTCCGTTGAATATATCATAAATCTCAATTATATACAAAATATAGATTTTAACAAAGAACAATTTATCAATTTTCTAAATATCAATGATAAGAAAATAGATATAAATTTTATGAGTAAAGATACTGATAAACTTAAAAAACTGAAGAAATCTGGGTTTCAAACAAAATTTTTATCTGATGTATATCAAACTCCCGATGTGATAGAGCATCTGAATATCTGCACGATGCCACAATTGATTATTAGTTTAACAATTTTACTTGATTATTGTCGGATAAATAATAAGAATTTGATATATAATTTAACATTACCTAAAGTGATAAAAAGTAATAAACGATTATATTTGGAAGAAGATATAATTAGACAATTAAATTTATTATCTAATAATCATTCATTTCTAGATTATAATTCTAATAAGAAAATAAATTCATTATATGCTGCAATTAATAATACTAAAACGCCTATGGGTAAAAGGTTATTGAAGCACAGATTAATATCACCTACTTCAAATATAACTGTAATGAGAAATAGATATAATTTAATTGAAAGTATATTACCACATACACCAGAAATAACACATATTTTAAAACAGATAAAAGGTGATTTATGCAAAATTCATAGATTATTAAATATGGGAAGATTAGATCCATATAAATTATATAAATTATATTATACATATGATACTGTATATCAACTATTTTATTATTGTATAAACAATATAAAAAGTGATAAGAAGATTGTTAAAAAAGAAATTTTGGAAGTTTTAAATGTAATTCGAGAAGATATGATTGAAAAATTCGATTTAACAGTAATAGAACAAATAAGTAATAAATATTTTGATACTGAAATTGATATAACAAAAAGTATAGTAAATATTTTTAATGTGGGGTTTGATAATGAACTTGATCGAATGAAAAATACGATTGATGGTGATACAGTATTATTTACTAAGATTACAAAAATATTAAGTTTAATGCTCCTTGATGGTAATGAAACTAAATACAATAGTGTTACAACAAAACCAGTTGAAATTAAAACTGATCGACGTAATAAAAAAAAATGCCTTAAAATGACACCTACAAGATATAAAAAATTATTAAATATAATAAATAATTTGGATATCGATGATAAGTGTTTAGCAGAAATAGAAGATAGAGATCTAAAACAAACAGTATTTGATTTTATATCTAATTTGCCAACATATAGAAATGAAAGTACTAAAACTACTATTAAAATATATAATAAAAATTTAAATAATGATATGGATAGTATAATATCAAAATATAAAACATATTTAGAATTAATGAGAGAACGTTACTTACAATATTGTGAAAACTTAAGTGCAAAAATGAATATCCTAACATATATAACTGATAGTATTGCAAATATAGATGTTGGTAATAGTGGTGCCCAATGTGTATTACATAATAAATATTGTAAACCAATTATCAAACAACAGAAGGACTCTATTTCATCATATATAAATGCTAAAGGATTAAGACATCCTATAATAGAACGAGTGCGAGAAGATGTGGAATATATATCCAATGATATATATGTAGGATTTGATAAAAGTATGATTGTTTATGGATTAAATTCATCTGGGAAAAGTAGTTTAGCTAAAGCATTAATAATTTGTATAATTATGGCACAGGCAGGAATGTACGTCGCATGTGACGAATTGGTATTTTATCCATATAAATCGATACTTGTAAAAATTTCTACCGAAGATAATATATTTAAGGGCGAATCATCATATATATTCGAGTTAAAAAAAATTAAAAAAATGATTACTAATAGTAATGATAATACACTAATTTTTGCAGACGAATTATGTAATACAACAGAACAACAAAGTGCTATTGGAATGGTATGTAGTACTATTAATAGTCTAATTAACGATAAATGCACATTTATATTTACTTCCCATTTACATGAAGTAAAAAATAATAGTATCATCAAAATGTTTATACAAAAAGGTAATTTATTATTAAAACATTTACATACAGAAATAGATATAAGAAACGATAAAAAAATAATATTGTACTCTAGAAAACTTGCAGATGGACCAGGTGCAGAAACATATGGTTTAGAAGTTGCAAATTATGTAGGATTGGGATCAGACTTTATGCATATTGCATATGATGTACGAGAAGAATTTATGAAATTAAATTTCGAATATAAACAATCAAATTATAATAAACAATTATTTATGAATGGTTGTGAACTATGCAAAAATAAAAATTGTATCATACACACACATCATATAAATGAACAACATACAGCTGATGATAATGGTTTTATAGGTAAATTTCATAAAAATAAAAAACATAATTTATTAGTCGTATGTAATGAATGTCATGATAAAATACATAATGGTAAAATTATAATAGATGGTTTTAAGGATACTAATAAAGGTAGGATAATAGATTATCACATGAATGATGAAAATTAAATATTTATTTTTAATAATAAAAAATAAATATTAAAATATAATCGCGTACATCGTTCCTATACATTTTTATTTAGTATTGAAAGCTTGTGATTTGACATACAAATCAACATTCCTGATCTAAAAATACATATGTGGATTTTTTAACTCTTGATGTAAAATATAATTTTTATCAAATTATTTCTTTATTGTTGCGTTCTTTATACATTAAAATCTTATCACCCTTCAATGTATATGACCATACCATTCTATCTCCTGTATATACATCATTTTCATATCTTGTTTTCCTAATTAATTTCCCATTTAAAAGATAATCACATATATAAGACTGCTTCATACCTTTTAACCACACACCTTTTCTAATCAAATTTTGTTGATAATCATCATCATATATCATAAAAGCGCATTTACCGTTAAGAACACCATTATAATAATATGATTTATATATTTCACCATTAACAATAGTTTTCATACAACCATGTTTAATACCATTTAACATTGATGTTTCAAGTATATAATTATAATTATATGTTTCTACAATATGTGTTATATATTTTATATATTTATTAATACTTTTTTTAATAGACTTACTAGTAAATAAAATTTCAGGACTATTACAATATTTACTTATTATTGATAATGTATCATTAGGTATAATACACATGTTTAAACAATATTATTTTTTAATTTAAAAAATAATATTATGGTTTTTTTTCAATATTTTTTATAATAGACTTACTAGTAAATAAAATTTCAGGACTATTACAATATTTACTTATTATTGATAATGTATCATTAGGTATAATACACATGTTTAAACAATATTATTTTTTAATTTAAAAAATAATATTATGGTTTTTTTTCAATATTTTTTATAGGAACTATTTATCTAATAACTTTACAAAGCCAATGTTTTCTTCTTAGGGGCTTTTCGTACATATTTCGGGGCATTTACAGCTGTAAATGTAGCTACTTTATCTAATAACTTTGCAAGATCACTGCAAGGAATTGCGATATTTTGCAAACATTCCCTAGAAGTGACGCCTAGGAGAATATCCATTTCTGTCATGACTGCATGGCTTATTCTACCTTTTACATTTTTATTTCTTGCAGATCTATAATAATTTGCTTTTGTTACTACAGCAGAGAACAAACCATCTACTATATTCATTGCAAACTGTGCGGAAGCTTTACTTAATGCTAATCTTGCATTTAGGAATTTAACAGCCTGTTGCAATCCTTTTACACTTGCGATATTGCGATCTACAGTAACGGGGTTGGCTATATTTTTTCTTGTTACTTTTTTGCTTTTTTGCACTGCTTTATCAAAACATGACGAAACATAATCGAATTCCTTTCTACCGCGTTTATTAATTGTTCTCACGTTATTAACTATAACTGATTTTTTATTTATCTTTGATGAGATTGACGTTATTGTAGGATCTAATATCGCATATGCAGACATGATATCGGACAATGTGATGCTTGCCCTAACTGGTAATTTACCTACTGCTATTTTACGTATTACATTGTTGCGTTTAAATCCTTTATTTGACGTTGAACGTTGTCCAAGTGCATTTACAGCTTGATATGCATTTTCAAGCTCTTGATAAATTGCCTGTCTCTCAACCTTATCTTTAACAGGATGTTTTCCTCTTAATTTCTTCGGCATATTTCTTTGCATTGCGTAATATGCTTTTAATTGTTGTTTATCACCGTCGGATAAATCTTCGAATATCCTCTTATTTTTAGCGCTTTGTGCGGCTAAAGAACGTTTAAATCTAGTTAGAGACAAATACGCAGCGATAGATAAGATGTTGGAGAGAGAGGTGCTGATCAAATCTCTCAATTTTTGTTTAGCTGAGGCGCTTAAGCTTTCAACAGCGGCTAATTTCCCATCATTTCGTCTTGCTAATAATCCAGCTGTCTCAAGTGCGTTATTTGATGATAGACGAACATTTGTCGTATTAACTTTATTACCAGTAATTATATTTGCGCATGCATATTGCTTTGTCATCCATACATCCATATTTTTAACTAATTGTTGTCCGCTAAATCTTAGTGCCTTTTGGACCATAAGTTGCTCAGTAAATTCACTAATAAGTTCAAATAAATATCTACCAATTATATCGGCAGACGATGGTTGAGAATATTTATAAGTTCTCATTTCAAATGTATATTCCTGTCCAGTATTTCTTTTACGCAATGTTTTCATTATAATATTGCCATCTTTATCCTTTTTCGGCGTAGATACAAAATTACCATGCTGATCTTTGTATCTTTTTGCTCCTGAAAATTTGAGATTTTCATCATTTAAAATAAACTTACATATCGATCTGATATGTTTCATTGCAAATTTCTTACCTCTGCAATTTCCGCTCGTATTTTTGAGGTTCATACCAAGTATATCATTAACACTTCTGATAACATCTTCATATCTAATAATAAATGATGGATGAGTTACCTTTTTTGTACCATCTTTTAACTTTACTACTTTAGTTTTTGAATCCCCAATTTTACCTCGACTAGCTTTAATACATGTTAATAATTGATTTAATCTATTAGTTAAATAACTTTTGAGACTTTGAATCATGGCTTTAGGTAATTTTCTACCTCTTAATTGGTCTCGTGTGGCACATGCTCGAATATATCGTCTCATTTGATTATCCGAGAATGATTCAAAACTATTGTATATTTTTCCAGCTGAACTAGCTCTTGAACGTGGGACTCTTGAACTAGATGCTCTTGGCGCAGGTACATATCTTCGAGAAGTTTCTTGTGCAACTGTTGGAGTAACATCTGCAAACCCTTGTGTCATTTCTTCCAACAGTGTGGTGGTGTCAACAGTATCATCAACAGGTGCATCAGGGAAATCATCGTCTACATCGCTTATGCCACTAGAGACATCTTCAACATCTTCTTGTAATTCCTGTTCAGCCTCTGTGTCAAAAGATTCATCATCAAAATCGTCTGCGTCCATTATTTATATATATATTTTTTTTTAGTTTTTTTTTGTTTATTTTTTTTTTAGTTTTTATTTATTCGATATTATTAAACTGATGATAAATATATTTTTTTTGTAATTTTTGAATATTTTCTATGCTTGTTATAATATAATTCATGTCATTTTCAACGTTTTTTATTTTTATACCTATTTTATAATAAAAATTTAACCCTTTTGTTATTTTTTCGTTGATATTATATATATATTTTTTTTTATTAATAGTTGATATGAATTTTTTGATATTTACAATTTTTTCAACATTAATTTTATTATCAATAAAATAGTCTATAATTTTATTTATCATATCATCAATAGTATTATTAGCATTTTTAATATCTTTATTGTATAAATTAGTGTTATCATTTATAGTTTTTTCTATATTTGCGTATTCTGTTTGTTTATCTTCAAATACTATTTTTTCTTTGGATACATTCATTGTTATAAGCGTTTGTTCCATTTTTTTCTTTATATCTTGTAATAAATATTCGATTTTAGATTTTATATCATTTAAATATTCTATATTCTCATCAGTTATACTCCGTGTTTTAGATGTTTTTAAGTTTTTAAGTTTGCTAAAATATTCATTAAATTCGAAATTTATCTGTAAGTCTATTTTTTCTGCGATACCAAGATGTTTTTTTATTGTTGATAATTTTTTATTGGCATCACATATTTTTGCATCTACTATATCGATATTAGTTATATTTAACTTTTTATATGGGGCTATTTTTCTATTTTGTATATCATATATCTCATATAATCTTTCATTCGTTGTGATATATTCATTATGAAAATTATTAAGTTTATCAAGATCATTTTTAATATTTTCTATTGTTAATATTTCATTTAATAATTTGGAATCATCATATAATACATCTTCTAATACACATAGTGATTTATTATCATTAATTTTATCGAAAAGATCTGTATAAAGTTTTTTAATATATATTTTTTTATTATCGATAAGTTTTAAAATTGTTTCTAAGTCTTTTTTATGTTTTATGTTGTTATATATATTTTTAATATTATCAAATACTCCATTTTCAAATGTTTGTAATAATTCTTCAAGTTTAAATATAGGTACTATTATACAATCGGTATAATCTAAATTTTCCGGCTTGTACTTAATATCGATATTCATATGATAGTATTCATCATTATCTTTTAATATATTATCAAATAATAAATCACAATTTGTATTTAATGTATTATACATTTTTTTATACTTGTTTTTATATATATTCCCGGGATTTATCAAATTAGTTATTTTGCGTGGCATTTTAAATGGTATTTTAATGTTTTTGAGAAGTTTTAAATTTTGTTTACAATTCTCAATTCTATATAATTGTTCTTGTTTCAGATTGATATCTTTTATATCATCTATATATTGCACATAATTAAAATCTGCGTTAATATTTAGATATACAGATATAAACTCTATTTTTGCACTTTTGACATTACCCAAATATGTTTTTAACTGAGTATTATTTTTGATTCTATGTATTATTTTAAACTTATCGTTCAAAAGACAATATAATTGCGTTTTAGATTTCTGTGATATCCCTTGCATTTTACCTAATTCCAAGAATACATATATCGCGTATATATGATTAATTTTGTTACAAAAATCCAACACCGTAATATTTAAATCTATTGAATTTATATTTATTGTTAGTTTCTCGATAATATTTTTTAAATATTTAAAAATAGAACTAGATTTTAGAAATACTGCGTATGCTTCCTTATGATTAATATCACAATTTATACCAATATTATTATTTAAACATGCTATATTATATAATATATATAATGATTCTTGTTTTAAAGTAGTACTTATACAATATGATTTGTTAAAGCTATTATACCACTTAGAATTTATAACTATACTATCTTTTGATTGTATAATAAGAAATTTATATATATAATAATAATATTCATTATATTGTTTAAGCAAATTCTTCATAACACCCTCATCAGTATTATTATATTGTTTTTGAAATATAATAATGTTATTTCTAAGTTTATGTGTTTTATTAATAATGTCTTTATATGCTTCCGGGTATATATCATCATTGTATTTTTTAGAAATATAATTGTATAAAATTGTGGACAAATCAATTTGTTCTGTTTTTTTTATTGATAATCTTAATAGTTCATTATACATTTTAATATAATAAATAAATTTTTATATATTTTTTATATATTATATTAAATATTAACTATCAACTGAAAATACTTCAAGGAAAACTTATATATTAATAAACGATATGTTTATAATTACTTTTAAAATAATTTATCTTATAAATTAGATATGACTAGTAAAAAAAATCAAAATAACAAAAGAAATCAAAGTTATAAAATAAATTATAAAAAGAAACACAATAATATAACAGGTCCACAAATGAAACTATTTGATGATTTTGTTAAATTTGTAATAGATATAGCGTTATTCCTAAAGGATAATAATATAACATTTACTACTAATATTTGGGGAGAAGCTTTAGGATTAATGATACAATTAGTTAAAAAATTACGAGAAGATAAAAATAAAAAGGATAATAATATGTTAAAAGATATAAATGTATTATATGTTAGAATTGGAAAACTTTTAGAAGGTATTGAAAACTTTGTAGATATATATAAAGATTATATACAAACTAATAGAAGAGATTTTTTACTTACAAATGATGACGGAGAAGTATGTATAACATATAACAAAAAGATATATTTAAATTTGTCTAAAATATATCCACTTTTAACTAAAAGACAACGAAAGGTTATTTGGTCGTTTATAGAATCATTTACAATGATTATTAATCCTGATAGTCTTGAAATAATCAAAAAAAATAAAACATCTGCTGTATCACGTGTTGAAAATTCTAAAGAAACTAAATTTATCGACTCTATTATGGATTCTGTTGGTGATTTGGGATTGGAAGATACAATGAATGCAAAAGATAGTAATGCAGCAATGATGCAAATGGTATCAAAATTGTTTACAAGTGATTTAGGTAAAAATCTAAAGAATTTAGATACAGATAATCTCAATATAGATAATCTATTTGATTCTATTAAACATAAAACTAAACAATTGATGGATAACTAGTTAATGGTTAAAAACTCCATCGTGTATTCCATTTATCCATATAACGATTATAATTTTGAGGTTCAAAAGTATCTGTTTCACAATTTAACGGTCTTAATTGCGGGAAATTCTGATAATCATATATTTTATTAAAAATTGGTATAAAATGAGGTGATAATACATATCTATTTCGTTGGTTCATAAATGGTTGTTGATACATATCTATGTCATTTCTTGTATAAATTTGCATAAATGATCTTCCATTGCAATTGTATGCTGGATGTAAATGTCTTTGTTTTGTATTACACATCGAATAATTTGAATCCATTTAATTAATTTTTTTTTATTTTTTTAAATGAATTCGAATTTAAAGATAACATTACCATTAAATAATTTTGGCAGAAACGATTATTTTTTAAAAAGGCAAAAGCTATCAAATGATAGTCAATATCAATCTATCAATATCAATAAACAATATGAGAACAATAGACAAGACTTTTTTATTCCATTAATGAATATAGCAAGGCCATATCATGTTGAACCTATCATATATAATTATATATATAATAGAAAATATAGAGATTATAGTAATATACATGGTCATATTAATCCTGGATATGGTATGGTAGAAAATTATAATTATTATAATACATTAAATAATCCTCAAAGAAATATAACGAGTTATGATAAATATATTTAATTTTTATTTTATCTATAAACAAAAATTGAAATTAAATAATTTTTATTTTAAAATTATTTAAAATGTCACATACAATTAAAAAACATTATGATATTATCGCGTCCAGCAAGAAAAAACGCACACAAAGTCCTATTTTATTATTACGAAATTATAATAATAGAGTTAAGGAATTTTTATTGAAGTCATATGATACAACTACTACAAATAATGTTATTGATTTTGCAAGTGGAAAAGGAGGAGATTTATGGAAAATGGTCAAATATTTTAAATATTTATTATCTATTGATGTATCATATGCATCTACACGCGAAGCAAAAAATAGATATACTAATAATACACAATTACATAATTTAAACGCCACGTTTTTAACAGGTGATATATCAAACAAAAAACTTTTTGAAGATATATCGAGAGATATATCATATCAAAATTTTTTTGATACAGCTACATGTTTTATGGCAATTCATTATCTTTTTATTAATAGACACACTATCAATAATTTTATTGATAATATACATTATGCACTTAAAACAAATGGTACAGTTATCATAGCTACAGTTGATAACACAGAAATAGTTAAAAGGGAAAATTGGACAACTAAATACAGTAATGTGCAATTTTTAAATAAAAAGAAAACTGATTTTGGATATGGTTACAAATTTACATTACATGGTGTAGTTGAAAATTTACCTGAATATGTTGTTGATGCTACAGTTATCACAAAATTATTTGAAAATAAGAGGTTTATTCTTGTAAATAGTGGCAATTTTAACCAATTCTCAAAAAAACAACATACACAGAAAGATCAAGATGATGATTTGAAAAAATTAGCTGAAATATATAACAATATGGATGATGATATGAAGAAAATAACTAAATTATACAAATATTATATATTTAAAAAAGAATAACATATGTTTAATTTATTAAAATAAGAATTGATATTTTTATTTTAATAATCATCAATATAATCATCAATATAATCATCAATATAATCATCAATATAATCATCAATATAATCATCAATATAATCATCAATATAATCATCAATATAATCATCAATACAAACATGTTTAATTTATCAAAAAATATACATACTAAAGTTAAATCAAAACAACCAAAAGTATATCATGCTTTAAAATCAAGAGTATCAAAATTGATATACAGATTTTTTGATGTAGAAGATGCTAGGGTGATACATATGTTAAAATATACATTAGTATTTCAAATTAAAATGCCGTCTAAGATCAGATCCAAAAAAGAACACACGTCATGTATTGTAAATAAAATATACCCACATTTAAAAATGATACAATACAAAGCGTGCACACCATATTATTTAATTCAAGAAGATCTTAATGACATTGATATCGATAATTATATATTTGAATTTGGTTCTATATATTATATCAAAAATATTATTCAGCGCACATTGTATAAATTGAAATTAATCATGAATTATACAACTATTGATGGAATTGGAATGCAAAAGTGCTTTATAATGTTGAATGATTATTATCCGATAAAGGATAAAGAATCGTTTGACCAAGTTAACGAAAGTATATTTGACGATTATGTGTTATAACTATATAAACTTAAATAACAAATAAATAATTGTATGTTATATATCTAATTATTTTTATAATTAGATATATCAACCAATATTTTCCAATGTTTGTTAATCGTTATCCATGTGTTTAATGTATGTAATTGACCCAATTTAAAATTAGGACTATTTATATATTTTCCAGTAAATTGTTTATGATTATACAATAATATATATGGGTTTTCTTTAGTATTGATATATATTGTCTTCGTTAAACCTGATTTATAATACCATATCACCATTCATATATCTTTACTATTATACTCTTTATATTTTGTTAAACAATTTGAAATTATATCGGGAAACAATGAAAATCTTTTGTATTATCAATAAAACATGTATCTATTAAATATGGTCGTTTATTCATGAGTTCGTTAATAAATTGATTATTATCATCAACATCATTATAAAATTTAAATATATTTTCTTTTATTTTAGTATCAAATTTAAATTTTCATAATAATATATGTTTTTCTAACGTTGATATATCATTTTTCATACCGCCATAATTTAACCGTAATAATAACGACAATAAATTCACCATTAACATTTAATGGTGAATTTATATATGTATATGATATACCATATTCAAATTGATCTCTAAATTTTATTGATGATATATCAGATACAATTTGCAATAATATATATATATGTCATATTTTGTTGGAATAAAATTTTTGGTAATAGCTACCATACACCATATTATAAACGGCAATTGCTTGTGGACAATTGAATCTTCTATCATTATCATACTTATTCGTCTTATAAATTTATTAAAATTTTGTGACATAAGTTGATAACATAACAATATAGTTTCATGTACCATACGACGCCTAGTTGCTTTTTGGATTGCAGACTTTAGAACATGAATGTTGTACTTAATTTCAGGTTTCTGGATAACATATTTATTTGTTGATATATCAATAGATAAATATGTAGGTTTTACCACGGTTAATAAAAATTTATTATCAGACCATATTTTTTTGCCATGTCCTCTATGTAAATTTATACTATCACTCTCACAATAATTATCATCAAATTGTTTGTCATATACAATTTCTACGTCATAATCATATTACAATATCATAGTAATTTTTCTCATAGTATAGTTATATATTTCAATTTTTTGAAATAATATATTATTGGGTGTAATTACATATGTAATTACACCCAATAATATATTATTTTGGGTTTAGTATTTTTTAGTTTTCATACTCATCCTCCTCATCATCTTCCTCCTCCTCATCCTCCTCATACTCATCATCCTCCTCATACTCATCATCCTCCTCATACTCATCATCCTCCTCATACTCATCATCCTCCTCATACTCATCATCCTCCTCAATATATTCATCATACTTGATATGTGGTTTATCTTGTTCCTTCATACTTCTCACGAAATGGCAAAATGCTTTTGTATTTATACAATCGCCATACTTTAATAATAATTCCTTTGTTACCTTACTATCATGTAATAAATTTAAACCTTTCAAGTCTATAAAGTTTACATTAAAACCTTTATTGATCAGTTCTCCAGTTTCATGCACAATTTGTGTATAATTATCACATATCACATTTGCATATCCTGGTTTGAAAACATATGCATTAGAACAAGTAAAGATTGAAGTATTTCCATGTAGCAACTGGGTTTTCATGTGATGATCACATGATAAACATCTGCCTTTATTACCGATAAAATCGCTATCGATACATTTTGCGTTACAATATAAACAATCTTTTGTTTTATTATTACCTATGTAACATTTATTACATTTTCTATGTATATTAAATACATCTATGTTGGTACAATTATTTGTACAAATCGTACATTGATACGTTTTTTTTGTTTTTTGAACACCTCTTTTTCCGTTATTAGTACATTTCCCACATATACCACCATTATATTGTTGTAAAGTACGTCGCGTAAAATATTTATTGCATACAGGACAACTAATTTTTTCTTTACTACATGTAGAACATAAATTAGTTTTACTTCTTGGTGATATATTTGCTAAACCACACGTGTTACATACCTTATTATCAGGATTTGTGCCTTTTGAACATCGTGCACATTTCCCTTCACGTTTTAGGAGTGTTCTACGTGTGATATATTTGTTGCAACTTCCTGAACAAACAATCTTTTTGTTCATACACTCTTTGCATATACCTGTAGTATTTCTACTATTTAGCACAGTATCACAAATACTACATAATTTGTTTGTTTTACGTTGTTGATAAGATGTATTAGGATTATTATTCATAACATATCCTTGTTGAATAGAATTGATAATGTTACCATTTATATGCGATGGTATATATCGTTGGGGGTTGTTACTATCTTGAATGTTACTATCTTGAATGTTACTATCTTGAATGTTACTATCTTGAATGTTTCTATCTTGAATGTTTCTACCTTGAATGTTTCTACCTTGAATGTTTCTACCTTGAATGTTTCTACCTTGAATGTTTCTACCTTGAATGTTTCTACCTTGAATGTTTCTACCTTGAATGTTTCTAACTTGAATGTTTCTAACTTGAGTATTTCTAACTTGATAGTTATCTTGGGTATTTCTAACTTGATAGTTATCTTGGGTATTTCTAACTTGATAGTTATCTTGGGTATTTCTAACTTGATAGTTATCTTGGGTATTTCTAACTTGATAGTTATCTTGGGTATTTCTAACTTGATAGTTATCTTGG
>Ga0257124_1001533_pt1 | contig 16323 bp, 10 predicted proteins | sample SI106_150metaG_FD_190154 | JGI IMG/M metagenome (GOLD analysis project Ga0257124, IMG submission 190154) | Marine microbial communities from Saanich Inlet, British Columbia, Canada - SI106_150 | ecosystem: Environmental > Aquatic > Marine > Inlet | place: Canada: British Columbia | collected...
ATGGTCTTCCAGTCCTTTAATCTTTTTCCACATATGACAGTTCTGGAAAATGTCATGCTGGCCCAGCAACTTGTGCGAAAGAGTTCGAAAACTGTGGCAAAATCAGTTTCCATGGAACTTCTGGAAAAGGTAGGAATCCAGGACAAAATCGACTCCTATCCAGGTCAGCTTTCCGGCGGTCAGCAACAACGTGTTGCCATTGCAAGAGCCCTTGCCATGAAACCCAAAGTGATGCTGTTTGATGAGGCAACAAGTGCTTTGGACCCGGAAATGATAGGTGAGGTCCTCGATGTTATGAAAACACTTGCTAATGAAGGCATGACAATGATCTGTGTCACCCATGAGCTTGGGTTTGCACAGGAGGTAAGCGATTGGGTCATCTTTATGGATGAAGGAAAAATTATTGAGGGGGGGACTGCGGAGCATTTCTTTTCAGACCCCAAAGAAGAAAGAACAAAGCATTTCTTAAGCCAGATTTTATAACATATTTGGATTCATTGAAAGGAGGTGGTAGCCTTTTGTTTCTGCAGTTGGAGAGGACTGAATATTAACATTAAAAAATAATGGAGATTAGCATGAAAAACAGTTTAACCGGAATCATTATTGCAATGACGATCATGTTACTGGCAATCAGCGGATCGTTTTCTTTTGCAGCCTCAGATGTTCAAAAAGACCTGGCCAGGAGCAGCACCATTGAAAAGATAATACGCAGCGGAAAGCTTAAAGTTGGAATGGCAACTTTTATACCCTGGGCCATGCAGAGTAAAACCGGAGAATGGGTAGGATTTGAAATTGATGTTGCCAGACGTCTGGCAAAAGATATGGGTGTCAAAATTGAGTTCATTCCGACCAAATGGGAAGGATTAATTCCATCACTGCTTACGGGAAAGTTTGACCTTGTTATTGCAGGGATGATGGGTACTCCTCAAAGGGCACTGAAAATCAATTTTACACAACCTTATGATTTTACAGGCACACAGATCTGTATTCATAAGGACTATGTCGATAAGATTAAAAAGCCCAGTGACTTAAATGATCCTGCCTACACCGTAATTTCCCGGGTTGGCGTTACTGCAGCTGAAACGGCAAAGAAATTTCTCCCAAAGGCACAAAAAAGACTTTTTTCCGACAACGGCTCAATGGTCCAGGAATTGTTAAATGGGAAAGCCACGGCCATTATACAATCATTGCCGGAACCGGCACAATTAGTGGCAAAGAATCCTGAAACCCTTGCCCTTGTGGAAGGAACCCTTACAATAGAGCCCATCAGCATGGGAGTCAGAAAGGGAGATCCTGATACCCTGGCATATCTCAACAACTGGATCGAGGTGGTCAGAGCTGAAGGTTTTCTTAAAGAAAGAGCGGATTACTGGTGGCGCAGTATGGAATGGTCGTCACTGCTTGAATAAAAAATTTGTAATTGTTCAGCCTGTTAAAAAAAAATATCCCCAAAGCCCTGTCTGATGGATATTTTCAGGAGGTTAAGCGTTTAGCATCGAAACAAATAGGGCGGATTCAAGCGTAAGAGCTGAATAATTACAAAAATTTCAGGTTTAACAGACCTGAGCCTCCAGGAGCAAGGATGTGGTATTGTCAAAAAAAAATACCACATCTTTCTCATATTTTGTTTAAAGGATATTCTGAATCAATGAAAAAAAGCCGTCATCTTACCCTGACTGATTTGGTGCTCATCACAATTCTTTTGCTTATGTGTTTGTTTTTTGCCTATAGGATCAAGGTTGGTTTGAACTATAACTGGGCATGGGGCTCTATTTTTCAATTCATATTCCGATTTGATGATGAAACCGGAAAATGGGTTTCCGGTCTCCTTATGACAGGCTTTTACACTACCATTCGTTTAACCTTCTGGGGCACCATATTTGCCACTATTTTCGGTGTTTTAATGGGAATTGCAAAAACAGGAAAAATTCTTTTTTTCAGATGGCTTGCAACAACCTATGTTGAAACAATGCGCAATCTGCCTCCCCTGGTCATTATCTTTATTGTTTATTTTTTTATTGGTGATCAGCTCTTAAGCCCTCTAGGAATTGATGATTGGGCGGAAACCCTTTCGCCTAGAACTCAGGGCCTCTTATCAACCTTCTTTGCCAGACCCGGTTTTATTACGGCATTTTTATCCGCCATGATAACTCTGGCCATCTTTGAAGGCGCCTATATCACCGAAATTGTACGGGCTGGAATCGAGTCGATTGCAAAAGGACAAAGTGAAGCTTCCCATGCCCTGGGAATGACCTGGTACCATCAGATGCGATATATCATTTTACCCCAGACTTTCCAGCGCATCATGCCCCCTATGGCAGGTCAATTTATTTCGCTCATTAAGGATTCATCCATTGTTTCGGTCATCTCCATTCAGGAGTTGTGCTTCCAGGGTGTTGAAATTATGACAAGTACGCTGCATACCATTGAAATCTGGACTGTGGTAACCCTCATGTACCTGACGCTGACCATGCCCTGCTCTTTTCTGGTGGAACGGATTGAAACCCGTATGAGACGGAGTCTTCGATGATACAAGGAAAAATTTTCAGACAATTATTCAATCTTTTCTATTCTGACGGGAACACCCTTTAACAGAGGGAAACCACTGATGGGATCATTGATCGTGTCGCAGGTCAGAAAATTGACCCGCCAGTCTTCCCACCCGTGGTATATTTCTACAACTCCCTGGCGAAGCTCTACGGATTTTTTGACTGCAGCTCGAATGATCAGTGTCCCAGTTTCTGATATCACCTTTACTGCCTCCCCATCCTCAATACCCAAGTCAGAGGCATCTGCCGGGTGGATTTCCATTTCAGCTTCCGGATGGACGTTCCTGAATCGCGGTATGTTCTGGTGGCGGGAATGGTATAATAGTGATTTGCGTGCACCCGTCGTTAAAATGAATGGATAGTTGTCATCGGCCTTTGCCAGATAATATGGAGGCAGGTATTCAGGAATTTCAGGCAAACCCAGTTTTTTTAGATAAGGGGATGCGAACTCCAGCTTTCCTGAAGGTGTATTAAGCTTGTCAATGAGATGTTTCTGGTACTCAACAGGCTTGTAGGCATAGCCCTGGGGGTGGCGGCGAAGTTTTTCCACAGTAAGTCCGCTAGGTTCTAAGAGCCATTTATTGACGTCTTTTTCATTTTTCCATGGAAAATACTTATCACCGAATCCAAGACCATGGGCCAAATTGTGCCACAATTGATACTCGGTTTTTATCCCTTCTGTCCGGGCCACTTTGGAAGTAAGATTCACCCGGTGCCGGGTGGGATAAAAATGCAGCTCTTCGCGTTCTAAAAATGTAGCGGCTGGAAGTATATAATGGGCGAGCCTGGCTGTTTTAGTCATAAAAAAATCACTGACAACCAGGAGATCGAGGTTTGATAGAGCCTTTTCCACCTTGGCAGTATTGGGATTACTAACCGCTGGATTGGCCGCAGTAAGGATGATCCCCTTTAACGGATAGGCCCCATTGCCCAGCATGTAATCCATGGCCGTCATTGTGTGGCATTCTTTTCGAATGTCATATAAAACCGGGAATTTATCTGCCCCGATGGGCCCTTGATCATCCATTGGTAATTCGTCATAAAGGGTCAGTGATCTTATTCCAAGCATTTCAGGCCTCCAAAGGCCGCTGGGCCACCCCAGAGCACCTATTAAACATGAAAGGATTGCAAGGGCCCGTACGCAATTGACACCGTTTTCATTGTGCTCCAGCCCTGCACCGGGAAAAATGCTTGTTTTAGGGCGGTTTTTTATGATCAATAAAGCGATCTCTTCCACGACATCAGCAAATATTCCGGTTTGCTGTTCCACATATTCAGGGGTAAATTTTTTTGCATAAGCTAAAATCTTATCAAAGCCGATTGTGTTATTATTTACAATATCCTCGTCATAGTTGTTTGTTTTTATGAGATATCGGATAAGACCCCACACCAATGCACAGTCTGTGCCTGGATAAGGCTGGGCAAAAACATCTGCATAGCATGCCACAGGATTCAGGCGCGGGTCAATCATGACCAGTTTGGCACCCTTGCTGCGCGCATCGGCAAATTCACGCATAAAAGGCGGATGACAGATAGGCGGGTTGCTTCCTAAAAGTATTATGAGTCCGGCCTGGTCAAATGCCGGATAGGAATTCCAGAATCCGCATACCAGATGATACCCAATGTAGCGACCATTATAACATGCCGAGTCATTGGAAAAATAATTGGGAGAACCGAATCCGTGAATGAAACGACGAGCATAGTCTTCCTGCTGATAGAACCCGAGCCCTTCACCTTTCCATACACCAACCGACCTTGCGCCATAGTCTGACTTGAGTGTTGACATTTTACCGATAATCTCATCCAATGCCAGGGAGTAAGGTATTTCCTTGAAGCTCCCGTCACTCATACGCTTTAATGGTTTTAGAATTCTATCCGGGTGATAGAAAAGATCCAGTGCGGCTCCTCCCCTGGGACAAATCCGACCCTGGTTGACTGGATGACCTTCCAGGGGTGAAATTTCGGTCATATAATTATTATTGATATGAACATTGATGGCACATCTCGTTTCACACATGCGGCAGAGTGTCGGGACAACACCGGACGGTACAATCGTTTTAACCCTCATCTTCTATGTGCTCCTTTTGGAAACCGGGTTGTTTGAACAATTGTCTTTCCCGTTTCACAGCCGCCAGGTCGTTGATGTCACAATAATGCAATGCTTTGGCCATGCAATTTTTGACACACTTGGGATCACCCTTGCATAGATCGCATTTAGCAGCAACGCTATATATCTCATCGAAATGGATGTATCCAAAAGGGCAGGCATTCACGCACATCCTGCATCCCACGCACAATGTATTATTAACCACAACCGCTCCTGTTACAAGGTCTCTGAAAATGGCTCCGGAAGGACAGATTTCAAGACAGGAAGCTGTTTCGCACTGCTGGCAGGTCATGGTGAAAATGATTCGTTCATTCATATCAATATGAACCCAGATATTGGCTTTTTCGTGTATGGGTCCAAAGGGATCCTTAAACGAACAGGCGCGTTCACAGTTTCGGCAGGCCAGGCAGCGATCTTGTTCAATGACGATTACTTTCATAGCTTCTTCTTACACTCCAGGTTCGACCGGATCATCAGTCCAGAGAACAGGATAACTTCGGTTGACATGATCATTCAGCTCCTTTTCAAGTCCTTTGTCCATGGCAGGACGTTCATAGTTTTCAATCAGCTCATTCACCTTACGATTAGCACGTTGTTTGGCATCAAGCTTTTCGCCTTTATCCCATTTGTCATATGTATCCCTGGTGAAAATTTCAGGGATTGAAAATTCGGTTCTAAAGTGTTTGAAAGTGTGAGGAGAAGAGACAAAGTTACCCCCTGGTCCTGCTTTTTTGATTTCTTCAACGGCCATGGTTTCATCTGTGAAATCCATGGGCTTAAGATAGCGTTTCATAATGCCGGCAAATTCAGCATCCAGTACAACTTTCTCAAGAGAAGCACCCAAAAAACTCCCCAGATTACCACATCCCGGCAGAAAGTTGATTCCGGCTCTGACTGCATTAATAAATTCAAAAGCCCCTTCAGCTCCTGCCTGGAAATCACTGGTCATGGAATCGGTCAAGCCAACGTCTCCTCTGGAGAGCATGTTGTAAAATCGTGCCAGTTGTGCCCCTGCATATTCCAGAATCCGGGATTCAGGAGATCCATAAACACATCCCATGGTTCTCATATCTGCATTGCTGGCCATTGTCCCGTAGGCAACGGGGCAGCCCGGTGTGATCAATTGAGTCAGTACAAGGGTTGCCAGGATTTCGCAGTTCTGAAGAATAAGTGCGGAAGGAAGGGTCACTGGAGCCGTAGTTCCTGCCACGGGCATGGGAGCGATATTCATGGCGATTCCTGCCTTTGCCATGAGGATGGCCCGGTCACACATTGTTTTATCAAGTACCAGAGGAGTGATGGGGTTGATGGTAATCTGACCGTAGACAATCCCCTCTGAAGCCTGTACCTGCATCTCTTTTTCAGTCAGGCTGTATGTAATTTTTAAAAAATCGATGCTGGTTTCATCCGTGAGCGCATATACTTTGTTGAAGTGCATGATCTGGTTGAACATCATATACATATTGGCGTTTTCAGCGGGCAAATCATTGGGTATGACCAATACCCTCCAGGTTTCGATGGCATCCAGGCTCTGGGCTATCTTGAGAGAATTGATGTAATCCTTGCGGGTTGCAGCATGGTAAGTACGGTCTGCATTAACCATAAAAGGTGAGCCGCCTCCCATGCCGATGGAATATCTGTCTATGTTCATTTCAATAGTTTTATCAGGATCCCGGGCCATGAGCGTCCATTTTTTCGAAACACTCTCATGGGCGGTACGGATCTGAGTTTCTTTGAAAAAAACATTTTTGCCTTCAACTTTGAACCCATTTGTTTTAAAAATTTTCCTTGCCTCTTCCGATTCAAAACACATACCCGTGTTCCCTAAAATATCAAGGGTTGCCGCATCTACCTTATTTAGATCATCAATAGTAAGAGGTTGCAATCTGTCGATTACGGTATTCATAGAATAATATCCCTTTAATCCGTCCATGAAATATTTTAAATAAAATCGGCTACAATAAAATTTCCGTCTATTTCCACTAAACCTCTCCTCGTGTAAGTGAAGTTCACCCTTAGGGTTCATACTATTTTATTGAAACAAGATCAAAGATAATGCTTCCAATAAAAACTTTTACTTTTATTCTTACGGGGATTTTTCTATCATCCGCTGTGACCCAGAGTTTTACAGTGGGGTTTTTACTCTTTTTAAATACCCCTGACAAATGGTTGACCCGGGGTACAAGCAAATATGTGTCAAAGGTTCCCGAGGGTAAGGTTATTTTTGCCCTGCCCAATACTTTCCCTTCCTGCATGAAATATTTTTTTCCATCTGTAACTGGGAAGAAAAGGTTTTGATCGGTTTTAAAATCTATAACCCTCATTTTATAAAAGGCGGAAACAGGATCAAATGTCTTCAAAGGAATCTGGATCGGGTCTCTTTTTCCTCCAAAGTTGGAATATCTTGCTGTTTTCTTTTCCCAGTCAAATTGAACCATCACTTCTCTTTTATCTTTGCCCGATTGTGTCTTCTTGTATAAAAGAGATTGGGTAAACTCAATATCGGTAAAACCTTCCAGCTTATCCCTGATCTTATAAAGCATGTCTATATAATTGTTTGACGTGACCTCAAGTAAAAAATGGTAGGCTTTGTTTCCATTGAGTGTTGTAAACGGCAGTACTTTGAATTTTGCTTTTCCAGCCCTTATCATTTCCCAGCTGACGGAGTATTGAATTTCCTCGCCAATGGAAAAGGGCAGAATATTCTCTCCTGCATTGCTAAGAGATGTTGAAAAAAACAATGCACCCATCAGGAAAACAACAATAAATTGCCTGCATGTTATTCTAATGCATTGCTTCTGCAATGGATACGATCCTGTCGCCCAGTATATTGACATAGCTTGCCATTTCATTGTCATACCAGCCATAAATCACGGCCTGGGTAACCTGAATGCTGGTAACCTGATTCTTGATCATATCCAATATATTTTTATCAATCCCGCGCACATGTTCAAGGTTGATATTTATAGCCCCGGTCCGGGCATGGGTTTCATGACCTTCAATAACAGCGGCAGCCCTTGGTGTTCCAATAATATCTGAGGAGACGTTTTGTTTATCCGAGTACATAAGATATCCGTTTGTATTGGATTTTTCTGCGTTTTCATAAATTGAGTTGATCATATCTCTTCGAATCGGCTTTTTATTCAGTTCTTCCTGGAAATTCATCACAAGAATAATCAAAGATCCAGTAGCTGTAGGTATTCGAACTGATTCTGCAATAAATCCAATGGTTGCCATTTCCGGAATAACCAGCTGCAATGCTTTTGCAGCACCGGTTGTGGTCAGAATAATGTTATTCATTATGGATCTGTTTTTTCTTAAATCCGTGGCTGAGGTCTTAGGCAACCGGTCCAGTACCTGTTGTGATCCTGTGGCAGCATGCACAGTTGCCATGGATGCGGAAAGGATTCTCTCAATCCCGAAAGAATCGATCAAGGGTTTGATCATATGGGACAGACATGTGGTTGTGCAGGATGCATTGGAAATAATATTATGTTTTACCGGATCATAGTCTCCATCATTTATTCCCATGACGGTTGTCACAGTATCTTCGGGCATTGCCACACCCTCTTTCAGCTTAAAGGGAGCCGAAGCAATAACTTTTTGAGCACCGGCTTCAATATGTCCTCTGATAGATCCTTTTGGTTCATCTGCACCAAGGGAAGGATCTAAAAACTGGCCCGTTGTATCAACTACAATCCTTGCATTATGCCGTGCCCATTCAATATCTTTCGGATTCCTGTTATTCCTTAATATCTTTACTTTTAAGCCATTCACATTTAACGAGCCTGCGGCTTCATCCACATCGCTGATAACCGATTTTGACTGATAACCGTTTAGAAATGATTCCAGTCTACCATAAGTTGTATCTCTTTCTATATAATGAATAATGTCTTGAAATGACATTCCTACTTCCCGGCCTACATTGATCACAATTGAATCAAAATATTTTCTGCCGGCATGATGCCACAATGACAATTTGCCTATTCTTCCAAGCCCGTTAATCCCAAGTGTTATAGAACTTTTTGTGTTCATTTGTTTCCTCTTTTTATATTTTTTTAATTAACCTTTATTGCGCCTTTGTATACAGATCCTTTTTGACCGTTAATACTGATATAATCACCAGAAACCATTTTGACACCATTGAGCATACACTCTTTTTTATGTTCTTTGCAAATAAGATTTTCACAGCCCACCAGACAGGTTTTATTAAGGTTGTATGCCACAACAGCCGCATGAGAAGTAAGCCCCCCTCTAGCAGTGAGAATTCCATCTGCTGCGTCAATCTCCAGGATATCATCGGGGACTGTATCATTCCTCAATAAAATTAATGGTGTGCCCGGATCACTTTTTCTGAAGACGTCAATTTCTTCCAGAGTAAAAACAATTCTTCCACTCATGGCACCGCCACTGACACCTATTCCCTGTCCAAGATATGCTTTGTCAAGTATTTCAGGATTCACATCAAAGTCTATAATTTTTTTTCTGTCCCGCAAAAACATTTCCCTTGCCTGGAGGATAAAAAGGTCGTTTTTATCTTCGCCTTCAAAGGTGAACTCAATTTCCTGGGGGTTCCACCCATCTCCATAAATCAGGCGGTGCATAAGTTTCACCAATTGTAAATATATATTGGGGAAGCTTTCTTCAAGACTTATCTTTGAATCACGTTCCTCAAGTTCTCGCTGGACTTCTGAAATGGGAAGGGTTTTTACAAGTCCTGACACAACATCTTCTCCCTGGTTACCAATGGTAAAATCACCCCAAAGCTGTATTGTATCCCCCGGAAGCCTTGGACTATGGCTGAATACCACACCTGATCCTGACTGCCTGGACAGGTTCCCAAACACCATGGATTGAATTGTAACAGCAGTGCCCCAGTCGTCTGATATACCCATGATCCGTCTGTAATCCCTTCCTCTTTTGGATTCCCAGGAGGCAAAAACCTGGTCAATAGCCAGAAACAATTGATCAATGGGGGACTCGGTCAGTTCAATCCCGGAATCAAGTATCAATTGTTTATAGGCAAGGGCAACTGCCTTCATCTGGTTTCCTGTAAAATATCGTTTAAACTCAAGCCCTTTCTTTTTTTTCTCTGAATAAATAATATGATCAAACTCATCCCTTTTAATTCCAAAACCCATCCCATATCCTTGAATAAATCTCCTATAGCTGTCCCAGGCAAACCATGGATTATTGCTTGCCTTTGCTATATTTGCCGCTATTTCCTCGTTAATTCCTACATTTAAGAATGAATCGAGCATCCCTGGTTGTGAAATGGAAGAACCGCTCCTGACCGACAACAGCAAAGGATTTTTAGGATCCCCAAAGTTTTTTTGGACTCTTTTTTCCAGTTTGGCCACCATTTTTGCTACATGCTGTTTGAAATTGAGATTTGCCGGTTTGTAATTGTTTATGATTTCACGACATTTAAAAACTTCCGTGGTGATAATAAATCCTTCCGGGACTGCAGCTCCTAATCTTTTTAATTTGATCAGGTTTAATCCTTTATTACCTAAGAACATAATATTATTGCCGATAGGATCTGAACTGCCGACTTCAATTACAGAGCATTTAGGATCATAATTTAAAAGCCGGCTTAAATGTATTTGTGACAGCTTTTCAGATTGTTGAAAAAGGGTTTGCAGGATTCTATTTATAAAGACATCCATCTGTTGAAGTCCAAGGGAAGTTGCAATCCTGTCCATGAAAAATATTTCAGCAACCCTCTTATCCAGTTTGGATTGCTTTTTTTTAGATCCATTGGGCAGATATTTTTTAAGGATACTTTCTTTTCCTATCCTGGCTTCTATCTGGGATAAATTGCCAGAATGGATATTATTGAAATGATCATTAATGATATCTGCAACCGCCCTTATAAACCCCTTAAAAATATCCAGGTACTGGGTAAAGGTACAGGTTCTGATGTCCATGGAAAATTTTAAAAAATCCATCTGTACATCCAGCTGGCTGGATGAAATTCCATCCAGATTCAAAGCCATCCTGAACAGGTCCAGGATGCTGTAAATCCTTTTAAACGTAGACTTGGTTATCATCTGAAGATCAATGCTGTTGATCAATTCTTCAAACAATACATTAAGAATACTTTCAACTCTAAGGGTTAAGCCCAGGGCATCAAATTTTGCTTCATTATAACTTCCGTACATTGAGGGAATATCAACGGCAAAATGCCGTTTATAATAAATTGCTTCATTGGCTTCATAAATTTTGTCGGAAAGAATAATTTTTTTAAGCTCTTTCATGTAGGCAAGAAGGGAGAGGATTTTATTTTCCAGGTTTTTTTCTTCAAGTGCGCAAAGAAGTTTCTCCGTATCCGGCAGGTTTTCACAATTAAATAAAGACAGGTATTTTTTCAATTCCAGATTATCAATTCGGTATTTTTGGTTTAAGAGTCTGTAGAATTCAAAGATCATTTTCATCCTTGACCGGTCCAGATCCGCTACTCCCTCTACGCTGTCAATTAAATTTTTAATGGCCTCTTCAGTATGGATAAGATATTCTTTGGGAAGCGATATGCCCTTTGATTCAATTGAAGCGAGAATATTTTGGGGTCCGTCAATAAATGGCCCGAAAGTTTCAATCTCAAGATAAATGGATGGAGGGACGTACGGCAAAAGCCGTTTTTTATTCCCCGTCTTCCAGAATAAAATCACTTCTTTTATAAAATCTACGATTCGGCTTGAGCTTTCAACATGGCATTGCTTCCTTAAAAAATGGATTAAAGTATCCTTCCGCAGGCAGGATTCATCCAGCTGGGTTGAAATATCCCTTAGTTGTCCCTCTGCACCTATTTCATTGAAAAAGGCGGGTAATAACCTGGACATCTGTTTTACCATATTAAAAATTGGTGCAATATCCGAGTTCAAAAACTTTGTAATATCCCTTGGGAATAAATCTGTATCTTTAATAAAGACACCACCTATAGACAAAGAGATGATCAAAGCAGATAATAGCCTTTTTGACTTTTTGGGATGTTGACCGATCAGGTCCAGGAACGCACGGATATTTTTAACATGGGCCGTATTACTTTTTATCTGCCAGTCATCACCTGTCCCCTCAATCATCGGGAACTGAAACCCATGATCAACAACCCTGTCAATAAAATGGTTGATAAGCTCAGTTTTAGAGGTTTTGTAAACCGCTTCCCCAATTTTATGGATGCAGTCCAGAACGGTTTCAGGGTATTTGCCCTTATGCTCTTTGAGCAGTGAAAATGTTTGATTAATGATATTGATATCTTTTTTAAAATCCCTATCACCGATCAAATGGCTAAGGGTTGTGTTAATATCCCGCAAAGCCTGAACATGGATAGTATAAAGTCCAGGAATATGAATAATATAAAAAAGCAGGGTCAGTTTCAGATGAAAGCCTTCGATATCATCACCGGTTTGCATAATTATTTTTTGAGGTATTTCCCAAATCCGGTTGACAAAACCCTGGTAGCTTACAAGGCATGTTAATTGTTTTGTTGCATGGCGAGGCTCCTTATCCAGGGTTTGAATTATGGACTCAAGCATTTTTCGCCATTTCAATATATTTTTATGTGAAACATCTTCTAATATATGCGATACCCTGTCATCAATTAGTTTTACATCAATACTCTTACCAATCCAGGAGATTGGGTCTTCTTGTCTCAACCAGTAATCAAATGAAGAATCATAAAATTTCACCAAAAATGGGTTTAAGGATTTAAAAATTGTTTCATTACTCTTAATACAGATTAACAAGCTTTCTGCAATTTTATCCGGCTGATAATATGATCTGACAAAAAAATAAAAATCTTTGTCTTCATAGGATTCAATTTTTTTTACGGCCTTTTCAAGAACAGGTAAAAACCTGTCTAACTCTTGTCCGGATTCTTTGACAATTACTTGTAAAAACAGCATTAAATTATCAGCCGCATTTGTTTTTATTTTCAAATTTGAATCTGATTCAAAAGACTCTATAAAAATATCTACGAATAGTTCCAGTGCTCTGTTTCCATTTAGATGCGGTTTGTACATATAAAAATAATGAATACCAAGATGCCTGGCCTCGCTGACAATAAATTCCCAGTTTTTGTAAGGATGGGATAATTCTTTTAAAAAAATATTCATCCTGTTTAAGATTCCAAAATATGATGAAAAAATATCCAGAAAAATCTGATATTTTGAGTCAATGATAATGTCTACTTTTGTATCGGATAAATTTACCTCAAGGGCTGTGGATTTCACAAAGTGTCCTTTCTCTATTTGCAAATTGTATAATCAGAAGTTGCTATTTTACCATTTTGAGTGGTATTTTCAATGATCTTTATGGATTTTAAATATTTAGATAAAATTATACTCTTTCTAAAAAAATTTTTGTTCTGAACAAGTGTTTTCTAAAAGAGGTTGTTGCCTCCATATTTTTATAGTGATATTGAAATCTATATAGTTGTTTTTTGCGGTCATTGTTACATACTGATATTCAAAATATGTAAACAGGGGGATAATGTCTTCAGAAACTAAGTACGTTCTTGCCATTGACCTGGGTACTTCTGGCCCAAAAGTTGCTATCGTCTCTATGCTTGGCAATGTTCTTGATCATGAATTTGAAAAGACAGACACCATTTTTCTACCCAATGGCGGGGTTGAGGAAAATCCGGATGACTGGTGGCAAGCCATTGTCAAAGCAGCCAAAAGGCTTTTGTCTAAAAATCTTGTCCCTGTCTGTGATATTCTGGCCATCTGCTGCACAAGCCAGTGGTCTGGCACTGTGGCCGTGGATAAGAGCGGGAATCACCTTATGAATGCGATCACCTGGATGGATGCAAGGGGGGTTTCCCATGTGAATAAAATCACGGATGGTGTGATTAAAATCGAAGGGTATGGTATTTCAAAGCTTTATAAGTGGTTGAAACTGACGGGCGGCATCCCCTTACGATCCGGCAAAGATCCCATTGCCCACATTCTTTTTATTAAAAACATATTTCCCGATATCTATAAAAATACCTATAAATTTTTAGAACCAAAGGATTATTTAAACCTGAAGCTTACAGGAAAATTTTTTGCCTCCAATGAATCCATTACCCTGCACTGGGTCACGGACAACAGGGATATTCACAATATCCATTATCACGACGACCTGATCAAAATGGCTGGTATTTCAAGGGAAAAATTGCCGGATTTGAAACGATCCACGGATATCATAGGTCCCGTTAAAAAAGAGATTGCAAGGGAACTTGGTCTTAGTGAATCCACCCGGGTTGTCATGGGAACACCTGATATTCATTCAGCGGCCATTGGTTCCGGTGCCATTGATGATTTTGCAGGTCATCTTTACGTGGGTACGTCGGGGTGGCTTTTGTGTCACCTGCCCTATAAAAAAACAGATCTCTTCCATAATATGGGGGCTCTGCCGTCTGCTATCCCCGGGAAATACCTTCTGGTCAATGAGCAGGACATTGCAGGGGAGGCCCTGAACTTTTTAAGGGACAATATCATTTATCCGGAAGATGAACTGGCACCTTCTAAAAGAGTTAAAGATGTACACAAAGCATTTAACATAATGGCGGCGAAAATTCCTCCCGGGTGTGACAACCTGATCTTCACCCCCTGGCTGAATGGAGAAAGATCCCCCGTTGACGACTCTGATACCCGATCGGGGTTTTACAACATGTCTTTATATACGACACGATCCCACATGGTCAGAGCAGTTTTTGAAGGCGTGGCCTTTAACGCCAAATGGCTGCTTAAATATGTTGAAAAAATGATTAAAAAGAAAATGGAAAATATCAACATTATCGGCGGCGGAGCGCAATCTGATCTCTGGTGCCAGATCCACGCCGATATTTTGAACCGGACAATTAGAAGGGTCAAAGATCCCATCCAGGCAAATGCAAGGGGAGCCGGGCTCATTGGCTCTGTTGCCCTTGGATACATTAAATTTGATGAAATACCCAAAAGAACGGAATATGACTCAATTTTCAAACCCAGCCAAAAAAATCGTAAAATCTATAAAAAATTATTCAAACAATACCAGTCCATTTATAAACAGAATAAGAAAATATATAAAAGGTTAAACAAATAAAAATGATTGAAAAAATAATTAATATCATTCCCCAAAAACTTGCCTGTTTTGTTGAAAAACATTTAAAAAAAATACCCTATGTGCAAAATAAGGTAAACAAAGAGATTGATGGAGTTATGAAGGATCTTGAGACCTCTTTAAAACCCTATAAAGACACTTTTCAATCAAACACCTGTCTTCCCAAAACACCACTTGAAAAAGATGATATCCTTAACCAGATCCTAGAAATGAATACAAGGGAAGAAGATAAATGGAAAAAGGGCTATGCCTCTGGAGCTGTTTACCATGGCAACCAGGAACATATTGAATTTTTAAACCAGGTCTATGCTGCCACATCTCAAATGAATCCGCTGCATTCCGATCTCTGGCCCAGTGCCTCCAAATTTGAAGCGGAAATCATTGCAATGACAGCCACCATGCTGTCGTCAAAAAAAACAGATGACCCCATATGCGGCACTGTAACCTCGGGCGGAACAGAAAGTATACTTCTTGCCATGAAAACCTATAGGGATTTTGCCCGGGCTAAAAAAAATATAAAAAAACCGGAACTCATTGTCCCGGTAACTGCCCATGCCGCCTTTGACAAAGCCTGCCAGTATTTTAATATCAAAATGCAGCATATTCGTGTCAATGAATATTTTCAGGCCGATATCAGCCGGGTAAAAAAAGCTGTCAATAAAAATACCATTGCTATTGTGGGTTCTGCACCATCCTTTCCCCATGGTACTATTGACCCCATAGAAGAGATGTCAGGCATTGCCCTGGAACATAATATTGGTTTTCACACGGATGCATGTCTTGGCGGCTTTGTACTGCCCTTTGCCGAAAAATTAGGATTTGATATCCCAGATTTTGATTTCAGGCTTAAAGGCGTTACCTCCATGTCAGCAGATACCCATAAATATGGATATGCTGCCAAAGGCACCTCTGTTATCATGTATCGCGGTGAGGAACTTCGGCATTTCCAGTACTACACGGCCACTGACTGGCCCGGTGGTCTTTATTTTTCCCCCACATTTGCCGGAAGCAGACCAGGAGCATTGAGCGCTGCCTGCTGGGCATCCCTTTTATCTATTGGTGAAAAAGGATATCTTACCGCCACCCAAAAAATAATGGATACGGCAGATAAAATCAAACAGGGAATTTGTGATATCCCGGAATTATATATCCTTGGAAAACCCTTGTGGGTAATTGCTTTTGCTTCAAAAAAACTTAATATTTACAGGGTACTTGACGAAATGAGTCAAAAAGGATGGAGTCTCAACGGCCTTCACAAGCCCTCCTGTGTTCATATTGCCATTACCCTTCTGCATACAAGGGAAGGGGTTTGTCAAAGGTTTATTGATGACCTGAAACTCTCTGTTGAAAAAGTAAAAATGACACGGGATACAAAAAAAGGAATGGCACCTGTTTATGGGATGGCTGCAACACTTCCCGCCAGGGGAATTGTCAGCGATATTCTGAAAAAATATTTGGATATCTATTATAGGGCCAAATAAAAATTTAGGGTTAAGTATGGTAGGATGGATGCATAAATTTACAAAGAGGTATGTCATGGAAAAGGTTTTAAAATGAGTTTGATGTACGAAGAATTAGATT
>Ga0257124_1001537_pt1 | contig 16303 bp, 15 predicted proteins | sample SI106_150metaG_FD_190154 | JGI IMG/M metagenome (GOLD analysis project Ga0257124, IMG submission 190154) | Marine microbial communities from Saanich Inlet, British Columbia, Canada - SI106_150 | ecosystem: Environmental > Aquatic > Marine > Inlet | place: Canada: British Columbia | collected...
GTTTTTTTTAAAAAAATAATTAAAGTTGGTTTCCTGCTAAGAACCAATTTTCTTTTGGATTATCTTCAAAAACAACAATAACATGATTTTCTTTTGTTTTTAGAATATCAACTGCTGCTTTTGTTATGGCTTTTGCATATTCGTCTTTTTGTTCCTGCGATCTTCCAGGATACATTGACACTGTAATCAACGGCATGAAAATTGTAAAGAGAGTCAGGAATTTATTCTTTCAATAATCTGGCCTGTAACCGTATCTTGTACCATATGTAAAGTCAGAACTATGCATTTTTTTGTAGATATATCCAGTTGCCAAACCAACTGCAAAACCACCAATGTGGGCAAGATATGCTACACCACCACCAGCAACACCAAATCCAAATCCTTGAGTAAAATACGGTAAAAGATTTTGGAAAATTAACCAGAAAGGTAAGAACCATCGAGCCTGAATGTGCATCATTCTCCAAAAGAAACCAAGCATCATGAAAGTTTGAATTCTAGCTCTTGGGAAAATTATCAAGTATGCACCTAACACTCCAGAAATAGCTCCTGAAGCTCCAACTGCAGGAATTGCACTACTAGTGTCTCCAAATATGTGAATTAATCCTGCAGCAACTCCCCACATTAAATAAATTCCAATATATTTTATTTTTCCAAACTTTTGTTCAATATTATCTCCAAATATCCATAGAAACAATAAATTTCCACCAAGATGAATTAAACCACCATGCATGAAAGTAGATGTCAGTAATGTAACTTCTGAAAATGCAGGGCATTGTATTATGCCATTACCTGTATCCACTCCACTAAATTCTCCTGTAACACAGGCAGGGACTGCACCCCAATTGTAAAACATTACAAATGCATTTTGATTTGTGAAGTCTAGGAATTGTCCTGTGTATACAACTTCCATAAAAAATACAATTACATTAACTATGATCAGAGCATAGGTTACTTTTGGTTTGAATCCAGGAGGATGTGGATTTTCATCTCTTAATGGAAACATCAGTCATTTAGATTGAATGAAATTTGTATAATAAGATTATTCAATTTGAAATTTATAAAATTCAAAAATAAGATGAGAAACTGGTAAACAAGATGACTCCTACGTTTCTCACCTAACTATGACTTGTATAGAAATACTATTCATCAATAGATAAAAACAAAATTGGTACATTCGTAGGATGTATCAAAAATTAAATCGTGATGACTCCATTTGATATCATCCATTCAATACCCTTAAGAAATTCTGAATCAGATAAAAGATCATCTGACCACCATTTAGCATTATTACGTAACCAGTCAGGAATATTATTTTCAGATGTGCCTTGAGATGTAATATCTTGAGGTACATCAATTATATTTTCTTTAATTAGATATTCTAATCCTGTAGCAAAATCAGAATCAGAAATTGTGCCATCTGACCACCACGCTGCATTATTTTTAACCCAGTCAGGGACTAATAATTTTGAATCACTCACAGAAATTGTGCCTACCATCCAAGGGTGAAGAGTGCAGAAATAGTCAAAAATTCCCTGATTCTCAAATTTGTAAGAAAATTTTTCACCTCCTGGAATTATTTCACTGTCAAAAATGGCAGAAACCCCAATGTCAGGAGTGCCTGAAGAAACAGTATGAGCTACACTATCTTTGTTATTCCAGAGTACAACATGGTTGGGTTGAACATTCAATGATGAAGGAATGTAGCAGGAATTATCATTTTCACATCCGGGAAGAGATGAACCTGTTACAATATCAACAGTGTAGTCACTTGAAATAATTTCTTGAGATTCAGTTACTTTGAATGAAAATTCTCCAGATGTATCAAAATTATTTACATTTGAAATTCTCATAATTACAGAACCAATTTGATCAAAAGAAACCATTACAGAATCACGACCATCAGGTGTTTCTAATCCTTTTTTTGATTCAATGATTTTTCCATTTAAAAATACATCAAGGTCATATGAGATTTGAGAGATTATTGTATTTGTAATTGGATCATGAAATTCAATATGTAATGTAATATCGTTTCCAGGATTAATTTTTCCTTTTGGAGTTAATGATAAATGAAATTTCCAATCTTCTTCAGTAGATAATTGGATAATTTTATCACCGTCTTCTAGTGATGCATCTGTTTTTTGTACATCTCTTTTTTTACCTGACTCCATTCCAAAAATTATTTTATCATATTGATCTGAAGGAATTTCATCATACAGTTTTAGTAATTTTTTTGATGAAAGTAAGAAATGTATTACAATTTCTTCATCACCAGAACGATCGATTGTTCCAAAATATGAAATATCATTTATAGTTAATAGAATTTCATGATTGTTGAAAATATCTACTGTTTTAGGTATATAGTATTCTGCGTGAACAAATGGAATTGATTCAATGAAGTCTTTATTCCAATTAAATGGCATTTGAGCTATAATCTTTTTGTCGTTATCATCATAATGAAATTCTTCAATTCTATCAAAGTATGTAGCAAATATTAGATCATGTGTCAAATCATCAATGTCTACGGAAAATGGAATGAATTCCCCCATAGTAAATAAAATTTGAAAAGTAGTGTCTTTACCTGAAACAGATTTAGAATCAATTGATAAAATTGTAATATTCGCATCAACTAGGCCACCTTCCAAAAATAGAGGCGCCTCAACTGTTAGAGGTGAATTATTTGAGGCTAACCAGGTACCATTTTCTAAAGATTCACCCAAAAAATTCAAGTTTTGGTTAGGTACAAAAACAGTCTCTAATTTTTCATCAGGAGAAAATGCATTATAATTTACAATCAAATTACCTTGTCCATCAAAAATTTCAATTTTGTATTCTACACCAGAAATTACTTGTCCTATATCATCATTAATTGTGGTAATATCAAAATTGATTTGAGTTTCATTGCCTTCTAAAATTGATGGATTTGTTTCTAGTTTGATTTTGTAATAATTTTGATTGATAAAAAGAACATCACTTTCTTCACTACCTGAGCCACCAGCATATACAGTTTGAATTGAACTAAAAATTAGAATTAAAAAAAGAAACGATACTAAGAATTTTAAATTCATAATAATCAATTAGTTAGAAATTATTTTAATGTAACAAATAGTTTAGACTGTAATTAAACCAGTAGAAACTAGGTATTGGATTCCATTTGCAAATTCTACATCAGTTAAATAACCATCTGACCACCATGCTGCATTCTTCTTTACCCATGTTGGAATTGAATTAGTATTTACTTCATCAATATTTTCCTCTGTAGTTGGAACAGTTATGATATTTTCTTGGACTAAATATTCAACACCTTTTACAAAGTCATGATCATTGAGTTGGCCATCTGACCACCATGCTGCATTCTTCTTTACCCAACTAGGAATATCAATATCAGTAGAAACAGGAGTAATACTTACTCGTGGTAATCCAACAAAAATTTCAGTTTCAGGATTGTTTGGCGGCATCACAACACCCGTATCAAGAACTAGAGCTCTTGCAACTATTTCCATAGTATCAGATTGACTATATGGATGTGGTAATGTAATATCTTCGTATTCAACATAAATGGTATCACCATTTGAAACTTTGAGTTTATCTTCACTATCAGATGAATCAGTTGTAGTCATGATAAATGAGCCTGGAAGATAATTAATGTAATGGGGATGTTCGTATCCTTCCATAAATTTAGGTATATTACCTTGAGCAAATGAACCATGTCTTGGAACAACTTCTTCAATAATTGCTTCTGGTGCTACTTGGAAAGAAAAGTTTACACTTTGACCTTCATCAAAAATGTCAGAGATTACAATTTTAGCTGAACCACGTTGATCAAAATGTATTGGTTCTACACCCTGTCCATCTACAGAATATTGATTATTCCTTGATTCAATTAATTCACCATTAAGATAGATATCCATATCATATGAAAGACCCATCTCGTGAATGTCTGTCAAACCATCATGTACCATCAAATTGAAATTATAATCTTGATCAATACCAATGACACCACCTGGTTCAGTCCAAAAGTAAGTTTTCCATTTCCCATCAGGAGTATATTTTGTAAGTGAACTTGCGGCAGGTTCAGTTAAATGAATATCAGCATCTGCATTTACAGATTTAGCATGTTCCATAGCTTTTGTAAACTGAACTCCTACATGAATTCCTGCTCTATCTGAATCAGAATATACTTTAACATAATTTGTGAAAAATTCTCTATGATGTTTCCATAAATCAGTATCTCTCATAAAGAAAGTTACTTTTTCATTTACATCATATGCATCCTTGTCAAATTCTACTTGACCGATTTGCCAACCATAATGTGCCGACTTCATTACTGTAGTATCCTCATTTGCTTCCCATGCAACAGTAACTCTACCATCTTGAGGGCTAGTTGCAATCATTACAGCACGATCATATGAGGAAATTGGGCCACCCATCATAGGATTATCCGTATCCATTGTCATTCCAGGTGTTCTAACAGTAGTTTTGAAAGTATTATGAACAACATACATACTCTCTCCAGTTAATTTTACAACTCCCATAAAGATTCCAGTATCAGGTCCAGTTTCTGAAAATTCAACATTATCAACTCTAGCAGCATCGGTGTAAACATCAATTGGATTTGTAACGGATCCTATTTGATCAATTTTTTCAGAATCAAAATTCCAGCCTGGTGCATAAATTAAAACATTAATTCTGTCAGTCCAGCCTATTCCTTCGTATCTTTGATTACAATCCTGTAAAGTGAATGTTTCATTTGCACAAAACATCATAATCACTCCAGTTGCTCTTTTAACATTTGTAAAAGCATCTGAACGATCTGCAAAAGAGGATTGGACTGGAATAGAAATTACTAATACTGCCACTAAAATTCCAATTACCATTAATTGTGAATTCTTAATCATGTGTAATTATTTAAAATTAATTTTGAATAAAAGACAAATGGTTCATTCGATAAATGTACCAAACAATTTTCTATTTTATTTCAATTTGACAGGAATAGAAATGTTCATCCCATTTTGAATGACCAACAAATCTTTTTGATTCAAATTCAGATAGATCATTAAATGTAGTACTAGTTTTACCCATAGCTTTGCCATTCTTGTCTAAAAAGGATATTTCTAGATCGACTTGAGCACGTTTTACATTATCATTATGATATTGACCTGAAATTGTAACGAGTCCAAAGTCGTCATGAATACATGAGAAATTTTCTACACCTTGAATTTTAGATTTTTCTAACTCAACAGCTTTTGATACAGTTTGAATCTTATCTATAGACTCATCTAAATTTTCATTTTGTAGTACATTATACAATTGAGAATTTATGGATTCATTTTTGTAAAAGCTAATTTTTTTCAAAATTTCACTTGCAAATCTACTAGTAGGCTCATTTTCATCCAAAATTAAATTTGTCATTTTGTAATCATAATGTTCACTATGCTGATCAAACATAATTACATGTAAAATTAAATTATCATAAATGCAAGAAGTTACTGCACCATCTAAAGTATAATTAAATAAACATTCAGAAGTTATGCTAGGTTTTCCTTTAAGATAAGATGAATCAAAGATTTTTTGTTTGTCTCTATTCTCAAAAGAATTCCAATAATTTTCTAAATCATGTTGATTGTTAAATTCAGATATCTGTAAAACTAATGTAGGTACTTTGAATTTATAAAAAATTGGTTCGTATACTCTAGTTATATCATTAAAAATAATTTTTACAGAATCAACAACACCCTCCTTTTTCTCAAACTCATATTCAGTTGAAAATATTCTCCATTTTGTTTTCTTTATAATATTTTGAATTTCTTTATCATTTAACAAATATTTTTCTAAACTTGATTGAAAAGTTTCATCATTTGTAAAAATACTTGTTTCAGAATTATATTCCAAATATCCAACTTCTCTCAAATAATGTATAGTTCTAAGAAATTGAAGATCATTTATTTTTTCATCAATCCACCAACCTGCTCTATCTTTAACCCAATATGGGATTAATTCAGAAGTTTTTTCTCCATAAAGTTCGGGAATATCCTCAATCACAGTTTGAGCAGTATTTTTTAAAATTTCTTGGGATTCTATTTCAGCAGGTAAAATATTATTATCAAGAATATTTTGAACAAGTGCTAAAAATTCAGCGTCTGAAATTTCACCGTTTATCCAAATTATAGTTACTTGTTTTACCCAATCAGGAAAAATATTTTCTTCTAGATCTTGTCCAAAAACTTGATTTTGGAAAGGAACTAAGAGAAAAAATATCAAAAATCCCACTATGGAAAAAATTTTTAAATTTTTCATCTTAAGATCTCCTTAGAGAATTTTGATAGTATAATCCCAAAGTCGTCATCATTAAAGCGATATTTTGCATACTCTACACTTCCACAAAGCAAGAGCCAATCTTTTACTTGAGAGTAAGCATTTGATTTTGATTCCCTCATGATACCTAATAATTCAAGATTTGTCATTTCTTTGTAAATTCCCATATTTTGAGAATAATAGTATCGAATTGCTTGACTAAGAACCTCAAAAGCTTCTTTTCTTTTGTTGTTTGCATACAGACTTTGAGATTTGTCAAGCATGTCTTGGGTTAATTCTCTAAAATCAATTTGAGGTTTAGAAACCTGTAGTAAAGGTACTTCTGATTTTCTTGCCAATGATTTTTTGTACACAAGATATCCAAATACTGCTAGAACAACAAATATTGGTATAATCAAAAATAACGAAATATCTTCAATGCCTTGAGTAAATGGAACTCCTTGGAATGGATTATTTTGTAATGAATCACGTATGTATCTTGTATTTTCAAATTTAGGTTTTTCAAATTTGAAATTATCAAATATATTTTCAGATTCTCTACCAGATTGTGAAACAGAAATTCCAGGACTTGCTAAAATTTCTGATGATAGTTTTTCTCCAGACATTATACCGTTAAATAATTCAGAAGTTTGTTCTGAGAAAGCGTTAATCATTCTTTCTTGAATTTGTTCTTGATTGAGTATCAAATAGTTAGGAGAGTATTCTCGTAGATCAATTCCAACACCTTCTCCACTTCTTTGAGCATCATCCATTAGTTGTCGTCCTAGTGTGAATTCTTTAGGTGTGAAGATATCATTTGGTATAGATTCTAAATTATCCATACTGTAACCACGTTCAAGTACAAATAATTCTAAATTTGAATTTGGATTATAATCAAGAGATCTTCCATTAATCAAATATTTACTATCTCCAATAGGATCTAACAGTGCCTCTGCAATTTGCACATATCCATCAGAAAATCGATCATAATATTTTATTTTATGTTGAAAACTATCTTGACGTGTATCACGTTGTTCCACCAATACACCATTAAGAATTTGTCCTTCTTCAGAATTAATTGTAATTTTGTAATCACCAATAGAATATTGACTATTTGTAATGAATTTATCATAAATTGGTTTTGTAGATTTTAAATCATCTATATTTTCTTCGTAATTTGAAATTATTTTAGATTCTTTTGTAGTTACACTTTGCTCATCTAATTCCCCCTCAATCAACCAATCCATTTGAATTTCTGAATTATCTGCATATACAGGATTTGCAAAAATGATCAAAGGGATCAAAAAAATGATTTTTCTAAATTTTAACGAAAAGTGCCAATTCATTTCAAATACCTCAAAAATTCAAAAATAGTAAATTGGTAAATTTGTAGATCTGAAGGACCATAATCAATTCTTACTCTAAAAAAGAGAAAATTTCCTTTAATCGAAATTGGTACATTTCTCGAATGAACCAGTCCGCATTTAATTCAAAATCATGTATTTGAAATATGGCACTAAGAGAAAATCATGAATATTCAGTATCAAACAAAGAAGTTCAGGATTTGAATGAACAGGCTCAAAAATATGCTGAAAAATTATCTGAGGTTTTTAATGAATCTCATAAAATCATCATAGGGCAACAAGATGCTTTAAGAAAAATTCTCATCTCGATAATTTCTGATGGACATATTCTTCTTGAGAGTGTTCCAGGATTAGCCAAAACATTGATGGTAAAGACAATGGCTCAAATATTTAATGTTGAACATGTAAGAATTCAGTTTACACCAGATTTACTTCCTGCAGACATTTTGGGAACAAAAATTTTTAAAAATACAACAGGATCATTTGTTACACAAAAAGGACCCATATTTCATAATTTTGTGTTAGCTGATGAAATTAATCGTGCACCACCAAAAGTTCAATCTGCATTACTTGAAGCTATGCAAGAAAGAACTGTAAGTATTCATGGGGATACATATGAATTAAAAAAACCATTTCTTGTTCTTGCTACACAAAACCCAATTGAAAATGAAGGAACATACAAACTACCTGAAGCACAAGTTGACAGATTTGCATTAAAAATTCTAATTGATTATCCATCCAAGCTTGAAGAGATAGAAATCATTGAAAGAAATTCTTCTGATAACCCAAATAAAGTAAAAACTATCATTAGTCCATCAGAAATTATTGAGATTCAGAAATTTAATGAAAAAATTTATGCTGATAAAGTAATCACAGAATACATTGCAGATATTGTCAATGCAACAAGAAACCCAAAAGATTATGATCTAGATTTAGATAGTATGATAGAATTTGGAGCATCTCCTAGAGCATCAATATGGTTGATGAGAACAGCCAAAGCTAATGCGTTACTAAACGGTAGAGGTTTCATCATTCCAGAAGATGTAAAGTCTGTAGCACATGAAGTTTTACGTCACAGAATAATTTTGACATTTGAGGCAGAAGCAAATGGAATTAATTCAGACAAAATAATTGATTTTGTTTTAGAGAAAATTAGCCCACCATAGAAATGACTAAACTTTCAGAACTCTTGAAGCAGGTAAAAAACCTGGAAATTAAGACTAAAAATCTAGTAGAAGGTATGGAATCAGGAGCCTACAGATCTAGATTTAGAGGTGGAGGCATAGAATTTTCAGAAGTACGAGAATATTCTGCAGGTGATGATGTAAGAAGAATAGATTGGAATGTATCTGCAAGATATAATGATCTCTTTGTAAAAGAATTTGTTGAAGAAAACGAACTCAATGTTTATGTGATAATTGACATGTCTGCAAGCAATGATTTTGGATTTATTAAAACTAAAAAAGAATTAGGAATTGAAGTTGCAGCTTCATTGATGTTTTCTGCAATAAAAAATAATGACAGAGTTGGTATGGGTCTTTTTACTAATTCATTAGAAAAATTTGTTCCGGCAAGAAAAGGTAAAAAACATATGATGCAGATATTGCAAGAGTTGTTAGATTATAATCCAAAAAATACAAATACAGATATTCTTAAATCACTTTCTGAATTACAAAATAATCTAAAACGTCGAAGTGTTATTTTTATTATTTCAGATTTTATTTCAGAGTCTTTTTTAAAATCCTTAAAGATTTTAAAATTTAAGCATCAAATTGTTTTAGTAAATATTTCAGATGTTCATGAAACAGAAATTCCAAATATTGGTCATGCATATTTAGAAGATGCTGAATCAGGAGAACAAATTCTTGTGAATACATCTGATAAAAAATTTCAAGAACACTATTCTATTCTTCTTAAAAAAACAAGAGACAAAAATGAATATGAAATAAAAAAACTAGGAATTGATTTTTTAAATCTCTCAAATGAAGAATCATTTGATATTACATTTAATCGATATATTAGAAATAGAGGTAGAAAGTAAATGGATATTCAATTTGAATATCAATATGTATTATTTTTTCTTTTTATTATTCCAGGATTATATTTTTTCTATTCAAAATATAATTCTGAAAAAAAGGAATCCATTCTTAAATTCAGTTCATTAAAAATTGTAAAAAAATCAATACTTGGTAAAAATTTCTTTAGAAAACATTTACCATTTGTATTAATGATGGGAATTCTAGGTTTGATTATTGTAGGATTAGCAAATCCTCAAATTCCAACTTTATCAGTAGAAAAAGGAATCAATCTAGGCATAGTTTTAGATGGTTCTGAGAGTATGGCAGCAACAGACTATCAGCCAACAAGACTAGATGCTGCAAAAAACTCCATTAGTGAACTAGTGGAAAAAATTGGACCTCAAAACAATGTAGGTGTTGTTCTTTTTGAATCAGGTGCCACTACAATTTCATACCTTACTCCAGATAAAGAAAAAACAATTCGTGGAATATCTTCTATTCAACAAAGTCAAGGTGCAACTGCAATTGGTGATGGATTATCATTAGGAATTGATATGGCATCATCAATTCCAGACAAAAAAGGAGTAGTGATTTTACTTAGTGATGGAGTACATAATTCAGGATTAATCACACCAGAAGAAGCAACAGAATATGCAAAAATTAACCACATACAAATTCATACAATTGGATTAGGTTCTATGGAACCTGTTTATCTAAGAGATGATATCTATGGAGAACCACAATTTGCAGAATTAGATGAAGATACACTTATTACAATTGCACAAAATACTGGAGGGAAATATTACAAATCACTTGATGAACAAACACTAAATGAAATTTTTGTAATACTTAGTTCTAATCTTGAATATGAGATGGAATATTCTACAATTAATGAATGGTTTATAGCTGCTGCAATGGGATTATTATTGATTGATGCATATGTAATTTATGGAAGATATAGAATTGTTGCATAATTTTATTCAACAGTAATTTTTCTTTTAACAATATTCTTAATCATATTTAGAAATTAATTATCACTTTCTTTTTTTCATAATAACAAAAATAATTCCAATAATAATAGATACAATGATTAACAAAAATATAATGATCATCGGCATAATCCACATCAAAGAATAGGATGGAGTTAAGTTAGGAGATGATAATTTGGAATCAAATCCAGTGATTGTTAATGTACCTTCAGATTGAGATTCTACTAGAAATGCCACATGCCAATTACCCATATCATCAATACTTTGAACTGAATCAATAGGAATATCATTTAGAAATACGTCAAATGATTCATTTTCAGAATATTTTGGAAATTCTAAATTTATATAATTTTGAAAGTCCCATCCCTGAATCAAAGTAAATGAAAGAGTTTCTCCTTTTGAATCAAATTCTGGATAGGATAAAAGAATACTTGAATCATATCTAATTTTGAATGTATCGTCATTTCTTGGAACATTTAGAACAATGATACTGTCTTGACCAACTGCAAAACAGCTATAATACCAAACATCTGATGAAAATTTTGGATCAGGATACATTGTAAATTCCATAATTTCGCCGGGCTTCATCTCAGGAATTGGGGAAAAATTTTCGCCCATATCCAATGTTTCATCATCATATCCATGGATTACGGCATAAATTTTGAAGTCAGATATTGTTTCAGTTCCAGAATTAATTATTCTACCAGTTAGATGTCCATCATCATGAACAATTAGTGTTTCATCATAAATTACTTCAACTGGAATTACATCGGTAATGGTTTTTTCAAATGTTATTTTTGCAGGTAATAAAGTTGGATCATTACCTAAGACTTCAGGAAATTTGATTTTAAATGGGATTTCATTACCAGGAAGTAAGGACACATGTTGAATTGTTTTAAAAAATTCTGAATCATTATCTATTACAGGAATTGTTATAGTAGGAATTATTGCATAATCAAGATCATTTTTTACATTTCCTACAACAGTGTAAATTCCATTTGAATCAAAAAATCCAACGTATTCATGAGATGGAATAAAAACATCAGCAAACGCAAAGGGAGTAAAAAATAGTGTTAAAAACAGTAAACTAAAGATAAAGTGAATTTTTAGTTCTAAAACTCTAGAGAGAGTTGAAGATATCTTCAAAGCCTGATGTTGGTTTCTCAAGTACATTTGGTCTATAGTCTTCAATTAGTTTGTCTATGAGATCTCTTGCTTTAATATGATATCTTTTTTTAAGAGAAACCAATTTTGGTTCTACTAGTCCGTCATCAACTAATTGTGAAAGATAAAGTGAAACAGTGGAGGGTGATTTTTTTACTTCTTTTACTAGTTGAGAAAATTCCAATCCATCCTCAGTAATTAATGCAAGTAGCAAATCACGTGGAGTTTGTTTTCTTAATGCTTTGATTACAATAGATTCATCTTCAGTAATTTGAGGAGAAAAGAATCTAGTTTGTCTTGGACCGCGGTTAACTTTGATTACTCCACTTTTTTCTAATTTTCCTAGATAATGACTCAGTACACCATTTTTCAATCCAGATGAACGCATTATTTCACGGAATTGAATTCCAGGACTTTGTTCAATTATTTGTTGAATTTGTGAATCTCTCTTAGTCATTTCTAAACACTCCTAATGCCAATAATCCCAATGTAGCAAATGTCAATAAATGTCCTACTTCAGAAAGAGGCATCTCGCCAAAATCATAGATGGTAGGCCACGTTGTATCAATTAACATCACCAATTCAGCTGCAATAAAATTTGAAAATGCTATTGCACTAAGTAAAAGTCGTTTTGTCTTTAATCTGGAATAGGCAAATCCTGCAAGTATAGTAATGAATACTGCAAGAGTAATTCCACCAACATGTAAGAAAATGTGTGCAATATGAAAACCGTGTAATAAATGAGGTACAATTATCGGCAGAGCCAAAATTGCTACAACTCCAGCAACTACTACAGAAAATAGAGTGGATTTTCTTTCAACTATACTTTCAGGTCTAAACAAAGTAACAATAATTCATCAATTATTCATTTAAAGCGACTGGTTCATGTTTCGAATGAAAACCGATCAAACATGAATAATTCCTTTTTGAATTAAGAATTCCAAGCCTTGAACAAATGTCTCATCATCAATTTGTCCATCAGCCCACCAGCCTGCGTTATTTCTAATCCAAGAAGGTATATCCTTAGACTCAGAATCTTCTTGCTGTGTTTGGGGAATTACAATTACATTATTTTTTATTAAATATTCAATTCCTTGAATGAAAGTCTCATCATCAATTTGTCCATCAGCCCACCACAGTGCATTATTTCTGATCCAATTAGGAATGGATATTTCATTTTGAGATGTAATTCTATCAATGACAATAGGTATACTTGTCTTTGCAAGATTGTTGCCATCTAAATTATTAAAATTCAGGTAAACAATTCCAGAAATATCTTTTGGAATCATAAATTCTACAATGTTATGTTCAGTTTTTGAATCAGTACTAATTCCACTTTGTTGATATAGTATTTTTTCATTTTGAGTTATAGAAAAATCATAATTTGTAGAAACAGGTCTATTTTTTAAGAAAATATCAGTAACATCAAAAATTATTTTAGAATTAGAATCAGATTTTAGATTTTCTGGTTCCCAAGAAATAAGAATTCTAAACTGACCATTTTCAGTTACTGAACTTAGATGGGAATAATCACGATCAGGTTTAATTACAAAATTCATTATATTTTGACTAGAACTACTTTCAAAAATTTTTTGTAATTCTTTTTGATAAACAATAAAATGAATTACACGGTCATTAGAAAAAAAATCATCAATTGTTCCTATATCTGGAGATAATTCTATATCATTTACAAACATCGTATAACCAGATACCAATAAATCACCAAAATCTTTTGGAATTTGAAGTTCTTGATGAACAACAGATGTTTGATTAATGTTTGATTTACTCCATTCAAAAGGCATAGAATAACTAATTTGTTTTAAATTTGAATCATATTCAAAATCTGAAATTTCATCATAATAGGTGATTACATTGATGTTTTGGTCACCAAAATTTGGATCAATAAAATCATGTCTAGTGGTTTGAGCAATGGAAATTCCTGCATTAAAGACAAGCGGTTCTTCTAATTTTTTGGAATAATCATCAACAGTGAGTATACTAATATCAAATTTGTATAATCCTCCTTCACTAAGTTTTGGTCCCTTAACGTGTATCAACCTACTTTCTAATCCTAACAAAGAACCAAGTAAACTATTACCAGTTTCCTCTTCAAGTATAATGGAATCTGAATCTTCTGAAATAAAATTAAAAACTAGAAAGCCATTATCAGCTTTGAATTCCTGTTCAAACAAAAAAGTTTCACCGCGTTGTGATTTTATCTGAAATGTTACATCACGTAATGTAACTTTAGAATCAAAATCAATCATAGAAATTGAAATCTGTTGATCATCACTTGTTTCAGGATCACTTTTTGAAGATGAAAGTTCTAAAGTAACTTGCTTTCCATCAAATTCTACAGGAGGAAATGTTTCACTACCTACACCATGACCGTATGCATAATCAAATACAAACAGAGAAGAAGATATGAGAATAGCAAATAGGAAAAAGTTTTTCAAACTATGTCCACTTGTTTGGATCTTTTCTACGAATTTCTTTTCCATCAATTGTAATTTGATCTTTTTCTTCAAAAACAGTATGCCATTTTCCATTATTTGGAAAAATTTTATTCATTTCTTTAAATTTTTCATTGGTTGGTGCCTTGTTCATTAATGCACCCCATTTCATGTTAGGGACTTTTGGCATGATGTCATTGATGTCTTTCATTATACTATTCACTTATCTTAATTTATTTAAAAACCTATGATTGGACACTCATAATTCCTTCTTTGATCAAGAATTGAATTCCTTGAACAAAAGAGTCATCATCAATGGAGCCATCTGCCCACCAGCCTGCGTTATTTTTAATCCATGTAGGAATTTCGTTACTACCTGAACTGGAACCTTGTGTGGTTGGAGGAATATTTAGAACATTTTCTTTGATCAAGAATTGAATTCCTTGAACAAAAGAAGCATCATCAATGGAGCCATCTGCCCACCAGCCTGCGTTATTTTTAATCCATGTAGGAATTGCTGTAGGAGGCTGTGTTTCAGGTGTTGGTGTAGTTACTTTTCCAAGACTAGGTCCAATCTCAATAATACCAGAACCAATTCCAGCATATTTTGGATTATAGTCCAATCCTGTTCCCAATACTTGGATATCAATTCTGTATTGTCCTTGTGATTGAATGTAGACTTTTTGAACATCAATTCCTTCAGTAGCACGAATGCCGAGGCTTTGAGGATCATCTCCAGTGATGGATTCCAATACCTGATTGTTATTCATATCTATGAATGTAAATGCATATTTGATATCTTTAATCAAATCTCTGTTTTCATCAAAGAATGTTATTTCAAAAGGTACGTCATCACCTGCACCAAAATTTCCATCCCATGAAATGTTTACAGTTGTTGGCACTTGATTTTGATTAACAGGATCATCAACAAGCCAAAATTCAGTTGAACTCTTTGATACTTCACTAAGTGGAACTAATTTCAAATCCATTTTTTTGTTATCATAATTTCCTGTACCTAATGTTTCATTGATTTTTTGTAATTCGCTTTTTGTTATTAGAAAATGAACAATGTTAGTATCGTCATAAGAATAAGGATCATTTAGTAATGCTCTTTGGTCAATTTCTACACCATTGACATATCCTTTGAATTGTTTACCTTCAGCATAAGGTGCAAATGTTTTTGGAACTCTAACTTCTTCATGTACTACTTGTACCAAATTAACATAATCAGGACTCCAATCAAATGGCATATCAAATGCTATGGAATTATCAGATTGATCAAATTTGAAATTATCAACATCGTCATAGTATGTTTTTACAATAACTGGGACTTCTGCATTAGCTGTTTGTATGAAAAAAGGTTGTTCCTGTGCAACACTAACAAAGGTATCATAACTTAATCTATCAGCAAGGACAGTTCTTGGACTAGTTGCAGCCTCAATGTCAATTGTAATCTTGTATAAACCACCTTTTACAAAAATTGGACCTGTAATTGATGGTCTACCACAAATATCTAAATTATCATCAGTACATTCTGCACCCTGTACAAACAGAGCTCCTGGAGCACTAGCATGTTCAGAACCACCATAAGTGGAACATTCATGAAGATTAATTTCATCACATCCAGTTTTTGGTTTAATTTTAACATCTAGTCTTCCATCATTATCATAAAACAAGTTTCTTGCTAAGAGTTCACCACTTTGCCATAATTCAATTCTATACGTAACTTTGTCAAGATTCTTATCAGTTAAAGTATCAAAGAAACGAATCTGCATATTTGCAGAATCAATATCTCCCACTGTAATATCAGAAGGACTCAATTGTGTTCTAACAGTTACTTCCATATCACCAAATGATATTGGTTCAGCTTGATCACCACCAAGTCCATGTGCAAATGCATTTGGAAGAATTATAGGAATTGTAAAGATGCCAATAACGATCATTAATAATGCAAATTTGTTATACAATGCTAAAAATGGGTTAATTCCATATTTAAAGATGGTACAGGATTTCTATACATGAAA
>Ga0257124_1001542_pt1 | contig 16239 bp, 16 predicted proteins | sample SI106_150metaG_FD_190154 | JGI IMG/M metagenome (GOLD analysis project Ga0257124, IMG submission 190154) | Marine microbial communities from Saanich Inlet, British Columbia, Canada - SI106_150 | ecosystem: Environmental > Aquatic > Marine > Inlet | place: Canada: British Columbia | collected...
ATCGATGGCATCTTTAAACCAATTTTCTCACCTAAGGTTAGGATGGGTTGCCAGCGCCATGAATAGTAGGAGATTATAAGGCGAGTGTCCGAGGTACAGAGAGAGTGCAGACCGAAAAATGTTTCTTCACAATCATCTAAAAACCCGAGAGTATCTGAAAGTATGATGTAGTCAAAAGTACCTTCTAATGATTTAATTAACTCCGGGTTTTCTATATCACCTTGAATAAACTCAAGGTTTGGATAGTTTTTTTGCGCTATATCGACCATATTAGCGCTTAAGTCAACCCCTACACCATGAGATGGATTTAGGGCGTTTAAGAGTTGACCTGTACCACATCCTAACTCTAGTACACGCTTCCCCTCTCCTACCAAGAACTGCGTATAAGAGTAATCACTTCTGTAAAAATATCTATTTTTTTCTATCCAGTTATCACGATCTTTAGCAAGATTGTCAAAATACTGTAATATTTTTTCCTTTCTATAAGACTTCATCCAACCACCCTTTAAAAATTAAAACAGCATTTTCTTTTTTATACATTGCTGGTAATAATGATTTGTGTTTCTTGTTTTTTTGTTTAATTTTTACTTTATTCATAGCGTAAATAAATTGTTGTGCGGTGCTTGCAATAATAACACTATTATTTTCAACCTGTAAACTTACATCATTAACACCTGCAGATTCATTTGTAGCAATAACCATGGTTCCGCAAGCTAAAGACTCCAATACTGAATTTGGCATACCTTCCCAACGCGACGTCAATAAAAAAGCATCTGCTCCTGAATACCATTTCCAAGGATTGTTACAAAAACCTACAAATTTAACCCTATTATATACACCTAAAGATTTGGCTTTAATCATCAATTCGTCCTTAAGTAAACCATCTCCTAAAATTGTAAGTGTTGACTTTTTATTATCTACCTTACTGAACCATAATATCAGCTTATCAAATCCTTTTTGATATGTTAACCTACCCGATGCAACATAACAAATCCCTCCTTTATCAAAATACTTAACAGGATTGGATTTACAATTGATAAAGCTTGTGTCTACAGGATTTGGTAAAAACCCTAGGACTGAGCTATTAATAGAAAAATCAGAGACAAACTCATGTTTCATAATTGTCGATGTATAGATAACTTTATCGGCTTTCCCGTAAAAAGTTTTATACATAAATCTAAATAGTTTAGGGTATTTATTATTTGGTATACTCAGAGAAGGAATATTTGCCTCTCTAATCCATATATTTATTTTACCAGGCAATAATTTCCCAATAATTAACACAACAATATTCACATACCCCAAAGTAGAAAAAACAACCTTTGGTTTGAGTTTATAAAACTCTTTTATTAGCGGCAATATTGATCTTCTGAGAGTCTTTGTATTTAAATTATAAAGCGGAATATCTTTGGGAATCATTGACAATAAGGGGCCTTCTGACTTAAATACTAAAATACTGACGCTATATCCATATTTATGTAATTCTTTAAGTAGATTAATACTTACGCGCTCAGCACCACCGCCAGAGAATAATGGTAAAACAAACAATATCATTTATTTACAATCTCATTCCAAAAATTCAATAACTCAAATGATCTTTCTCTACCATTGCATAATTTATTAACTCTATTTTTCCCTTGTTCTCCAAGAGTTGATAATAAACTTCTATTATTGGATAGCTTTATAATAGCATTTGATACATTACCGACATTAAATTCATCCAACAAAAAACCTGTCACCTCATTTTCAACAAATTTACTATACGAACCTGTGGCAATAACAGGAATGCCAAATGAAAAAGCCTCTAAAACATCTCTTCCCCAAGGATTTTTTTCTCGACTTGGCCTTATTAGCAAATTACACCCAGAAAGAACACGTTCTGGGTGTTTTGTGTAACCTATAAAAACAAACATATCTTCAACGCCAAATTTTTTAGCATAGTCTGATAAATCTCCGCCAGACCTAGCAACCTTCCCTAAGGCACCTGGAAGTGACTTTGATAATTTAATGTTTCCAGCAACTACAAAAACAATATTATCAATATATTTTTTTTTTAGATCGAGCGCTACATCAATTAATTGATCAACACCTCTAGCAAAAGAATAATTCGCCAAAGTGCAAACTTTAAAACAGTTATCGCCTGGTATTTGATTTAAGGGCTTTATATTCTCTTCAGGCTTTAAAACAATATTATAAATAACCTTACTGGGCACATTGCTTAACCCATAATTATTAAAATTTTTCTTTTCATTTTCAGTAATGAAAATAAGACCAGAAATATATTTATTTATTACTTTTGCTTGTAATAATGAAAATACCGAAGCACAAGGGTTTTTTCTTTTATGCATAGTTACTGGTGTTTTCATATTTTTCTTAATCCAGCAAGCTAACCAGTATAAGGCCTCAGAATTACAATGTATTAAATCAAAATCTTTCTCTATTTTTTTTAATTCATTTCTAAATTTTTTTGAATAAGGCCAATCTATAAAAATAAATCTTCCAAATTCTAATAGATTACGAGACAATTTTGGAACTGGCGTTATCTTTGGCATTTCAGGTGTAATTCTTGTTTTAATACTTATTCTCTTATATTGGTCTTGAATTACACCCCTTTTCTTACACCAAACCTCAATATATATCTCATTATCTTGAAAATTTGAAATAGAATTAAATAAACTACGTGATGAGCCCCCATATCCGCCTTCAGTATCTAAACACAAAACTCGTAGTTTGTTTTTATTTATCATTTAGTAGAATCAAGTAGTTCAAACGTTTCTTTCCAGCCTAAATGAAATATTGCATCCAAAATAGAAAGACCGGTTTGAAAGTGTGGTGACCACTGTTTATAAAATGGATGAACAAAATTAGTATATTTAAGATCTATGTTTGAATTGATAAATTTATCAAGGTCTTGATATTTTTTAGCTCCATTGCCTGATAAATATATTGTATTTTTTGAAATACTATTAATTATTGATATTAACCTATCATCACTGACACCGTCAATATTTAAAGATGATGAATATAAAAACTGACACTCCAATCCTAAATATTTAGATATTTCAATAATAAGCTCCGAATTCTGACGTGATAAATCTGAGCTTATGTCAATCTTTTTATAAATATCATTAATATCGGGCCAAACACTTTTAAAATTTCTTGCATTTTTATACAACCCGTGCAAGGTATCAATATGCCTTGGCACCCAATCTGTAGATGTTGGATATATAGTATTTATTTGTTGACCAGAATTAAATGAAACAGGCACTGTCAACCATCTTTTTTTTTCATCACCCCCAAATATACTAGTACGGTTTGTATAACTATTTTTTGAAAAACAAACATCATCTAAAAAAACAAACTTATTTGACTTGAGAATTTTATAAAAATATCCTAACCATGGTGCATAATTTGGCTGGTGTATAGATATAATTTCCATTAATTTATAATATATATTTTTACATAATTATTTTGCATAATCACTACAACCCCAAAAATACACTGATAAAACAAAATTTTATTTTCTAAATAGTGCAAATTGCACTATATCAACCCTTTCACCTGAAGGTGAAATCTTATGACCTTTCAAGACCCCTTCTTTAACAAATCCTTGAGCTAAATAATTGTATATTGCGGCATAATTTGTAGCAAAGGGTGTGCCGATAATTTTATGCATATTGTACTCACAAAATAAAATATCAATTATTTTTGCTCTTGTCTCTAATACAACTTTTTTCTCCCAAAAATTTGTATCACCTATCATTACATTTGTAGATGCAACTAAATGGTATAAGTCCAAATATATAGAATAGTTGCCAATATGAATATCACTATCTTTAGTGAATATGCCGATATGAAAAGAATCAATAGAATTATGTTTATTTATATAATTAACAATTGACTCAATTGAATTTTTTTTATAATGAGAATTTAAAAAAAAAGTAATTTTATTGTTATTCAGCCATGATAAGTACTTATTAGTAGCATCGCTTTCAACTAGCGGTCTCAAATAAAATCTGTCTGTAGTAAATAAATTATCTAGCACTAGTTTTAAATTATAAATTTAAGGGTGGTTGGTTAAGTTAATATATTGCACATAAATATAATCTATGAAGTACTATCCTTTTAATGTTGATACCAAAACATCTTTTAATAATTTATTATTAGCTAAAAGGCTGACTTCACCTTTATTGTGTTTCAACTCTCCATCACAACTTAACAATTGATCTAATGAAGACTCTATAGCTTTTTGAGCTGAAAATAGACATGGTGTAGAGTAATTAACAATATTAGCTCCAAGCTTAGATAATTTATTTAATGTAACTGGAGGAGTTTTTCCTCCGGCAATTAAATTAACCACAACAGAAACTTTTTCACCTACCGCTTCACGTATTTTCGCAATATCTTCAATATTGGTAAGCCCTTCTACAAGAATACCATCTGCTCCAGCACGTGTAAACTCTTTAGCCCTGTAGATACTTTCTTCTAAATCTGTAGAGTCAGTCCTAGCTATTACAAACAAACTATCCCTTACATTTAAAACTGCTTCTAATTTAGTCATATAATCATCTAACGAAACAATTTCCTTTCCGGGAAGATGTCCACATTGTTTTGGCCGTCTTTGATCTTCTAGAATTACAGCTGAAGCTCCAACTTGCTCCAAGCGTTTAGCAAATATCGCTGCAACATTGTGATCCCCATGGCCATCATCTATATCAACAACAATGTGTGTTTCTTTAAGAACTCCTCTTATACGTTTTACATAAGAAACCATATCTGTCCAGGCAATAAACCCCTCATCTGGAAGTCCATAATAACTAGCCGAAAATCCATATCCACTACAAAAGATAGCTTCAAATTTTTGCGCCGATAATATTGATGAAAAAACATCGTATACACCAATCAATGACAAAACATCATTACGCTTAATCCTTTCACGCATTAGAGAGCCATAATTATAATTTTTAGGTTTTAATTTGTTATTCATAAATTACTCTATCTTTTATAATTTACTGTCAATTAATTTTTGAATACTGTCTAAGTCTGTAATACTCAGAACTTCTTCTATTTCTATAGAACGACCTAAAAAATTTTCTAAATATAATACTAGTCTCATATGCCCCAAACTATCCCAATGAACGTAGTTATCTAAGCGTACATCTAATTTTATATCATTCACACTTACATTGAAAACACACGATAGAATATATTTAGCTTCCTTATTACTAGACACTATAATTTTTTAATCAAAAACAATTATTAAATACAGGCTTTAGAAACATCAAATCTATTTACCTTTCCACGATCATTCTTAGGTATTTCATCTAACAAAAACCACTTCTCTGGCACCTTTTCCTTTGATATATTCTCAAAACACCATGATCTTAATTTACTTATATCAGTTTCACTTTCTTCTTCCATACATATAGCAACACCAACTATCTCACCCGCTATAGGGTCTGGTATAGAAAATGCACAAGCTTCTTTAACATGAGGATGATTTTCTAAAAGAAAATCTATATCCTCTGGATGAATTTTAAGTCCAGCACGGTTTATTTCAAATTTCTTACGTCCTGTAAGCTTAGCAACTTTATTATCATCAATAATTCCAATATCTCCAGTACGAAACCATCCATCTATAAAAACTGAATCATTAAGGTCAGGAAGTTTATAATATCCCGTCATTATAGACGATGTTTTCAATAAAATTTCACCCTTTCCTTTTGACTTAATAAGTCCATCTTTGGTATATACAGAAATATCACCACCCCAAATTCTACCAATTAAACCATCTTCAGGCTTATGATCAAGTGCAGAAGCACCTGCAACCCAATTAGCGGTCTCTGTAATGCCATACATATTAACAACATTATTAATTCCAGACCACTTAATAATATCATTCCATACTCTAGAAGATAATGGCGCAGATCCAACATGAATGCGTGTCAAACTTTTAGCAACAGGGGGCTTTGAAACTTTTATGGCAATTTTCCACATTGATGGCACAGAGCTCATAAAAGTTATGTTATATTTATCAATAATCTCTCCTAGTTTCGACAATACACTTAAATCATTTCCAGGAATTAAAACCAGACTTTGTCCTGATAACAATGGTGTAAGAGAATTACCTATAAGTCCATGTCCAAAATAAGTTGGCAGTGGGCATAACGTAACCTGCATCTCATTTTCAGATATTTTTTCTTCATTTAATGAAAATCTTGATAATAAACTTCTAAAAGTATGAACCACACCTTTAGGTGTACCAGTTGTACCAGAAGTGAACAATATTAATGCATCATCATCAATATTACTGGGCATATTGCCGGGATCTATCACACCATTAAACCCATCTTTTGAAAGATTGATAATTTTAGCTTCTTTTGGTATATTTTTACTATCACCGGATGAAACTAAAACGACTTCTGGTTTTATAAAGTCATATATATTTTGAACCTCAGGTTTTGTTAAATCTGGATTAACGCATGCGGCACAAGCTCCTACATTCCACACGGAAAGCAAATCAGCAAAAAAAGAAGGTGTGCCTCCATGAAGAATTAAAATTTTATTTCCTCTAGTAACTCCTAATTTATAAAGAATGCCAGTTCTTTTATTTATCTCCTTTGCTAGTTTTTCCTTTGTATAGATTTCTCCGCTTATACCATCTATAATCTCTCCAAGATTTTCTGTAATTATTCTCATAAGTATAAAATTTGTTAAAACAAAATCATTAATTAAATTACTAGTTTCCCTACAACATCCAACGCACTACCTCAAAAGCTTCAGCATACCCTCCTTCTAGCTGCGCGCCCCTGGTTACTGCTAGTGAACGTATCGATTCTTCGCTAATATAGGCTCTGTTCTCTTGGGACTTATAACATTTAAGCGCCTGTATTTTCCGGTGTAAATGACTCTCCTCTAACTGTAAAAAACAATTTGTTGAGAAATTTATATTATTCCATGGCTCCTCATAACATAAAATAGATTGTTTTTTAAAGCAACGAAGTGCTTCTTGTGCAATTGTACTGTGATCCTGATGAATATCATTTAATGAAGGGCATAAAATTAATTGTGGTGCAATTTTAGACCTTAAATCAATCATGGTCTGGAGAATATCTTGACGATTAGCAGGGAAGCTACGAACAGGAAAGTCATAAATAATTAGATTTTTATCTGGTATTCCCAATATCTTTGTAGCCTCTTTTACCTCATTAATGAGTGTATCTTTTGGGTATTCAGGAGGTAGAGACTTATAAGCATTAGAAAACGCAACATAATAGACATCAAGCCCTTTATCAGCACAGTAAGAAATTAAGCCTCCACACCCTAACTCACCATCATCTGTGTGTGGTGCTAATACTAAAACGGGAGACTTATTCATAATACGACATTTATTTTTTTTACATAATTACCTGATAGTTGGTAAATATCTCCTGTTGCAGCACACTTTGTAGTTACAATTTTATCCTTACCATCTATAGGAAGGTTTAGTTTTTTACCATATTCACTTATCCATCCGATTTGCACAGCAGGAACCCCAACCACTAGGGCGTAATCTTTTACACTATTATTGACAACACAACCTGCACCAACAAATGCATATTTGCCAATTTCAACACCACAAACAATTGTACAATTTGCGCCCAATGTTGCACCCTTGCTAACTAAAGTACTCATGTATTCGTCTTTACGAGAAATAGAAGATCTAGGGTTGTATACATTGGTAAAAACCGCACTAGGACCACAAAAAACGTCATCCTCAAGTGTCACATTATCATAAACAGATACATTATTTTGAATTTTTACATTATTCCCTATTTTTACCTTGTTCCCTATAAATATATTTTGCCCTAATGAACACCCTTTCCCAATTATCGCACCTGAAGATACGTGTGACCAATGCCAAATACGGGTCCCTTTGCCGATTATAGCTCCATCATCAATAATAGAGGTGCTATGAATCATATTTTTTAATACTCAAGCGGTAAAGACACTGTACGCCCATCTCTTGCGGATAGATATGCTGCAATAAGTATTTCCAAAGATTTCAAACCTTCTCTACCATCTATCTCCGGATCAATATTACTTTGCAACACATCTATAATATTTATATAATAAGAGTTATGACCAAATCCATAAACTGATGTTGTTTTATAACTAGAATCTTTAACTCTTAAGTCATAATCTTTTTCATCATCAAAATCCCACTTTTCTATTGTATTAACTGCAATACCTCCAATACGTACCGTTCCATTCTCTCCAATAATTGTTATGGAGCCTTCATAATTTTTTGGGTATGTTAACATTGTTACATTCATAGACCCAAGCGTGCCATTTCTCCATTTAATATTCATGACACCTGTATCTTCAACCTCAATATCGCGTGCCAGTGTAGATGTCATTGCTTGAATGCTGCCCACTGGACCAATTATCCAATCAATCAAATCAACATAATGGCTTGCCTGATTCATAAATGCACCCCCATCTAGCTCCCAAGTGCCTCTCCACTTTGCAGAATCATAATATGACTGTGGCCTTGCCCAAAATACATTAATATTTACCATGTAAATTTTACCAAAACGTTTTTCAGTTACTGCTTTCTTTAGAAGTTGCAATGTGCTATTTCTTCTATTTTGTTTAACAACAAAAAGCTTAACTCCGGCTTCATCACATGCACGGACCATATTTAGCCCATCCCTCCATCTTGTTGCCATAGGTTTTTCAGTTACAACGTTTATACCGTATTTTGCAGCCAATATAGTTTGTTCCGGATGTAATCCACTGGGAGTGCAAATTACAACAATATCCAATTCAACATTTTTAAACATATTTTCGATTAAAAGGTAACCATCAACATTTAATTCTGAAGAATGTTTGTCCATACTATCTTGATTTATATCACAAACAGCAACCAATGATAAATATTTTGAATGCGTTTCAATAGCCTCAAAATGTCTACTTGCGATACGGCCACATCCAACTACCGCTATCTTTAGTTTATTTATTTTTAATAATGATGTCATATCTATATTTTGTAAAAATTTTCACCAAAATCATCTAACTCCAATGGTAGAGAATTTTCTTTTGCCCAAGTATACCCATTCATTGAAATACTATTCCTTATATATTTAATATTTTTCAAGTACTCACTATATGCATATGGAGCATATTGTTCAGATGTATGGCCCCAGTAATAAAGCAATTCATAAAATGATTTTTTAGCGTTATTACCAAAAAGTAACTGAGTTACTTTAGCCATTGGAACTACTGATAACTTTAATCCAGGCCATTGCCACACAATTGGGTCAAAATCCACAAACAATTCTTTATAATTCCATCTTTGTAGCCAAAGTTTATACAGACGCTGTTCAAATTTTAAATGATAAGGAACTCTCTGAAAAAATCTAACAAGCTCAATATCCCATAAAGGTAGATGCCAGTCATAACCAAAATAATCATAAACTCTTTGTCCGTGTATAACCCACTTAGACTGACGCTCTTCACATTCCCACTGTTCATAAAGTGACAACAATTGACTGGAGGTTAATTTTAAACTAGTGTTAACTCCCATTAATTTAATAATCTTTTTTTCAAATATCTTTAAGGTTTCTTCATTCATTAAATTCTTCCAAAGAGCATAGTGTTTATTTAGAATAATATTAGTTAGTGATTGAATATTTGCACCATTGTTTGTTAATTCTATCGGCAAATGACCACCTGAAATAAAATCTCCAGATTGACCATTAATTATAATATCGTCTTCAGATAAATCTTTATTTCGATTCATATTCAAAATAGGATAGTATTCCTGAAAATTAGGCAATGCAGAAAGACCATCGGCAAACTTCCAGTATTTTTTTCTGTCCTCGCTCCAAAACATTCTGCGCGCCTCTTTCCTGTCTGTAGTTATTGATTTCCACTTTATGTTTAACCTATTTGCAACCATTTTTGCTCCACGAGATTCCCAATTATTGGGCGACCCATAAGAAAAAGTTTGTAAATTATCATACCCTGCTTCATGAAGTTTACACACAATAAGTCGTGAATCCAGTCCAGCACTCAATGGAACCTGTATCCGCCTTCCATTGGAGTGCTTTATCATGCGTTTAGTAACATTATTCATTACCTCATCAAGCTCATCAACCCAATCAGAATCGCCTCTAGACTCATTAATATCTATACTTTGATATCTATAATATCTAGAGATATCAATACAACCATTAGATATATTTACAATCATCCTTTCACCAGATTGCAGTTGATTTAAACCTTTAATTAGTGTCTTAGATCCAGTAACATAGCCGGTCATAATAAGCTCTCTAGATGACAATCTATCCCATTCTCCGCCACCAATCAATTCATTAATTTTACGAGCACTATTTGATATAAAACCGTTTTTATAATTACTATAGAATAAGGGGTAACTTCGAAAATAATCAGTAAATGCTATAACGACGTCTACTGATTCAATAATAACTGCAGTTGGCATAGTCAGTCTAGACAGTATATTGTCGATTTTCTCATGGCTTGGGTTGCTTCCTAAAGCGACAATACTCTTTATCAATGTTTTTAAATACTTATAGTTTCCAATGTATTGCACATTGTATTTTCCAACACGAATATACTTCCACCCATAGTCATTATCTATAATAACTTTCATGCTTAGTTTCTCCAATATTACTTATGTAATGTATTTACTCATATGAAAAATATTTGTATTTTAAATTCGAATGTGCAAATTAAAATCTGTTGAATAATTCATAATAGAAAATTTAAACAATTGTTATAGGTTTTAGAGTGATGAAATTCTCAAAAATAAACAAATCATCTCTATAAATTTCTTCTCATAAATATAGGGATGAATAGCATACTTGTTTTTCATTAACATGGCAAAATATTGTTATATTTTTGCACCTATAAAGTTATCTAGACTCATTATTTTTCATCTTTAAAATATACTGAGAATAGAATTCTTTGCACAGTATTTTGCCCAAATCTTCTACCAAGGTATTAGACTTGTGATATTTAGCCATATTTGGCAATGAAAAACTACAAGATAATATAGATCTATGTAGAATATATTTTGACTTTAAGTACAAATTTTTTCTGCTTTTTATATTAAGAATATTATTTACAGCCTTTTTTGTAGTAAAAAAACTGTCAACATAATATGCAGTTGGTAGAAAGTTAATAATTTGATACTTGCCATAGCTCAATACTGGCTTGTTATAATATATTGATTCAAAGCCAGCTGTGCCTGTAATTGCAACTGTAAATATAGATCGTTTAATCCATTCTCTAGTATTAGTGCTAGGATGCGCAAGTTCAACATTGCTAATTTTTCTCAATCTTTCGTAATATTCTTTTGATCTAATCCCAAATGACCATGGGTTTTCTTTGACTACCAACGCAGTATCAGCGGGTAAATTTTTTGATATCCAGCAAATAATTTCATAAGAATTATTAAATTCTGGTGATACTTGCAATAATGATATTTCTGGCTCCATATGTAATGGAAAAATGACAGTTCTCATATCCGATATATCATTAACTTTTATTCCATGCTTGTTCCAATATTTTATGGCGAAAATTTTCCTAAATTGCACAGGGATCCAACCGCAAAATTTATAACTATCATATTTTGTAGAGCCTTTAAAAACTTTATAAAATTCATGGACACACTTATATATTGAGTCCCTTATTGCAGAAAATATTGAATATGTTGTATTTGACATACCTATAGTAAAAGTTTCAGTTGGCTTGTACCTAATGTCTTTAACTTCCATATCTAAACTAAAATTATCAATATTGTCTTTAATTGAATCAATTAAACAATCATTTTGTAACTTTTCGTCCCTTACAAACATAAACTTATCACCTATTCTTGAGTGGCTATAAGTGATATAACTGATGCCTTTTGATTTTAATAACATACTTAAAATAAATGGCCTTTGCCAACCAAAGAATATTTCTGCATTGCATATATCAACCAACTTTTCATACATCTCAAAATCCTCTACGAGTTGTATTAGCTTTTCTTTATGAAGGTATAACGATCGAATTATGTGAGGATGTCTATCAGCATTTCCCAAATACCCTTGTCCAATCGCTCTATCATATGAAGAAAGCATACCGCAACGCTCTTCTAAGATATCTTCCATATGCATAGCTCTACCTATAATATCGCCATTTGTCTTAACCTCATCCTTTAGTTTAGAAAGATTAATAATGTTGGATTTAGATAGGTCTGGAATTAACTTGTTAACTAGATTGCACACATCTGCATTTCTTGCAATAACAAATGCATCAAGATTTGGGATCTTTAATATTTCACTAACAACACTTAAAACTACGCCTTTTTGGCCACTGGACACATAAAATGCAACTCTCACAAAAATAATCCTTTTATTAAAATTAATGCCTTGTACTTAATATTTGCGTGAATATTGCAAACAAAGGCCATTATACAGTTCGGAACTCTCAATTATGTTAGCAGTTTGCTGTAGAACAGCATATCAACACGATTATTGTCTTTCTTAAAGTATTGTTTTCTATGGCCACTATATTCAAAATCTAGAGATTCAAATGTTCTTTTCATTGCTTCATTATTTTGCATGGTTCCTGCTATTATATACATCATATTTGTATTTTTCCTTAACCAATAAATAGAAGCTATAATGGCTTCTTTTGCCAATCCGCAACCCCAAAAAACTTTATTTCCAATCATAATAGATACATCAGCATTTAAATTAAATCTATCCATTCTTAAAGTAATATTTCCAATATGTTTATCATTATCTAAAATAATGGCAAACATCCTACTCTCATCTTTAATAGAGTCAATATATGCAAGTATAGTTTTGTAATCCTGTTTAACATGTCTTAACTCGCTATATTTAACAACTTCTGCATCGTTAAGCCAGCTTATATATTCATTAGTTATGTACTTTTTTGTAAATATTTTAAGTGTGATTCTATTTGTATATTTAATCGTTCTGTTAGTCATCATAAGTACGTACAAAAGAATCAAGACGATTTACACTTCCAATTATATTTTTACACATTTTTTCTCCAAGATTTTCTTTAATAGGTGGTTTTTTTATTAAGCTGGCCAGCTCCTTAACATTACCCACCCTTGGTATCAACCCCCATCGACTTAATGGCGAAGGGTCATAATTTTTAACACATGGTTGTACACTAACAACCCTTCTTTCCCATAAGTATCCAATTATCATTTGCATTGAATACATTCCCAATATTGTATGCGCTTTTTTTACATCGTTAACACCATCACCCTTATAACAATTATTTATTTTTTTACAATAATCATCTAATTTACTGCTTGGATGAATTGAAATATAAACTTCTTTACTCATACCGACTAGATCAATTGCTTTGAGCGATGTATTCAAAAAACTATACTCATCGTAACCAAATTTGTTTCCTTCAATTTTTTTTACAGGTTGCATAGGTAATAGTATCTTATCCCCTATAGGTGGCTTATGTTTACAAATATATTCAAGATAAGGCTGGCCGATTTCATAAATAATTTTAGATGGAATTCCATCTTGAACCATCTCTTTGGTACATACACTATCTATAGATAATATTTTATTTGGATATATTTTACTTCCATCATGTACAAATCTATTTTTATAATTTGTCCATGTATCAATAAAACTAACTGTATTTATACCAAAATATTTTGCATATGAAATAAATAGCGCTTCTATAGAAGCGCCAGATGCCGAAAGAATGATTAGCCTAATTTTTTTAGTTTTTAAATAATTCTTAATGTAATTAACAGTGATATTTTCAGCATTAAAAAACTCAATACTATTTTCCTGAAAATATTTAACAGAACCGCCCTTTGCAATTATTTCATACTTTATATTATTCAAATTGTCTTCTTTCCATTTTGTTATTAATGGATGAATATATTGAGCTCCAGCATATTGCTCTGTAACAAATAATATCATTAATATAATTATAGGATTGTTATAACTTTAGCAGCTTACTACTAAGGAATTTTAAGAAAAATTTTGCTTGCGATTATTAAACTTATATTCTTTTAGGTATAAATTAAACATATTTTTATCCACACTCCTAAACCTCACCAATATTTTTTTTAACATATCCGTAAAATGATTCAATAACGTTAATATATAAATTATCACTGGTAAGTTCATTCTCAATATAATGCATCCCAAAATACTTCTTGTAGACAAAAGCTACTAAACCATAATACCTAAATCAACTATCAGATTAGTTGATACTAAGATACTAGGCCTAATGACAATTAAATACTTGTTTTTTATTATCATGGCTACACTATAACGGATCTATAATCATGCTTAATTTGTCTAAGCCCTAATTCTATTTACAAAATAACCTTATTTATACAACCTTCTTTTTGCAATTTATCATTCATGGATGATTTAGCAATACTTGTTATTCTTTGATTTTCAATTCCATCATTTATGGTACAAATAGGATCTACATTGTTATTAACACTATATATTAAATCATCTAGCACTTCACTCATCCAATTAAACATATATTTTGATTTCGACCCTTTAGGGTTAAGAGCTCTATAACCATTGAAAGGGTAATTATCTATTACTTCATATACATAAATAGACTCAGACCCCTCTGTTATCCTAATACGCCCATTACTTAGAAAAATATCCATTTCAAATATTGTATAACAATTTGAACTAAATGCGGATAAATGCGCCCTCAACCCAGAATCAAAACCAAAAACTACATCTAAACCAGGGTCATTATTTCCATCTTGTAAACGATCCTCTGCTTCTAACCAAGCAGGATCTCCAAACAGATACCGTAAAAGATCTACCCAGTGCGACCCGTTGTGCACTATACCTTTAGTATATAATCCACGTATTAATAATGGCTTTCCAAGTTTTAGTTTGTCTATAGTTTGTTTTAATGATTTAATTGGTTTTAAAAATCTTCGCCTATAGTTTACCAAAACTTTTACATTAGATTTTTTAAGTGCCTTTAGTATCTTTTTGGCTTGCTCTGTGTTTTCTGCAACCGGCTTTTCTAGTAAAATACCTTTTACAAATCCAGAATCAATACATGCGACTGCAATATCAAAATGAGTTGATGTTGGTGTGCATATGCTTACAATATCGGGTTTTGATTCAATGAGTAAATCGTTCCAATCACTATACCCGTTCTTTACATTCCAATATTGCATCGAGGTATTTAGGTTATTATCGTTTGTATCACACAGAGACACAAGTTCTGTATCTTTATATGCGTCATATGCTGCTGCATGAGTACAAACTCCATACTTAGTTGCACCAGGATCAAATTGTAGTTGACTACCAATACCCCCACAACCTATTACTGCAGCTCTATACATACAATATCAGTCTTTATGTACTAGTTTTTGTTTAATATTGGAATTGATAAAGTCTAATTTAAGATTGTTATCAAAAAGAGTGAGTATATCCTTCAATCTAAAATCTTTTGTTACTGGATAAAGTTCATCGAATATTATCTTTATTAATTTTTCATCTTCTTTAGTATCAAGAGTAAGCCTATGATTTATATATTTCTCTTTTAATGATAACGGTAAATGAACAATGTTATATCTTTTGGGGTTTTCATAAACATACAAAGATACATGTTCCCTATCATCTGGGTCATTTGTGAGTTTTTCAACTTCTTCAATAACTGATTGCGAAAATACTTTTACATCCATACCTATTGGATGCACACGCTTTATAGCATTAGAACAAAATTCAGCACCACTGTTTAAGTATAATTCACAAACTTGATCGATAATATCTGGATCTATTAGAGGATTATCGCCACAAAGCTCTACTATTATATCCGCATTTGAAAACTTTCCAGCTTTTACTACCCTATCAAGAACATCTTCTTCACTTCCTCTATATACCCCAACATTTAAGTATTTACATAAATCAACTATAGGATCGCAGCTTTCGTGTATAGAAGTTGCTACACATACACTATCAACATAAACAGATCTTGAAATGCGATAAATCATATGCTCAAGAAAAGTTTTTCCTTGTACTTTATGCATAACCTTACCCGGCAATCTAGTGGATAACATTCTTGCCTCTATTATTGCAACAATATTCATAATTGGCTAGGTTTTACTCGCTACATCAACAGTACTTACAACTTTATTGCTATAATTATCTATTATATTTTTGCCAATATTATGACTGTTTCGTATAACCTTTA
>Ga0257124_1001544_pt1 | contig 16216 bp, 15 predicted proteins | sample SI106_150metaG_FD_190154 | JGI IMG/M metagenome (GOLD analysis project Ga0257124, IMG submission 190154) | Marine microbial communities from Saanich Inlet, British Columbia, Canada - SI106_150 | ecosystem: Environmental > Aquatic > Marine > Inlet | place: Canada: British Columbia | collected...
GGGTAAAAATTCCAGGAGCTGACTACAATGAAGGACAAATGGCAGTTTGGAGCGTCACAAAAAAAGTAATAACATTTGTGAGGTAATGGTCGGGGCGACTGGATTCGAACCAGCGACCTCTTGAACCTCATGCGGAAAAAGGGTATTTTTAACAAATTTCATAACTGCCTGATTTAGTGTCTGTAATATCGCTATCACTTTATAATACAATAAGTTGTGATTTTAAAATAACTCTGGTGAATCCTGTGGAATTCTACTGCTTACGATGGAGTTGACTACGTTTTGACTACAGCTTGAAATTGTGAATGACAATCAAGAAGTCCTATCTTGCCTGACAAAGAACCAGTGTGTGTAAAATAAATTCACTTACCCTGTGAGAAGTAACCTTTTGTGGAAGTGTTCGCATGGATAAACTTCATTCCAGCATAACTGAATGGATTTTTAAGAGAGACAGTGTTTGTGAACGGAAGTATGATATCAACCATTTTTCTTGACACGTGTACCGATACGCATTACAGTCAGACATGATACAATTCATTAAACATCGGGCCTGAAACTGCTGTATCAACGTGGTGATCCAAGCCGTGTACTGAGCGAACATGTTGAGCGTATAGAAGATATTCTTGCTCGGTTGGGCGTTGCGTCAACTCCTTTTGATCTCGATTTGCCAGCTTATAAGCTGCACGCTCTTAAGGGCAAGCTGAAGTCATTCTGGAGTGTTAGTGTATCTGGTAACTGGCGGATTGTGTTTCGTTTCAAAGAAGGTGATGTTTTTGATGTTAACTTAATAGATTACCATTAAGGAGGGTAGCTATATGGTGATGAAAAATCCACCACATCCGGGCCGTTCTATCAAGGATGCGTGTCTGGATCCTATGGGTCTTACAGTAACAGAAGGTGCTCGTGTCCTTGATGTGGCACGTCATACCCTTTCTCGTTTAATCAATGCCCAGGCAGGGATTTCTCCTGATATGGCCATTAGGCTTGAAAAGGCTTTTGGCAGCAGTGCCGACGTTTGGTTACGCATGCAGGCGGCTTATGACCTTGCACAGGCAAGGACTCACGAAAATCGCATTGATGTAAAACGTTATGAAGCTGTATGAAAAATGAATATGGTTTTGTTCTGCGTTAGAAAAGAAGAGTTAGTTTTATTGCATGGTTTTATAAAGAAGACCCGGAAAACACCTGATCAGGCAATTGCTATAGCGGTTAAACGCATGAAAGGATAAGATCATGGTTAAAGAAAAAAGTATTGGCTCGACTCTTGAGAGTTTTCTTAAGAAAGAAGGAAATTATGAAGAGACACAGTCAACAGCGATCAAGCGAGTTATTTCATGGCAACTTCAAGAGATTATGAAAAAACAAAATATTAGCAAATCAGAAATGGCGCGTTGAATGAATACAAGCCGTACTCAACTTGCCCGTTTACTTGATCCTGAAAATGATAAGGTACAACTTGATACGCTCTACAAGGCCGCTTCTGCTGTTGGAAAAGAACTCCACCTTGAACTGGTATAGCCCCCCTCAGAATGTTAAACTTTTCGTGTGGTTGCGATTAATTTAACACTGACTAACTATCCTTAGCTCCTCTGCGATAGCTCTTTGATACCGCCAGTTGTATAAATAAGGCACGTACAGCAAATCACGAAAAGTATTACGCAGGCATGGCAGCCTGTAAGCCATGACTATTATTGTTTAACCTTGCCGCGTGGCATTACGAATCGCTGTATGAAACGGTGGGCTGACTTCCATAAGTTCATTAACAAGATACCTAGTGTGTCAAGTGGCACCAGGTATTATTGATGATTATAGAAAGGATGATTGAACATGAAGAAACGTTCTAATATTTATACAATTTTGATAGTTTTTCTGCTTCTTACTCAGCAGATTATTTCAGGCTGTACAACAACGGTTACAAAGGATATCCAAAAGGATGAGTTTACAAAAGAGGATGGACGTAAAGAAGAGTTGGTGAGAGAGAAGCTGGCGAAAGAGGAGTTATTAGCAAAGGAGAAGTTCGCGAAAGAGAAGTTACATATGGAAGAAGATCTGTTCGGCCAGTACCTTTACAAGTTTATATGTACTGCCTGCCACCCGCTACCGGAGACCGATGACTACGACTATACCCCTGAAGAGTGGTCAGCGATAGCCGACTCTATGTACGATACCATGGAACACAGGAAGTTGATAACATTAAAAGAGATTGAAAAGATAAAAGACCATCTGAAAAACAAGTTAGCCAAAGAGGAGTTAAAAAAGAATGAAGATGAGCTGTTCGGTCACTATCTTTACAGGTTTATATGTACTGCCTGCCACCCGCTACCGGAGACTGATGACTACGACTATACCCCTGAAGAGTGGTCAGAGATAGCCGACTCAATGTACGATTCCATGGAACACAGGAAGTTGATAACATTAAAAGAGATTGAAAAGATAAAAGACTATCTGAAAAATAAGAGTCAAAAACAATAACGGACAATTTTAAAGGCTCTAGGAATATATCCTAAAGCCTTTAAAATTGGTAGCGGTGACAGGATTTGAACCAGCGACCTCTTGAACCCCATTCTGGTTAAAGTGGGTAGTTGTCGTTTTGGTCTGTTTCGTATTACTTTGTTTTATTAGGTGTTACGGTCAAAATGGGGAGAATAGCAAACTCCCTGTTTTGGCCTATTTTGATATTTTAGTTCACATTTAGTTCACAGTCTAGCATAATGACACAAGCACTTGAAAATCTTGAAACAAAACATAAAGTAAAACTCACCATACCACTGGTTGCTAGCTACCTTGCCAGAGGGGTTAAACGTACTAAGATTGCAGAGATTTGTAATATCTCTTTTCAGGCTGTCTACGACTACTGTGACAGGCATTATGAAGACCTTGCCCCATTGATCGACACTACTGACAGTATAATGGTAATGAAGGCAAAACATATTGCAGAAAAGGCACAGGAAAGAATCCTTGGGCACTTGAATGAAACAGAGAAAAAGGATCTGTTCGCACTTAATGCAATTTCTGGAACCCATATAGATAAAATGAGACTTTTATCTGACAAATCCACCCACAATATATCTATGGAGACAAACGGTGCCAACATGGCTGAAACGTTAGCATCAATTAAGGCCAGTGAGGCCAGGATAAAGGCATTGACTGGTGATTTGGAAGTGGAAAAAGATGAAGTTATAGATGTGTAGCAAGGGTACTATATATTGTGTTTTCAGCAATATGTGACGTGATAAATGTGTCTAAAAACAGGGGATTCAATGTTTACAAGGGTTTACAACATGACATAATACTTAAAAAAGGACGTTGGGATGTTCATGGTGTATGGAATGGGTAGGGCCTATGTGCACTTGGCTTCTACCTTACAATGTTATACATCCTATCCACAGTTCGGGCAAAACAAAAAGAGTTTTCATCTATAAATACCCTAAAACTACCCACAATTTCCCTTGATTTTGATAGGTACTTGAGTATTATAAATCTCAGCAGTTATTCAACACTACAATCTTCACAACCACACATAATATACTCCATCCTTTTATGGATATGTTCTTCATAAATTTGTTTGTCTTCACTGGGGATGTGAATCGATGAACTATCAAGCTGTTTTTCTGTAAATTAGTAATTTGTTTTAATACTACGATAAACAATGAACATAGCACAAATAGAAAAAAACCTTCACAAACTAATAAAGTCTTTTTCCAAAGAGACTTTCATTTACGATTTGTTGTTGGCTTACGGTTTACCTAAAAACTCCATTACTCGATTAAAAAAAGGAAACATGAATTTGTCTAAAGTAGAAGGCGAAATTTCATGGAAGAAAAAGTTGTATTTTAAAGAAGAATTCAAGTCAGATTTGCATTTAACCATTTCAGAGTTAAAAGATGAGCTAAAGCACAACCAACATTTCATAATAGTCACAGATTATAAAACCTTATTGTCAATTGACACCGAAACAGATGATAAACTTGATATTGTGTTGACAGACCTCCCTAAACATTGTGATTTCTTTTTGCCTTGGGCGGGAATTAAAAAAGCACAGCGTCAGAATGAGAATCCCGCAGATATTAAAGCCGCCGAGAAAATGGCAAAACTTTTTGATGAGATAAAAAAAGATAACCCTGATAACTCTCCAGAATTTATTCATGGGCTAAACGTTTTTCTTTCTCGTCTCTTATTTTGTTTCTTTGCAGAAGACACACATATATTTGAAGATAACCAATTTACCAATGCCATTGACTCACATACGCAAGCAGATGGTAGCGATCTGAATAATTACTTAGATAAACTTTTTGAAGTCTTAAATACACCTGAAAATGAACGTAAGAACCTGGCAGAATATCTAAAGGCTTTTCCCTATGCAAATGGTGGTTTATTCAAAGAAAAACATCAAGCTCCTATTTTTACAAGAGGATCTCGTAATGCAATCTTAAATAGTGGTGATCAGGATTGGTCTGCCATTAATCCAGATATTTTTGGTTCTATGTTTCAGGCTGTTATTTCGGTGGACCAACGAGGAAGTTTAGGGCAACATTATACTTCTGTACCAAATATTTTGAAAGTGATAGAACCCTTGTTTTTAAATGATCTTTATGAAGAATTTGAAAAGGCAACAGAAACTAAAAAGATAGAAACTAAAATAAAAAAACTTAAAGCCTTGCTGAATCGCCTTTATAACATAAAAATATTTGATCCTGCTTGTGGTTCAGGTAATTTTTTGATTATTACTTATAAAGAGCTTCGTATTTTAGAAATGAAAATTTTTAAAGAGGGCGGTATGCTTAATCTTTCCAATATTCGTCTTTCAAAATTTTATGGTATTGAAATAGACGATTTCGCTCACGAAATTGCTAAACTCGCTCTTTGGCTTGCTGAACACCAAATGAATGTAGAGTTCTTTAAGGAATTTGGCAGAACAAACCCCACATTACCGCTAAAAGAAGCAGGGCAAATTGTTCAAGGCAATGCCACTCGCTTGGATTGGGAAGAGGTCTGTCCAAAAGAAGAAAGTGACGAGATTTATATTTTTGGGAATCCACCTTATCTGGGTGCGAGAATGCAAAGTGCAAAGCAAAAATTTGATATGAATTTTGTTTTTAACAGTTTAAAAGGAGTAAACAATCTTGATTACATTTCTTGTTGGTTCAAAAAAGGTTCTGACTTTATTATTCGCTATAATTCTAAATATGCATTTGTAACCACCAATTCTATTTCGCAAGGAGAGCAAGTGGCTTTATTATGGCCTACAATATTTCAAAATAATTTGCAAATAGAATTTGCACATCAGTCTTTTAAATGGACAAATAATGCGAAAGGAAATGCGGGAGTTACCGTTGCCATAATTGGTATTAGCAATCACTCAGCAAACGACAAGCAAATAATGAACGAAGGCTTATCTCATTCCGTTAAGAATATTAACCCGTATTTAGTATCAGGAAATAATACTTTTATCCAGAAAAGAGTGAAACCTTTAGCGAATCTACCTGAAATTAATTTTGGGAGTATGGCTAATGATGGAGGTAACTTATTGATTTCTTCTGAAGAAAAGCAGAGCATAATAAATTCAAACTCCAAAGCTGAAAAATTTATTAAAAGGCTAGTTGGTGCTTTGGAGTTCATAAGAGGAACTGAAAGATATTGTCTGTGGATTGAAGATAATAACCTTAAAGAAGCATTATCAATCCATGAGATTGACAAACGAGTTAAAAAAACACAATTAACTAGAGAAAACAGTAAAAGAGAGGCAACTAGAAAATTGGCAGAAGAACCTCATAAATTTGGAGAGATAAGATATAAAATTACTGATTCTATTATAATTCCACGTCATTCTTCTGAGAATCGAGAGTATATTCCGATGGGATTTTTGACTTCAAAAACTGTGATTGCAGATTCTGCTTTAGCGGTTTATGATGCAGAAGCATGGCAATTAGGTGTTTTAACCTCTAGTATGCATATGGCCTGGGTAAGGACGGTTGCAGGAAAATTAGAAGAACGATTAAGGTATTCTTCAACTTTATGCTACAACACATTCCCTTTCCCCCCAATCTCCACCCAACGCAAAAACGAAATTACGCAATGTGTATTTCGGATTTTAGAGGAAAGAGAACGTCATAGTGATAAAACCTTAGCACAGATGTATGATCCAGAAAAGATGCCAGAAGGTTTGCGAGAGGCCCACTGCCAAAACGACTTGGCAATAGACAGCTGTTATCGTAGTAAACCATTTGTGAGTGATGATGAGCGTTTAGAGTATTTATTTAAACTATATGAAAAAATGATAGCAGAAGAAAAAAATTAAGGCATTGTGTTTGTCAAAATAAAGAAAACCAGAAAGAAGAAAGAGATAATATGCCCGATATAGTAAATGTGCAATACAAACAAACAGGACAAAGCACTAAGACCAATCCTTATGGTATGCGTGAAATGCAAGAACGTGCTTTTGAATCGAGAGATGCTCAATATTTATTACTCAAATCCCCACCTGCTTCTGGTAAGTCAAGGGCATTAATGTTTATTGGATTAGATAAGTTAGTAAACCAAGGTATCAATAAAGTAATTGTTGCTGTTCCTGAACGCTCTATTGGTAGTTCGTTTGCTAAAACCGATTTGAAGACTTTTGGATATTTTGCAAACTGGCAACCAAATGATAAATACAATCTTTGTACGCCGGGTAGCGATGGAAGCAAAAGCAAAGTACAAACATTTCATGCCTTTATGGGTAGTGAAGAGCAAATTATGGTTTGCACTCATGCTACTTTACGATTTGGTTGTGAAGGATTAGACGAAACAAAGTTTAATAATACTCTTTTGGCAATAGATGAATTTCATCATGTGTCGGCGGATGTAAATAACCGTTTAGGAGATTTGCTTCGTTCTATTATGAAAAAGTCAACTGCTCATATAGTAGCTATGACAGGTTCATATTTTAGAGGAGACAGTGTACCTGTTTTAGTTCCAGAAGATGAAGCGAAATTTACAAAAGTTACTTACAATTATTACGAACAATTAAATGGGTATGATTATTTGAAATCTTTAGGTATTGGTTATCACTTCTATCAGGGTAAATATACTACCGCAATCATGGATATTTTGAATACCGATAAGAAAACCATTTTACATATTCCAAATGTAAATTCTGGAGAATCTACCAAAGATAAGCACAATGAAGTGGATTTTATTTTAGATGCTATTGGGGCAGTAACTAAACAGGATGTTGATACAGGGGTTATTTATATAAAAAGACATTCTGATGGCAAATTGCTGAAAGTTGCTGATTTGGTAGAAGACAGTTCGATAGAACGTGATAAAATCATAAATTATCTTAGAAAAATGGATTCTGTTGATGATATGGATCTAATCATTGCTTTGGGTATGGCGAAGGAAGGCTTTGACTGGCCATATTGCGAACATGCTTTAACGGTGGGTTACAGAGGTTCTTTAACCGAAATTATTCAAATTATTGGTCGAGCGACAAGAGATAGTGATAATAAAACTCATGCTCAATTTACCAATCTTATTGCTCAACCTGATGCAGCAGATGATTTGGTAAAACTATCGGTAAATAATATGCTTAAAGCTATTACCGCTTCATTGCTAATGGAGCAAGTATTAGCTCCAAACTGGAAGTTTAAGACAAAAGTGTCTGATGATGACAAAGCTAAACCTGGGGAAATAAAAATCAGAGGGCTAAAAGAGCCAAGCTCAAAAAGAGTAAAAGATATTTTAGAATCAGATTTGAATGATTTGAAAGCCTCTATATTACAAGATAACGTAATGCTAAAAGCAATGCCAGGCAATACGGATCCAGAGGTAATAAACAAAGTGTTAATCCCAAAAATTATCAAAGTCAAATATCCTGATTTGTCAGAAAGTGAAATTGAAGAATTACGTCAACATGTGGTAGTTGATTCTGTTATCAAAAACGGAGAAATCAAAGAAGCAGGCGATAAACGTTTTATTAGAATGGCAGGTTCATTTGTTGATATTGACGATATACATATTGATTTGATTGACAAAATAAATCCTTTTCAGAAAGCCTTTGAAATCCTATCAAAGTCAGTAACGACAAGAGTTCTTAAAGTTATACAGGATACTATTGAAGCAACACGTATAAAGATGGATTTTGAAGAGGCAAAGATACTTTGGCCTAAAATTCAAGAGTTTATTACAATGTACAATAAAGAGCCGAGTATAAAATCAAATGATCCATTAGAAAAACGTATGGCGGAATGTATTATTTATTTAAAAGAAGAAAAGCGAAAAAGAGCAGAAGCAAATGGATAAGGACAAGGTATTAGACGATATTTTTAATAATGATCCCTTTGGCTTGCTTAATTTTAAGCCTAAAAGTTCAAATGCTCGATCAGCAGATGAACGGCTGTTAGCTTCTTTTCAAGAAATCAATGATTTTGTTGATAATAACGGAAAGGATCCGGAGCCAAATCTTAACAGCATTTCTGAGTTTCAGTTGTATTCCCGGCTGAAGAGTTTAAGAGAAGATGAAGGAAAAATTGAAATGTTAAAAGAGCACGATATTCATCATTTGTTGCCAACATTAAAATCAAGTCAAGTTAATGAGTCTCACGAACACTACGATAAACCAAAACAAATAAACAGTATTGATGACATCCTAGGGGATGATTCATTGGACATCTTAGGAGATCACTCAGAAGGGCTGTTTGATTTTAAACATACACCAAAAGAAGACGAAAGAGCAAAGGCAGACTTTGTAGCAAGGAGGAAACCTTGTAAAGATTTTGATAAATATGAACAAATATTTAAAGAGGTTCAAAAAGACTTGGCAAATGGAAAGCGTAAGTTAATTGAGTTCAAAGAGGATAATTTAAGAGAGGGGGATTTCTACGTTCATAGTGGTATTTTGTTGCTGCTTGAGAATATTAATATCTCTCAGAGTGAACAGTCATTTGAAAGCGGTGCGAGAGTAAGAAAAGACGGTAGAACAAGATGTATTTTTGAAAATGGCACAGAATCGAATATGCTATATCGTTCACTCGCTAAAATTCTTTATATAAATGGGCGAGTAGTTACTCAGAACATAGATAGAGTTAATGAAGATTTTAAAGAAAAATTCAGTAACATAACTAAAGAAGACGAAGAAGCAGGGTATATCTATGTTCTTAAATCAAAAAGTGAAAATGAACATATTGTATCAATCCAAAATTTATTCAAGATTGGCTATACTAAAACGGACGTTCAGGAACGAATCAAAAATGCCGAGAAAGAACCGACATACTTAATGGCTCCAGTTAGTATTCAAGGAGCATGGAAATGCTTCAATATAAACCCGCAGAAATTGGAGAACTTACTTCATAGTTTTTTTGGTAAATCTTGTTTAGAATTGGACATATTTGATGAAAATGGTAAAAGGCATACTCCTAGAGAATGGTTTATTGCTCCGATAGAGGTTATTGAGCAAGCAATAGAATTAATAATAAATGGGAAAGTAGTAAACTATAAATTTGATGCGGAAAATATGACAATTGTAAATAAAGGAAAAGTAAGAGAGAATTGTTCGGAAAACTAAAATAATCATTATTTGCTTATATTAAAACAGTAGGGAACTAAACGTATGGATACCGTAAGAAATATTACTCATTTCATTGGAATTGAAGAAGAACATTTATTATCGAGTATTGCAAATTTAGGCGATGATTTCTTCCTTATTCACAATCTTGATGAAATATACCAAATTGGAAGTGAATTAAGTCCAATTAATAAGAAAGGCCTCAAGATGCCTGCTTTTCTATACTTAATAACTCATAGTGAATTCTATTTAGGAATGGTTTCTTTTTTAAGACTCCATACATCAAAATCCTTTACCAGTCTAAGGTCAGCACTTGACTGCACTTTTACAGCATATTATTTATTGAAATATCCAGACAAGGTGGATATCTACCTGAGCAAAATAAAAGAAGAAAAAAATCCTGAATGGAATAAAATTTTTCTTAATATTAAACGGACTGTTAAGAAAGATATAGACAATTTTCCAATGGCGAAAGGTCTTCCAGAAATCCATGAGTATTGCAGCATGTATGCCCATTCTGATGCCTTAGGTATATTGGGTAGATACCAAGAAGATGAAGAAGGTTTAAATGCAAAATTTTTCGATTATGAAGCCAGTCCTGACGGTCACAAAAAATGGCTAGCATGTTTATTGACTACCTTCCTCCGTATTTATGCAATCTACTGGGAAGAAATATTCAAGCATAACGCAGGAGAAAAGATGGAAGAAATGAAATATAAGATAACTGAATATCAAAAGAAATTAGAAATATTTGAAGATAAATATCCTCTTGGAGAGTCTTCGAAGTCTTAACAAATGAAAGTTATTTTTTTATTAAATCAGTGCAGAAGACTTATAGAAACAGTTGATAAAACATAACCATGCCTACAGTAAAACGAGATAACTACGGTCATTCAGTTCAAGTAGAAGTAGCAAAATAAAGGCAGTTACGGATTGCCTGATGACACCGTTGGAGGGTAGTAGTGACTAGTAGATTTGAAAGAGTGCCAGTTGATGAAGACACAAAAATAATATCTCAGCAGGAAACCAGTATTGGTAAAAATAAATAAGAGTAAAAACAATAAAATACTATGTTAGATTATGAATTTCTAAAAGCAATAACTAAGTATGCTTCAGACCGACTTCAAATAGTCAAGTCAACTGAAGAATGGGAAGAAGCCAGTATTCTATTGGATGGAATAGAAACTGAGATAAAAGGTTTGCCAATATTTCTGCTACATGTTGTATCTTTGATAATGGCAAATGAGGAAAAGGTTGAAAAGTTTGAAGCATTTACAGGCAAAATTATGGAAAAGTTTGAGAAACTTAAAGAGAATGAGGATATAGCTGAAGAAATACAAAAGGAAATAGCAGAGGCAATATTAGAAGAAAGAGAAGAAATACAAGAAGAAATAAATAAAACAGCTTTTCTGGCTGAATTTAAAAATAATTTATTTCGCCATATTACAGAATATTTAAATTGTCCCTATCTGTTTCCTTTGAGCCCTGAGTATAAAGGGTATTTAAAAACATACCCTGACATGGAAATATGTCACCTAGATTTAGAGTATTTGAGATATAACTTTAGGGAGTTTAACGAACAAACGTTTAATGAATATTATGCGGAATATGAGCAGTTTGATTCCTCTAATCTGCCAATTAAGTATCATGTTGTCGTATCATTAGAAAATTTCAATATGTCTTCTTCGTCAAATATTATGCTCTCTAATAGTATTAGAATTGTAAGTGATAAGGACAAGAAACATGAGCGTGCAATATATATTCTCTTATGCGCAATGTATCCTTATGATGAATATGTTGATGGAAATCCATTTCTTGAAGAACCTGCATATGAAGTAGAGATGGAAAGAAGGCTTGGAGAATCTTCCAGTTTTTGTTTGGAAATAGATTGTGAAATTAATAAAGAAATGGTTCCCTCCCAGAATAAGGAACAGATTGAACATATGTCATTTGAAAGAATTAAGAATGTCCTTAAAATTCTGAGAATATTAAAAGAAGGTGATTTTAGGCAGCGCTTTATTTATTGGCGTTCTAAAACACCTTGTGATCCGCCCTATAATGAAATGAAGATTTTATTTGAATCCGGTAGCTATAACACATCAAACCCATATTCTCTTGATGAATATGATGTTAAGGATCTTCAGCTTCTGTTTCAGAAATACACAAATAACTCAGCCAAAAAAGACTTTCCTCATTCCGCTATTTACTATTTAGATAAGGGTGTAAGTGAAACTGATATGAATGATAGACTAGTTGATTATACTGCTGCTCTAGAATCTCTCTTTGTTGATGGAAAGGAAGGGATAGCTACACTACTGGCGAATAGAACAGCATTTTTTCTAGAGAAAGATAGGCAAAAGTGCAAAGACATATACAAAGATATTAAGAAAGCATATGGTTTTCGGAGTAACATCGTGCATGGTGATTATCACAAAATAAAGGACGAACTTGTACTTAAAGAATATTGCAATAAAATTGAAGGATATGTAAGACTGGTAATTGCTAAATGGATAGACATGGTAGACAAAGGAATGAAGCGCCAAGAGATACATGATTCAATTGAAGATAATCTGTTTTCTTGATAGAATACAATAATATGTTACCCTCAATTCAAAGGATAGGAAAATGAAGGGAGCCCTTATTATCCCCATCTTACTCTTAGCCGGATGTCTCGGAATCGGTTCAAAAGAGGTCTATCTACCTCACACATCAAGAATCTTTCACGCTAAAAAAAGTTGCCCTGGATGTAACGACATAAACCCTATAGTCTTTCAGTCAGTGCAGAACGCACTTAACGCAGGCGGTATATCTCCATGTAGCGTGTGTGTCAAAGGTAAGCATAATGCAGTAAAAGCACAGGGGTATTCCGTCACTAACTATGCAACAAGTGGTCTCGGTGGGGGTACGGCTTCTTCAACTGCACCTTCATCTATAGGAAGTACAGCACTTAAAGTTCTCAAAGCAGGCGCTCAATCCTATCAGGATGGTGCGCCTGATCGAGAAGCGTATAGACAAAGACAGCATCAATTAAATACCGAACGGCAAATGAGACAGCAAACTTCTATAATGCAACAACAATTGGATATGCAAAAGGGAATAGGACCACGAAGGTTAAAACCTAGAGAGACAAGTATACTTCCTTATTGATAGAACCCGGCATATTCTCTCTCCACAGATTACAGCCAGAATTAAGAGTCCTTGTAAAAAGGATTTTGAAACGATATGGTTACCAATCGGATAAATCAATCATGTTAAGGTCACTTTCAGGAAATTAATTTGAGACTGTGCTTTAAAGTATTTTGTAAATATTTAGAAAGAATCCTTGACAAATAGCAATAAATGTAGTGTAGTATTATCATTGAGGGCATACATATAGTACATGCCCGTTCTTTAAAAACTGAAGTCACAAAGCCAATGTAGGGTTTTTACCCCGAGGAAAGGGGGCACTAACACTCGGATTATAAACTATGTGCCCTGTTTTATGGCTTGACTCAGAAACCCAGACTACAAGGGGCTGAGCAAAAGTATTTGTAGGTTATTTGTGCAGAAAGAATATGCATAAAGTTAATCAACATGTATTTTTGCTCAGCCCCTTTTTTATTGGATTTTTTTAATTTTAACGATTCCAGGGGGAATATATTAATGGCAGACAAACTTCTAAAACCTTTCGAGGTACAAAAGCGCCTTGGAATCTCAAGGGCAACCTTGTACGACTGGTCATACAAGCGTATTAATCTACAACCAACAAAGATCGGAGGTTCATTAAGATACCTTGAGTCAGATGTTGATGAATTTGTCAAGTCAAGCAGGGTTGATACAAATGATTAAACACAGAATTAGGTTGAAAGGCGTAGGTATCAAAGAAGTATCTGTGACACCGTTAAAAGCAATAAGGTATCAGTGCCCTGAGTGTGTGTTGGTAGGTATATGAAGTAAAAAATTGTACAAGTCTTCTTTGTTCCTTGTGCCCTTATCGGTTTGGTAAGGTGCCTGGGCATAAAGGGAAGGGAAACGCCAGTAATCTTATTGAAAATGACAGAATTTACCGAGGTTTTTAGCTCTAGAATTAATGTAAGACGGCTTGGTGATGTCTGAGCAAGCAAGATAAGAAAAGTTCAGGAAGAAACAGAAAAATATGACATATAAAGCAAATGGACAAAACTTTGGTAGTGGTGCGTTTGTTATATCACGCTCGTTATTTGAAAGTGAAATTTGGTACAAGCCCCCTGAGTATTTAAAAATATGGTTATATCTACTTGGAAAAGCAAATCATAAAGGTAGGAAATATAAAGGTTATTATTGTGATCGTGGTCAGTATTTTTGCAATTACAGGGAACTTAGAGAGCAATTGGATTATAAAATTGGATACCGCAATAAAAAGTATGGTGATTTCGCTCCGAAGACCCTTATGAAGTATCTACGAGATACACAACGAATAACTACTACGAAGAAACCAAGAGGAATCCTCGTAACAATTATTAATTACGATGTTTACCAAACTCTTGATAGCTACGAAAAAACCAGTGAGAATACCAGTGAAGAGACTATGAAGAAACCACAAAGAAACCAGAAGCCTCTATCCATTAACAAGAATGATAAAGAATTGAAGAATGAAAAGAATATTTATAGTGAGAACTCTGACGAGTTCAGGCTTTCTGAATTATTATTAAATCTCATTCTAGAACGTAATCCTAAAAACAAAAAACAGGATTTACAAAAGTGGGCAATGCACATAAACAGAATGATCCGTCTAGACAGCCGAAAGGCTGATGATATAGAAGCCGTTATTAAGTGGTCTCAGGGTGATATGTTTTGGCAAAATATTATTATATCTACCCAGAAACTCAGAGATAAATTCGATCAACTTACAATGAAAATGGAGGCAGGAGATGCAAAGCGTAAAACAACCAATATGTTTACAGGCCTTGACAACAAAGATTATACAAAAGGAGCCTTCTAATGAACTAGATGTGGCTATATGTAAAGAGCATAGCATGCCAATTGTCCCTAAATATAGCGTAATGAATAAACCTTTTTGTGAACAATGTATCGTTTCGGGGTAAAGGTTCAAAGGAAAGAGTATAAATGCAATTTTAGTAGGATTTAAGAGTATCAAAATAGTGAATCTAAATTATGAAACTTGAAATTAATGATAGCGCACTGGTAGCTGAGATCGTAAATAAAGTTGTTGAGCAAATAGCTCCCTTAATCAAACATAATTCCAAGAACAGTGGCAACGAACTTATGACTGTTGAAGAAGTCGCCGCTTATCTTAAAACGAAAAAATCATCAATATATGACAAAGTTCATGCCAGGTTAATTCCTTTCCTTAAATATGGTAATTCGTTGAGATTCAGAAAGAAGCACATTGACATTTACTTACTCAATCCTTACCATCCTGATTTGAGTAATTATAACCTTAAACATAATGGAAGGGGGTGATAACTAATGAGAAAAACAAAAGGCTTATATAAGCGTGGTAATGTCTTCTGGATGGCCTACAAGGTAGACGGTATGCTTTACCGTTATAGCACTGGCAAGGCAACACAGAAAGAAGCAGAGTATGTCCTGGCTTGTCGTAGAAAAGAGATTGAAGAAGGCAGGCTACCGGAGTTCAATAAAGGGAAATGTAAGTTTGCACAACTGGCGAAGGAGTATGATACTACTTGGGCTAAACAGCAAAAAGGATATGGGTCAAAGAAGTACATAATCCGTCAATTGGTTGAGGAGTTTGGTAATCTCAATGTTAAGGACTTAGACACTATGATTGTTGAGCGATACCAGAGCAAGTATTTGAGGACTCGCAAACCTGCAACAACAAATCGTATGTTGGCATGTTTAAAGCACATGATGACAAAAGCTGTTGATTGGAATATGGCAAACGAAGAAGCATTAAAGCGGGTAAGAAAAGTGAAGTTTCTCAAAGAGAACAACATAAGGCTTAGGTTTTTAAATGCAGATGAATGTAAAAGGCTGATAGGGTGTTGTCCTAAGCATCTCAAACCTATTGTTACCATGGCAGTAAACACTGGTATGCGAAGGGGTGAGATATTAAGCTTGAAGTGGAAGCAGATAGATTTACGACATGGATACATTTCATTGACTGACACAAAGAGCGGTGAAGGCAGGGAAGTTCCGATTAATGATACGCTTGGTGAGATGTTAGAGGAGATGCCTCATAGCATTGAGAGTATTTATGTATTCACTGACAGGGATGGCAAGCCGTATAAGGAAGTAAAGAGAAGTTTTAGTACAGCATTAAGGAAAGCGGAAATCTATGATTTTAGATTCCACGATTTGAGACACACATTCTCTAGTCAGCTTGTTATGAAAGGGGTGGACTTGACTACTGTTAAGGAACTGCTTGGACATAAGTCCATTATCATGACCATGAGGTATGCGCATTTAGCACCAGAACACAAGACAAAGGCGGTTAAAGTTCTGGACGAAGTATTGAAAAGTTCTACGAACGAGAAATTGAGTTCACAATCTAGTTCACAATTCACAGATCATTCAAATGGTGATTGTCCTAAGTCCTTACTGGAAATGGTCGGGGCGACTGGATTCGAACCAGCGACCTCTTGAACCCCATTCAAGTGCGCTACGCCAAGCTGCGCTACGCCCCGATATGTAGTATATATTCTAGTTTCTGGGAATTTAATTGTATCAAAT